>Ga0256404_1013906_pt1 | contig 10056 bp, 3 predicted proteins | sample RumenRJG_01DNA_FD_185990 | JGI IMG/M metagenome (GOLD analysis project Ga0256404, IMG submission 185990) | Bovine rumen microbial communities from Lethbridge, Alberta, Canada - RJG_01 | ecosystem: Host-associated > Mammals > Digestive system > Stomach > Rumen | place: Canada: Alberta | collected...
GCAGCATCGAAGTGGAGTCTGTCGGGACCATTGGAACAATCGTCGGAGGAGATCACCTGAGCGGTATGCAGGGTGTTCGGCAGTTCGTCGATCTGCTTCTTACAGCCGATGCAGACACCCTGACCGCCAGCCTGTACGATGTTACCGGCATAAAGGTTTACCTCCTCAGGCTTCAGTTTCAGGTCGCTGCAGAGGTTGTCGTAAACCTGCTTCACCATACCGGCCCACTTGGGATCGCCGGTGTTTGTCTCACCCTGGTGCATCAGGATGCCTTTGATCACACCGTCCTTCTGTGCCTTCTTGGCGAGCGTGACTAAGCGCTCATACGGATTGTTGTTGTAGGCTTCGAGCATCGGGATCATCCAGCCTGGTGCCTTCTTGATATAGTCCTTGATGCTGTCGGGCAGGAATCCCTTGATGTCGATACCGCCGATGGCCACATGGATGACACCGATCTTGATGTTCTCCGGCAGGGAGGTCACGAGGGTACGTCCGAACCAGTCGGCAGGTGTCAGACCCGTGTTAGGACGACAGAGTGGGGGGATCGCCTCGCACCACTCGCCCATCTTCCGGGCAGGTTGTGTATCTGTGGCGGGGTAGTCAACTGCGGGCATCCACAGGAATCGTGGACCCGGACTCTTCAGATCCTGTGCTTCAGGTTTGGCTGCACCTTCCATGTTGGACTGTCCGAAACAGAGGAAGATGTAGAAGTTGGGATCTGGTTTCTGAGCGTTTGCCGTCAGACTCACTAAGCCCATGACGGCAGCAATCATCATTTTCTTCATCATGATTCTTTTATTTCTTATAGGATTTTGGTGATTCTTTACCGAAGAGGTATTGTGGATAGTAGCCTCCCAGGTCGATGACGATCTTCTCGAACACGATACCCGGATCCTGCGGATGGATGGTCAGCGTGTGGATGTCACCCTTGCCGACGGGCAGTTCGACGACCTGCTCCACCACACGACGGGCGATGGTGGGATAGTAGATACTGTAGATGTTCTGGGGTTTCTCGTTCAGGTTGCTGTTGAAGTTCACGCTGACGGGCTGTCCATCGTCGATGCTGACCATATAGATGAGTCCGCCCTTATCGAGGAAGTCGAGGGTTGACTTCGTGACGACATGCACCTTGACGGTGGCAGGCGTCTCTCCCTGCCAACGGTATGTCAGTTGACCGCCATCGGTGCCGGCGGTATAGGGCATCAGGGCAATGCCGCTCAATGTGCGTCCCATATAGGGGATCACCGTCCACTTGGCCTGACTGGCATCCGTACGGCTGTAGGTGTGCTCGGCCTCGATGCTGATATAGCCGTGAAGGGGACTGAAGGTGGGACCTGTGGTGGGCTGAGCCACCTCTTTCAGCTCCGGACAAACGTCGGCGGGGAACCAGTCGTTCCAGTCCTTGTAACTGATATGCTTCTGGGTCATCATACCGTCCCACTTACCACCGGCAATCTCCTTGTTATACTGCAGGTTCAGCAGTGAGTCGCGCTTGAAGGCCTGACGACAGCGCTCTGCCCAGCAGTTGGCCTCCGGGTCACCCTGTGCGGCCAGTTTCAGGTTCATGGCCTGTGCGTAGTACATCTCGTAGATGTTACCCATCGCCTGGACGGGGAAGAGGATGATCTGACGATAGGCATCCTGGTACTCGGGCTTCAGGGTGATGAACTGACGCAGGGCACGGGCCTCCAGGGCCTGGTATTCTGCCACCACCCGGGCGAACTCGTCGGTGGTGTAGGTCCTGGCGTCGAGCATCTCTGAGGTGATGCGTCCGTTGTATTTGCTCACGAGGTTCAGGATAGAGGCTGCCTCACAGGCCTGATCCTCACCGAAACTCTCGGCACAGAAGGCACGGGTGTGACAGAGTAGGTTTTCGACATTGTATTGCTTGGGGTTCCAGGCCATGTCCATGAACAGTTGGATGGGGTACTCCATCGGCTTCAGGTCGCCCACGTTCAGGATCCAGAGTTTCTGGATACCGCCGTTATAGGCCAGTTGCAACTGTTCCCACATGTTCTGCGTCGGAGTGACGTTGATCCATTTCGTGTTACGGGGGGCACCTACGTAGTCCACGTGGTAGTAGAGGCCCCAGCCGCCCTTACGTTTCTGTTCTTCAGCCGTCGGCAGTCGGCGCACGTTACCCCAGTTGTCGTCGCAGAGCAGTACCGTCACATCGTCGGGCACGCGCAGACCGGCATCATAGTAATCCTGTACCTCTTTATAGAGGGCCCAGATCTGCGGTGTCTCCTTGGCAGGGCGCTTGGTCACCTCCTTGATGATGCGGCGTTGGTTGTCGATGATGTTCTCCAACAGTTTCGTATCCGTGCTGTTACCCATCGCCTCGTCGCCGTCGCCACGCATACCGATGGTCACGATGTCGTCGGTGCCGTTCATACGTTCGATACCCTCACGGAAGAAACTGTCAAGGTTCTCCTTGTTGGTAGAGTAGTTCCAAGCCCCCCAACCCTTACGGTCGCGGGCATATTCCTGGTGGTTACGTGCCATCGGCTCATGGTGGGAGGTACCCATCATGATACCCATCGCATCGGCGGTCTTCAGGTTCTCCGGGTCGTCGGCATAGAAAGCCCAGCCCCACATGGCCGGCCACAGGTAGTTACCTTTCAGGCGCAGGATCAGTTCAAACACCTTGGCATAGAAATGGTGGTCGCCATAGTCCGTACCGAAGGTGTTCTTCACCCAGGAGGTCAGACAGGGGGCCTCGTCGTTGAGGAACAGACCACGATAGCGCACAGCGGGCTCGCCGTCGGTAAACTCACCTTTCTGGATATAGAGGTCGGCATGCTTCTCCACGGGAACATCGGCCCAGTAGTACCAAGGTGACACACCGATCTGGCGTGACAGTTCGTAGATGCCATATACCGTACCGCGCTTATCGCTACCGGCTATCACGAGTTGGTTGCCAATGGTCTTGATGATGTATTTCTCCGTCTTACCCTTCAGGTTTGGGAGGAGCCCCTGCTTCACCCAGGCATCCACCTGTTTGTTGATGCCCACCGTACCGATCAGGATGGTCGGGGTGCGTTCATCGAGTGCGGGCTTCTGACCTGTCACCTGCAGGAAATCATTTTGCAGGTTTGCGGCTGCCAGTTGCACACAGGAGTGCTCTCCAGCTACATAGCCGATGGTGGGCTGTTGCAACTGCCATGTGTCAGCCTTAGGCTGGAAAGACACAAATTGGTCTGCTGCCTGAGCAGACTGCGGGGCGATGAGACACAGGCTCATCCATAACGCCATACTTGTCTGGCGGATCTTTTTTCTGTTCATGAGTTCGTTTTAAGTTTGATTTGTCGGCAAAGGTACAATAAAAAATCGAAAGTATATGTACACGGATGTATCATATACTTTCGAAAATGTTTCAAGCCGTAAGGCTGAATGCTTAGTATTCGAGGATGAGACTCTGACGAGGCTTGAGTTCGAAGTTCTTGGAGAGGTCGTAGTATCGGCCTGTGAGGATGTCTTTAGCCTTCACGGTGTTGCCGATGACCTCTGCATAACGCTCCACATCCAGTGTGGCAGGGCTGCTGGTGCCGTTGAGGACGGTGAGTGCGGTCTTGCCTTGGTACTGGCGGGCGATGACATAGATGCCGTTGTTGGGCATGAACTGTGTCTGTGAGCCCTTGGTGATCACCTCATTGCCCTGGCGCCAGTGCAGCAGTCGGCTGGTCCACTGGAACATGCTCTGCTCAGCCTTTGTGCGTCCCTCTTTGGTGAAGGCGTTATGTGTATCACCCGGGAAACCGCCAGGGAAGTCCTTACGTACGTTTCCGTCGGTCACCTCCTTGGTGCCGTTCATCAGGACCTCCGTACCGTAGTAGAGTTGTGGGATGCGGTTCACGGTGAGCAACAGGGCAAGGGCCTGTTTCAGTGCCAGGGTGTCGCAGCCATTACCCAGGAAACGGTCGGTGTCGTGGTTCTCGATGAAAGCCATCACACTCGACGGGTTCGGATAGAGGTAGTCATAGACAAACGAGTAATAGAGGCGGTTCAGACCCTGCCAGAAACCATCGGTCTCCTCGTTCTTGGCCTGAGTCAGTTTGTCGAAGAAACTGAAGTCCATGACGGTCTTCAGGTAGGAATTGGTTTTTGCGAGTTTCGAGTCCTTCTGCCAGGTGGCGGTATAGGCGGGCTCGGTCACCCAGGTCTCACCCACGGTGTTGAAGTTGGGGTACTCGTCGTTGAGTTCCTTCATCCACTGGGCCATGGCGTCGTCATAAGCATAAGGATAGGTGTCCATGCGGATGCCGTCGATGCCTACGGTCTCAATCCACCAGATACTGTTCTGGATGAGGTAGCGCATGAGGTGGGGGTTGTGCTGGTTGAGGTCGGGCATGGAAGGCACGAACCAACCCTCGGTTGTCTCCTTGAGGTCGATCTTCGAGGCATAGGGATCCACGACAGGGGTGAGTTTGTAACTGGTCTGCAGGTACTTGCTCTTTGCGGGTTCAGAGCCGTCGGCATTGGCGGTAAAGCCTGTCATAGGGTCACGGCCGCTGGCATCCTCATTCAGCCAGTCAGGCGTATTCAGCCAGTCTTTTGAGGGCATGTCTTTCGTCCAGGGATGCTCAAAACCGCTATGGTTGAAAATCATATCCATCACCACCTTCAGTCCCTTTGCATGTGCCTCGTCGCAGAGCCGCTTGTAGTCCTCGTTGGAACCGAAACGGGGATCCACCTTGTAATAATCGGTGGTGGCATAGCCATGATAGGTGGAGAAACCGTTGTCAGTGTCGGGGGAGTCGTTCTCAAGTACGGGGGTAAACCAAAGGGCGGTCACACCCAGTTCCTTGAAGTAATCGAGGTGCTCGCGGATACCGTTGAGGTCACCACCATGACGCAGTGAAGGCTTCGAGCGGTCTTCGACATAGTTACGCATGCCCTTGATCTGTTTTGGATGGTTGGCACCCTGTGCAAAACGGTCAGGCATGAGCATGTAGAGCACATCGGCATTGGTGAAGCCCATCCGCTCCTCGCCCTTCTTCTCACGGGCTTTGAGTTGATAAGGCACCTTTGTCTTACCGAAGTTGAGGGTCATGGTACCGGGTTGTGCATCGCGGAGGTTCAGATAGATGAGCAGGTAGTTAGGGGAGTCAAGTCGTACCAGACTGTCGATGGTAACGCCCGGGTAATCGGTGGTGACACTGGCCACGTCACGGATCCCCTGACCATAGACCATCAACTGTACCTGTGGATTCTTCATACCCACGTACCAGTCGGTCGGTTCGATCTTGTTGACCATACTCTTCTTTGCTGCACTCATTGATAATACGTTTGCCATCAGGATGGCTGTTACAAATAAAATCCGTCGCATAATGTCTTTAGTTTATTCTTCTGGTGCAAAGATAGACATTTTTCCGCTACGTTGTTCCTCTGATCTGGCTAATTTCTTCAAGGCGACAGAACAAACGTTTGCACACTCCCTCAGCCCTTGTATTCCGTGGGGGTGACACCAAACTGTTTCTTGAACACCACGGAGAAGTGGCTCTGGGTACTGAAACCGCATTTGTCGGCAATCTCCGAGACGGTGTATTCCCCGCTCTTCAACAACTCCGCCGCACGGTTGAGTTTGTAGGTGCGGAAGAAGTTCGAGGGCGTCTCACCCGTCAGACCTTTGATCTTATAATAGAGTTTCGTACGAGAGATGAGCAGCAGTTTGGTGATGCGCGTCACGTCGAGTTCGGAGTTGGAGAGTTCTTCCTCCATGAGTTTGTAGAGTTCCTCCATGAAGTGCTTGTCCTGGCTGGAGAGAGCATCCTCCACCTGTTCGTCTTCCGTGGTCGTGGCGTTTGCCAGCAGTTTACGGATACGGGCACGGTTCTTCAGTTGCGACTGGATCAGTGCGGAGAGGACGGCAGGCTCGAAGGGTTTGGTGACATAGGCGTCGGCACCGACATTCAGACCTTCGATCTGGTTGTCGGCTGTGATCTTCGCCGTGACGAGGATCACGGGGATATGACTGAGTTGGATGTCCTGCTTGATCTCCTGACAGAGTTCATAGCCGTCCTTTCCCGGCATGGCGACGTCGCTGAGAACAAGGTTCGGTTCTGCAGCACGCATCTCCTCGAGGGCCGTGTCGGCATCGAGACAGGTGATAAGATGGTAGTCGCGTGAGAAGAGCACACGCATATAGTTGATGATCTCTGTATCGTCATCGACAATGAGGATTGTGGGTCGGGTGTCCTCTGTGTGCTCAGCCTGTAGCGCGGGCTGTGGCATGGCAGAGGTGTCGAACACCCGCATGTCAGCCACGTTGTCGGAGGCAATCGTCTGACGTTCTGCGTCGGTATAGGCTGTCTCGTTCATTGGATAGACAAACGTAAACACCGCACCAGTGCCGGAGGTGTTGTTCCTGGCAGTCAGTGAGCCATGGTGCAGTTCTGCCAGTCGGCGTGAATAGTACAGCCCGATACCTGTTCCCCAGTTGATGATGGCCTTGGTCTGGTTGTCCAACTGGTAGTAGCGTTTGAAGATATTCTCCAGCTGGTTCTCAGGGATGCCCTTTCCTGAATCAGCCACACAGATCTTCACCTGTTGGTCGGCCACATCTAGCGACACATCGATATGTCCACCTTGTGGCGTGAACTTAAGGGCATTGGAGAGCAGGTTGGATAGAATCTTCTCAAGCTTGTCGCCATCCGTCCAGCCCATCAGCGAGTCCTCCATGCCGAGGCGGTTGATGGTGACCCCCTTCTCCCTGGCATTGAAGACAAAGGTGTCACAGATCTCGTTGATCGCCTTTACCACATCGATCTGCTCCACATGGAGACGTAGCGTGTCGTTCTCCAGCTTATTGAAGTCCATCAGCTGATTCACCAGCTTGAACATTCGCTGGATGCTGCGCTGGGCGATGCTGAGCAGACTGCGCTCCTCGTCAGCCAGTGAACTGCTCCTGACCAGTTGTCCTACAGGACCGGCAATCATCGTCAGAGGCGTACGGAACTCATGGGCGATATTGGCAAAGAAACTCATGTTCATCTGGTTGGTACGCAATTCCTGTTCCTTCTCCATCTGCGCCTGACGGGCAGCCCTACGGGCCAAAACCACGCGCCGGGCATTGCGGTAGAGATAATATGCCAAGGCTGCCGCCAATGAGAGATAGAGGCACCAGGCCCACCAGGAGTTGGCAGGAGCCGTCTCTACGATCACACTGATGGTGCGCACGTCGCTCACTGCCTCATCGCTGGCACTGTCGGTGGTGCGTACAAGCAAGGTATAGTGCCCTGAAGGCAGGTTGGCATAGCTGGCCCAATGATCATTGCCTGCGTCAATCCAGTTATTGTCGAAACCATCGAGCTTATAATAATAATGTACGCGTTCGTATTCTCCGAAGTCAAGGGCTGTGAAGGAGATGGAGAAACTATTTTCGTTGTGGTTTAGCCGTACTTCCTTGCAACTGTCGAGTAAAGCCTCAATAGGACCTCCTGCCGAAGGGTGTACCAACTGGTTGTGGATCTTTAGGTCACTGAACAGTAGAGGTATATGCCGCAACGTATCGATATCAGCTGGGTTGAACACCGTGATGCCGTCGGTACTACCGAAGACCAGACTGCCATTAGGCAACTGACAGGAGGCGCGGTCAACAAACTCATCACCAGCGATACCATCGGCCTTATAGAGCGAGGTGATGCGTCCTGTCTTACGGTCCCATCGGTTCAGACCTTTCATCGTGGCTACCCAGATATTACCCTGACAGTCTTCCTCGATGCTCCCCACGTCAGAGCAGGAGATGCCTGCAATGCGTGTTATCTCGTTGCTCTTCAGGTTGTAGCGCAGAAGACCGTTGCTCACGGTACCAATCCACACGTCGCCCTTGGAGTCCTGAATCATATCGGTAGGGATATACACACTCCGTCGGATGCATTGCGCCATCGAGGGGATATTAAGTTCAGAGAACTTCCCCGTCTGTGGATTCAGTTTCTGAATATTCTGTGAGAAGGCAGAGATGAGAATCTGACCATCGTTTAGTTTAAGTAGCGAAGGGATAAAGCAGAAGTCTGCATTGAAGGCCTGTTTGACGATGGGCTCACCATTGCAGGGAAATCCCATGATGTCGTTGGTGCTGGTGGAAGCCCACACCGTGCCCTCATCGTCCTGCTCAAAATCCATCACAGCTATAGCGGGTGTTTGTTGAAGGATGGTCAGGTGGGAACCGTTGTAGTGACACTTCAGGATCATTCTGCTTGTAGAGAACCACAACAGACCATTCCCATCGCAGAAAATATGAGTGATCGCATTCTTTTGCTCTCCCATAGGCAGCTCTTCAAAGGGAATAGCCTCTATCTGCTGCGAGGTGCTATGGCAGACGAAGAGTCCTTTGGAGAGTGTGGAAATCCACAGGTTCTGCTGATGGTCCAAGGCCACGGCGAGTACTGAGGAGTGGTCAATGGCTCGGTTTAGGTAGTTGTCGCTACCGCCGAATTTCTCCTTATAATAATAATCGGCAAAGAGTCCTTTGTCATAGGTTCCCATCCATACATTCTGACGTGAATCCTGAAATATCTGAGTCACAAGACCGGATCGTACGGGGAGGGCTTTCAGTTCTTTTGCCAGAAGATTCAGTTCGAAAACACCGTTCTTTGAGGTGCTGAGCAGAATGGTGTTATTGGTTAACAGTCGTGCTGCCTGAACAATGCTGTTGTGTGCCGTGAGCCGTGTTTCTAATATCGGATCCAGAGGTACCATGCGTTGCGACTTCGTGTCAAAGAGGGAGATATGGCCATAGCCTGATAGGATGACCAGACCATTGGAAAGCATCTCAGAGTAAAAGATGCTATGGTTGTCATTGAAAGGGAACTCTGATTTTAGTTTAAACGTCGTACCATCGTAGCGTAACATCTGATCACTCTCGGTCATGAGGATATCGTTAGTGGCATCGATGATGCAGTCCCCCCACGTCCATTGTTTACCGGTCAGATGACGGGTAATGATGGGGTGGAAGGCTTTGAGCCCGTCATCGTATAGCATCACTTCAGTACCATTGTATGCAAAGATGCGACCATGCCTGTCCTCCATCAGTTTCAGGATGTTCAGGTTGGATGACTTGACGTCGATACGCTCGAAACAGTCCATGCGGGTATAGCGACAGACACCATTCACTGTGGCAACCCAAAGGCGTCGGTTGTTATCGCAGAGAATATCCTGGATCTGGTTATCGGGCAGTCCCGTCGTATCGTCGGTACAGAAATACTGATGGTATTCATGTCCGTCATAGCGGTTCAACCCACGGAATGTACCAATCCACAACTGTCCCGTAGCATCCTCGGCAATACACTGTACACGGCTGTTCGACAGATCTTGAGCCACCACAAGCCTATGTTCCTCATCCTTGTCAATCCTGCTGTCGGACTTTCCCTCCTTTTGACAGGAGAGCATGATCAGCTGCAACAGAAAACTGAACAGGAGTGTTAGGATATATTTACCTTGAGTCATCGTTGTAATATTTGGGTGCAAATATACAAAAAAAAGTGGAAACTTAAACAAATTGAACAACTTTTGAACAAAAAGAAACGTATGGGAACACTTTTGAACACGTTCGAAAAACCTTTGAACGTATCAGACAGTCGTTTCGTTCTATTGTGTATATCTTTGCAGCCAGAAACGCAATCAAATTAAAAATCACTATTTATTTGTAACAATTGAAATGAAAAAACTATTCTTTCTCGCTGCCCTCTGCCTGATGGGCACAGCAGCACAGGCTCAGCAGAACCTGAGCTGGGGACAGGGCCCGCAGGTGGCTTCACCTGACGTGCATGCCGACAACACCGTCACTTTCAATCTGATTGCCCCTGAGGCTCAGAAAGTACAAATCACTGGCGACTTCCTCCCCACGAAGAAGGTGGAGTTTGGCGGTAACACCTACGATATGCCAGGTGTGGCCGACCTCGTGAAGGATGAGAAAGGTGTATGGAGCCTCACCACCGAGGCTTTGAAACCTGAGCTCTACACCTATAATATGATTGTCGATGGTGTGAAGATCATCGATCCGCTGAACGTCTATAACATCCGCGACATCAACAACCTCTTCAGCGTGCTGCTGAT
>Ga0256404_1013908_pt1 | contig 10055 bp, 10 predicted proteins | sample RumenRJG_01DNA_FD_185990 | JGI IMG/M metagenome (GOLD analysis project Ga0256404, IMG submission 185990) | Bovine rumen microbial communities from Lethbridge, Alberta, Canada - RJG_01 | ecosystem: Host-associated > Mammals > Digestive system > Stomach > Rumen | place: Canada: Alberta | collected...
CGTTCATATTTGCAAAAAAACGTGTAAACTAATGGCAAAGAAAGGGCTTACATCCGTCCTGGAGTGAACCTTTTATAACATTAGTTTTTGGGAGGAACATATGAAAAAAACTAAGTTTGCGCTTGCTTTATTTGCAGTGCCATTTTTACTCACGTCTTGCGGAAGCGGTGACGTCGTCACCTCGTCCACGGGAACTGACATCTTTACTGAAGCGAAGAGCTGGACCAATGCACAATTGCTTGAGAAAGCCAAAGCCGAAACCGGCGACTTCCTTGCTTATGGCAATACGTCTCGTATTGCTGCTGCCGTGGATAATTTCATTGCCGCTTATCCAGAACTTGGCTTAGACAAGAATCATGCTGCTGGTACCAAATTGAAGGATATTGAAATCTTCACGAAGATTGCCAGCGAATATTCCGCTCGCGATACGTCCAAGAATGCCTCTTTGGTTTTAATCCAAGACAGTGCTTCTTTGGCGAACTATCGTAAACAATCCACGATGTTCACGAACTACATCAACAACAGCTTTGCTTCTAACGTTGCCGAAGATGATTTAGTCCCACTCGCCCAACAATTCACGAACAAGCTCTTCATTTGGAACAATACCGCTGGTGAATCAGCTCCTGCCTTCACCAATGTTTGGGCGTTAACCGATGCCAAATACAAAGACAAAATTTTCTTCAAATCGCCTGCTAACGAGCAAGTTAACATGAACTTCTTAATCACGTTAACAAAAGATACTTGGGTCAAGAAGATGGAAGAGGCCTATAAAGCCTATTATGGCAAAGACTATGTCGCTTCTGGCAACTACAAGAACGCCTCATACGAATGGATCGCCAAATTCTTAGGCAATGCTGATGTCACCTCTTACACTTCGGATACCAAGATGGCTGCCGGTGTCTCCGAGGAAACGAACGCCGATAAAGTTGGCTTATTCGTCCTTTCGAAGCTTCGGGATAGTTCCGTCAAACAAGCAAATCTCACGGTCGGCGCCTGGACCAAACAATCCATCACGCCGTTTGCCGGTTTCATGTATGCCATTTATTCGCAAATCTGCACCCGTGGTCCACGTCCATATACCGCGATGCTCTTCACGAACTACTTGATGTCCAAAGAAGGCTTTGCGCCTTGGGGCGATGCCATTGGTGCCTACTCGGGTAACCAAAGCGTGGCTGAAAACAAAAACGATCAAAAGAACCTTGCGTTCTATAAGCAAAACCTTGTCATCGAAGATGGTGAATATATCAACACCGTCAAAGCCGAAGCCGAAGCTTGGATCAACAAGATCATTGCCGCCTAATTCGTTTTAATTTCGTGACTGAGGCAGGGATTCTATCCTTGCCTCTGTCTTCTTTTAGGAGGGTTCTTTATGAGCGCCAGTGTTGATGCGTCTGCCACTCCACCGATGCAAAATCCCAAGAAAATTTCGGCATTGCATCGATTTTGGAATGGTTTTGTTCGTTATTTTTCGCAACCCGCCAATTTGATTTTGGTTTTGATGGCGATTGCGCTTCTTTTTTTCACGATTTACCCGTTGGTATCGTTGCTTCGCTCCACATTTAGCGTATCCATCAGTGAAATCGTCTTCCCAGGAGTGCAACTCGGAAAGCCAACCACATTATGGTGGCAACGAATTTTTGCCTCCGACATGTCGACCATTTATTTCTGGCGACCACTTGGTAACTCGTTATACATGTCGGTATTGGCCAGTTTAATCGCCATTCTTTATGGCGGTATCGTGGCTTTCTTAATTACGCGTACGAATTTAAAAGGCAAGAAATTCTTGTCTTCGATCTTCGTTTTCCCGTACATCATGCCGTCTTGGACGTTGGCCACTTTCTGGCAAAACTTCTTCCAAAACCCGAGCATTGGCACGGGACGTGGCGGCATGCTTTATAACTTGTTCCACATTTCCGTTCCCTCAGGCATGGTTTATGGCATTGTGCCTTGCGCCATTGTCTTAGGTTTACATTACGCGCCATTCGCCTACATCTTAATCGGTGGCACGTTACGGAACATGGATGCGAACTTAGAAGAAGCCGCAACCATCTTGAAAGCAAGCCGTTGGAAAATTACGAGAAAAATTACCATTCCGATTGTTATGCCAGCTATTTTGTCGACGTTCTTGCTTGTCTTTGCAAGCTCAATGTCGGCTTATGCCGTCCCGCAATATTTGGGCGGTGGTAACTACGTATTAACCACTTACATGAAGCAATTCTTGAACAATGGTTATTTAGGCCAAGGTTACATTATTGCTGTCGTCATGATTATCTTGGGTGTCGCCATCTTGCTCGCGAACCAATGGTTCACTGGCAAACGGAAGAACTTCACAACGGTTTCTGGCAAATCGGGTCAGGTTTCTTATATCAACCTTCGTGGTTGGAAGTACCCCATCTCGATTTTGTTAGTTTTGTTATCGTTATTCACCTCGGTTTTGCCGCTCATCACCTTCGCGCTGGAATCCGTCTGTGTGCGTTCCGGCGACTATAGCGAGTTGACACTGCAATATTGGATTTCTAACACTCCAACCGATGCGCAAAACGGATTGAGGGGTATCTTCCGCGAACCACAGGTGTGGACATCATTCTGGCATTCATTATTATTGTCATTCCTTTGCGCGTTAGTCGCCGGTACCTTAGGTATCTTGGTTGGCTATGCCGTTGCCAAGAAACGGGGTACGTTCCTTGCAAATTTAGTGGATAACTTAGCCTTCTTGCCTTACTTGATGCCTTCGATGGCCTTAGGTGCAGCCTTCTTGTCCATCGGCACCTCTTGGGGCATTTCGAACTCGTTCTTCTTACTGGTGCTTGTCGGTTCGATTAAATATTTGCCATTCGCCTCGCGTAGCGGCATCTCTGCCATGTTGCAGTTATCAGGTGAAATCGAAGAAAGCGCCGTCATTGAAAACGTTCCATGGTGGAAACGAATGGCGCGCATTATCGTCCCGATTCAACGGACAACCTTCATCTCTGGCTACACGTTGCCATTCACGAGCTGTATGCGTGAACTCTCCTTGTTCGTCTTGTTGGCAACGAGCCGTAATACCCGCTTGCTCACCAGCTTATTAGACGACTGGATGCAGTGGTGGCCGCAATCGGCAAACGCTTTGAACTTATTAATCATCGTAACGGTGCTCGTGGTGAACTTTGCCATCAACAAATTGACTGGCGCATCGATCGATAAGGGTGTGGGAGGAAAATAACATGCCAAAAATCATACTGACAGACGTTGTTAAACGCTGGAAAAACTTCTACGGGACCGACCATGTCTCTTTAGAAATCCCCGACCAGGCATTCGTGACGTTACTCGGGCCTTCGGGATGTGGCAAAACCACGATTTTAAGAATGATCGCCGGGCTAGAAACCCCGACTTCCGGCCGGATTCAAATCGGTGACCGCGTGGTCTTTGACTCCGATGCCGGCATTAATGTTCCACCGAACAAACGGGATGTTGGCTTCTTGTTCCAGAACTATGCGTTGTGGCCAAATATGACGGTCGAGCAAAACATCACGTTCGGGTTAAAGAACGTCAAAGAAGAATTACCACTTCACGCCTATGACCACATGACGCGGAGTGAGCTTATTTCCATTCTTCAAGGTGTGGATAAAGTCATCGCTTTATACAACGAAGTCTTAGGGGAAGATAAGAAAATCGACCTGAAACGCTTAACGTTACGTTACATCGATGAATACGCGATTTCGAAGATGACGGCAAAGGAATTGATCAAATTAGACCTTCCTCATGCCGCGGATCCGAAAGCGCTGGCGGAACAAAAAATTCAAGAATGTCGTCGTTCCATGGCCGAAATCGAAGCACGTTATGCTGAAAAAGGCATCGTGATTAACCAAGAACATCAATTGGTGGATGACTATGGCAACATCATTAAAAAAGAACGTAAGTTAGAGCCAGAAGAAATTGAAAAACGGCTTCACGCGTCGGCTCGTATTGTCAAAGTCGAAGAGTTCTTGAAACGTTATCCGGCCGAACTTTCAGGCGGACAGCAACAACGAGTAGCCATCGCGCGTACCTTAGCGCCAGGACCAAAGGTTCTCTTCATGGACGAACCGCTTTCAAACCTTGACGCAAAGTTACGGCTAGAAATGCGTTCGGAATTACAACGGTTACACTTAGAAACCGGTGCCACGTTCGTTTATGTCACGCACGACCAATTAGAGGCCATGACATTAGCCAGCCACATTTGCTTGCTCAATAATGGTGTGTTGCAACAATATGATGCCCCGTTGACAGTTTATGATTCACCAAAGAGTCTCTTTGTGGCTGATTTCGTCGGCAATCCAAGCATTTCCTTTGTCGAGGCCAAAGGGCAACAAAACCCCGATGGAACCATGTCTTTAACAATGTTTAACAATCGTCATTTCATTTTCACCCCGAAAGAGCCGTTCTCTCTAGAGGAAGAACGGGCAAAGCGGGAAGCGGATGAAGCAGCCAAGGAAGCGCTTCAAAAAGAACGCGAAGCATCGAAGGGTTATGTGGCCAAAGGCAACAAAGACACCTTCTTTAACTACCATATTCCGATGGTAGGCGGCACCAAAGAGCGCAAAGAAGAAAAAGACGTCGATGGGAACGATTTTGTGATTGGTATCCGCCCCGAAGCGCTTGGCTTAAGCGAAGCAGGTGTTGGTTTGCCTGCCACCGTCTATTCCGTCATGCCTTCTGGCATGGAAACCACGATGCGCTTAGACATCGATAATTTCTTATTAACTTCCGTTGTCTTTGGAAAAATGCGTTTTAAGATTAATGAGACCATCCATGTGGACTTTGCGAGCGACAATATCTTGTTGTTTGATAAAAAGAGTGAGCAGTGCATTGCCCATGGATCGCTTGCGATAGCGAAATAAGAGGCCAACCTTTGCGTTACGATCCAACTTATCTCCCCTTTTCATCGGTTCTTCATTCGGTAGAGACAGGAAACGGTCCCGTGCTGACCCTAGTCGTCAGACGGGGCGAGGATATCGTCTATCCTTATACCACCCGTCTTCCCCTTGCCGAAGAAGAACGTTATCCCTATCTCCGCGCTTTAACACAACTATTGCTTTGGATGGTCGGTGGGGATTCTTTGTCGTGGATTGGGGAGGAAGATGAATTTCATCGTTTTGTCTCTCAAGCGGAACAAGACCTTGAATTGATTCCTACCATTCGAGAAATGGGTCATATTTTTGGGCATCCGTTTGCTTTTCGGACGGAAACCATCGTTGCCAAAGCCAAGGCTTTACGCATTGGCGCGAGCGGTTCGTTTTCTGGTTGCCGTATCGGGATTGACTTAGGGGGCAGTGACCGAAAAGTCACGGCCGTAGAGGATGGAAAAGTTGTTTTCTCGGAAGAAACATTATGGCTTCCGAAAGAACAAACAAACTGGCTTTATCACTATAACGGTATCTTAGATTCCTTTTTGAAAGCGAAACAGCATCTTCCGCGGGTGGATGCCGTTGGCATTTCTACCGCGGGCGTGGTGCTTAATAACCAATTTGCCCAGGCAGCTTTGTGTTTCTCAATTCCCTTAGAGGTGCAAAACAAGCAAGTCCGTGATTTGTTCTTAACCATGCAGCAAAAGGAATTCCCGGATGCTTCTTTACTGGTAGCCAATGACGGGGACGTAACGGCGTTTGGTGGTGCGATGCTGTTTCACAAAGACCATTTGTTAGGATTAGCCATGGGCACCGGAGAAGCGGCAGGCTACTTTGCGGACGGCCATTTTAATGGCTGGATTCTTGAGCTTGGCAAGGCACCATTCCGTTATGATTTAGAAGCGCATTCCCATTATGCGGTGAACACCAGAGGAGCTGGGACGGAATATCTTTCCCAAAAAGGGATCCTGCACCTTGCCGAAGCAGCCGGTTATCTTTATCGCGGCACGTTAGCGGAGCAATTAGTGGCATTGCAAAACGATGTAACCAAGGGCGACCCGGTGCTAGAGGAATGTTATCGCGAGATGGGTGTCTATTTGGCAGATGCCTTAACGTTATATGCCCATTTCTTGCCACTTCAATCCGTGCTGGTGTTAGGACGAGTCACAAGCGGCAAGGGAGGCGATTTGATGATTCAAACTGCGAACGAATTATTGCAAAAAGGACCACATCCCATCGAAGTATTTACCGCGGACGAATCCTTCAAACGACTGGGCCAATCCTATTTGGCGGCCGCCTTGCCTAAATGCTAAGTCTAAAAATAGCGCGCCTTTCGTAAGACGCGCTATTTCGTTAGAAAGCAATCTCCCCTCCTAGATTGTTTCCCCTTAAGAAGATAGGCGCGAACTTCGTTCTTTAGGCTTGGAGTACTGTGTTAATCCAAGCAGTTAAGGTTTCGTCTGTGCTAGAAGCAGCGATATTGTGTTTCCATATGATGCCAACAAAAAGGCAGAAGTGAGAGAAACAAATGCAATTATTTTGAATTTTCATCAGGAAATCTCCCTTCTTTTTTATTTCGCAGCGTTTTTCCAACGACTTTCCAAAAAGCGAATATGCTCTTTTGGACTGGCGTTGAATAGGCCTTCCACCAAGTGAGCGGTTGGGGCAGACGCCTTCGCATCTTTCATGGCGTTCTCCATATATTGCGGATCGTTCGTATAACTATTCGCAAAGAGAACGATGGTCTTGCCTTTCCAATCGGGTATCGACTCTAAGAATGTCCGAATAAGCATCGGCATCGTGTACCACCAAATCGGAAAGAAAAGCAGGATTTCATCCGCATCCAATGGATTCCCTTCTAACGGACGGATTTCGGGACGGCGATTTTGTTCGATTTCTTCTTTGGATTCTTGACAGGCCACGACGGAATAATTCGTGGAATAGGGAGTGGCACGTTCTGTCCGATGAACGAGTAAACTTTCTTGCTGATGGATGGTTTCTACCAAGCGTCTGGTGTTGTCACTCCAACTGAAGTAATAGATGACAGCGTTTGTTTTTATGAGGATTTCCTCCTAACGCCATCATTATTGGCAGGACTTTAGAATGAAAGAAGAACGTCTCTCTTCATAATCGTTGTCACCTTTTCGTTACAACAAAATAGAAAAATATCGATAAATTGGCTAAAATAAGTTTGTCTGATAGCAACAAAACAGCCTATGTACGACAAACATCTCGATACATTCTTGGCGGTAGCGGATTCTGGTTCCTTCTTAAAAGCTAGTGAACGTCTTTATTTGTCGCCGAATGCTTTACGGAAACAAGTTGCCTTATTAGAAGAAGACTTAGGCGTAGAACTCTTTCGCCGTTCTCATGCCGGCGTGGAATTGACACCAGGTGGGAAATATTTATATCAAGAAGCGCGGAAGTTCATTGCGGAAAGCCAGTCGGATATTCAACGGGCGAAAGAACTAAATCGTGGGAACGAAGTCGAAATCAAAATCGGCGTTTCTTTGATGAATCCAGCGGATTTGTTATTAAAACGCTGGGCGAAAGTCTGCAAAGATTATCCGAATATTCAAGTATCGGTTGTCCCCTTTGAAGATACGCATGAATCGTTTTATTTGATGGCACAACGTCTAGGCAAAGGGGTAGACCTCATCGGAGTGGTCTATGATCATCAACCGTTTATCGGGCAAAATGACTTAACATTTCTAAGAAAGATTCCCGCCCGTTTAGCTTTAAGTTATAACAATCCCTTGGCCAGCAAAGACTTATTAACCCATGAAGATTTACGCGGATGCACCATATTGCTTCCGAAACGAATCGAAGGCAGCGTTGAAGCCAAAGTAAGAGACATGTTGAGTCAAGATCCTGAAATCCGGGTTGTGGAACTACCGACCTTTGACTATTCCACGTTTAATGACGTAAGCCACAGCAACGCTTTGTTGCTCTCTTGCGACAATTGGTCGAATGTAAACCCGTTCTTGAAAACCATCCCCGTGGATTGGGACGTCATGTTCGATTATTGCTTGCTTCACGCCGTTAATCCCTCTCCCGGAGTGGAACGATTTATTCAAGTGTTACAACGGCGGTTCTAGCAAAACTAAGGAGGATATATCCAATGAAAGTGTTATTCATCCAAGGAAGCCCTCATGCGAAAGGTTGCACCTATACGGCTTTAAAAGAAGTAGCGGATACGTTAGAAAAGAATGGAATTGCGGCAGATTTATATTGGATTGGCACTAAACCCATTCCTGGATGCGTCTCTTGTGGTCATTGTGAGAAAACGGATCGCTGCGTCTTTGCCGAAGATGGCGTGAACCAGATTCTTGACCATTTAGATGAATATAACGGGATTGTTGTCGGTTCTCCGGTGTATTACAGCGGACCCGATGGCCAGCTTTGTGCCTTCTTAGACCGACTGTTCTATGCCGCGGGATCAAGAATGAATGGCAAGGTAGCCGCAGCCGTTGTCTCTTGCCGAAGAGGTGGCGCCAGTGCATCCTTTGAACGATTAAATCAATACTTCTTGATGAACAATATGATCGTGATTGGCTCGCAATATTGGAACCAGGTTCATGGTTTTACGCCAGGAGACGTCAAACAAGACCTTGAAGGGCTTCAAACCATGCGCACCTTAGGACAAAACATGGCCTGGATTTTAAAATGCATCGAAGCAGGCAAGGCTCAGGGCATTGATGAGCCAGTATATGAAAACCCGGTCATGACGAATTTCATCATGCCCGGCTTTGCGAAAGAATGACGGTCCATTAATACAACGTTAGAAAATCTTTTGCGTTTACCATTTTAGGAACCGTTACTGACGATTCTAAAAAATCCTTGTCTCCGGTCAAAAACAAATCGGCGCCCGCATTTAGAGCAGCCCGTAGAATTGGTCGATCCTTTTCGTCTCGAATTTTTCGTTTTGCATCCGTTTCTTCTTTTGGTGTTTGCACCATTGTGATGGTTTTGAGCGTCACGGAAAGGAATGTATCCAACTCGGTCATCTTGCTAGGGAACTTTTCTTGAAACTTGCAACGCAATTCATCTAACGCATAATCGCAAATCAATGGTTCAAGGGAGGTTTTAGTGCTTTTTCAAGCGCTTCTGCGACGCATCCATCAGGAAAAAGAATAGCCGAGATGAAGATGTTGGTGTCGATCATGATCTTCACTGTGCGCTACCCTTTCTTCTAGATTCGGTGATCCATTCTGCGATGTCGTCCTCAGAAACGAACCCTGCTTTTTCTGCCTCGCCTTTCATTTGCTGTTGCAGGCGTTTTAAAGCATACACAGCGGAATTCATCACATGGACGTCGTTGCCATCCACAACGAAAGTAACTCGGTCACCGACATTAATGCCAAGTGCCTCTCGCACGTTTTTCGGAATCGTTACCTGACCCTTGGACATTACTTTTGCGTCATTCACAAATTCGATTGTAGCTGCTGCCATAATTTTAACTCCTCTTAAAGTAGGAAAGTAGGGATTTCCTACTTTTAGTATACAAAGAAAAGCAGGAAGTGCAAGAAATCATTCGCAAACCTGATTATTACAACTTTCAGGATGCCTTACCAAGGCTTTACTTTGTGAGGAAAAAGAACGAAAAAAAGATCTGTTTTCACTCATTTTTGTGAATGAGTCTCAACATCCCGTGAAAGTCGTATCCGATTTAGCAGCCTTTGCCGTCAATGCGGCAAGCGGTTTTGCCATGTAAAACTTCAGAATAAGAATGAAGGCCGACTTCACTTGGTTCTAACGTTACCCGGCCATCTTCCAATACGAAGCAGGGGATACCAACATCCCCTTCTTTTTTATAAGGCTCGAAGACGGGGTTTGTATCGCGTAAATCCAAAAATTGATGGAGAAGATGAACATCGCTGCCGATGTCGTAATAAACGAAGTTGGGGTTACCGTCGATTTGCGTCTTCACATACGCGCAATACGGGCAAGAGGGCATGCCATATACTTTGATCATAAGAGGCTCCTTTCTGATGCTTCCATTTTACGAAAAAGCAATTCACATTCCCATTCAGACGCATTCTTGATCTACGGGACGGTTCCTTTGCCTTTGCTAAAAGGCGTCAAATCAGGATTTGAATCCTTTCTATCTGATCGTTCATTTAGCTCGTATATCATATGTTTGCAACGAGATTGGCTCGTTGCAAACTAGGATGCAACGAGAGGATAAAA
>Ga0256404_1013910_pt1 | contig 10053 bp, 7 predicted proteins | sample RumenRJG_01DNA_FD_185990 | JGI IMG/M metagenome (GOLD analysis project Ga0256404, IMG submission 185990) | Bovine rumen microbial communities from Lethbridge, Alberta, Canada - RJG_01 | ecosystem: Host-associated > Mammals > Digestive system > Stomach > Rumen | place: Canada: Alberta | collected...
GCACGAGTTTTTTTGCATTCGGGAGGCGTCGATCATGAAACAGGTCATCCCCATCGGGACAGAATTCTTTGCGAAGCTCCGCGAGAACAACTATTATTTCGTAGACAAGACGACGTTCCTCAGCGCGTTCTTCCGCGGCCACGCCGACGTGACGCTCATCACGCGCCCGCGCCGCTTCGGCAAGACGCTCCTCTTGTCGATGACGCAGCAGTTCCTCGACATCGAGGGCGCGGAGGAACACCGGAAGCTTTTCGAGGGTCTCCAGGTCATGGACGATCCCGTCGCAATGAAAGAGCAAGGCACGCGCCCTGTCGTGTTCCTGACGCTGCGCGACTGGGATTCGAATACGTGGGAATCGATGCAGGATTTCGTCCGCTTTGGATTGCAGGATGTCTGCCGTCCGTTGCAGTATCTGCTCGAGAGCAATCACGTTTCCGCCAAAGACAAGCATGATTTCGAACTCCTCTGGAACCGGGAAGGCGACCTCAGCCTCATGCGCCGCGCGTTGACGCTCTTCTGCAAGATGATGCGCGACCATTATGGGCGCAACGCCGTGCTGCTCATCGACGAATACGACGCGCCGCTCCAATCCGCGTGGTCGCATGGGTACTACGACGAGGCCATTGATTTTTATCGCGGCTTCTTCGCCTCGGCGCTGAAATCGAACCCCGCGCTCGATTTCGCCATCCTCACGGGCGTGCTGCGCGTTGCGAAGGAAAGCATCTTCAGCGGGCTGAACAATCTGAAAGTGTCGACCGTGATGCACGGCGGCTTCGCAGACGCCTGCGGCTACACGAAAGCGGAAGTGGCGAAGCTCGCGCACGACCTCGGCCACGACGACAAGCTCGAAGAGCTCGCCTCATGGTACGACGGCTACGATTTCCAAGGGACGGAAATCTACAACCCCTGGTCGGTCAACAATTACTTCAGCGAGAACTGTGCGGCAGAAAAATACTGGGTCGACACGTCGTCGAACGACATCATCCAAACGCTGCTCGCGCAGGCGGATGAAGCGCGCTGGGACGAGCTCCGCTCCCTCCTCCTCGGCGGCACCGTCACGTCGCAGATCCGCGAAGGCGTCATCTACAAGGACATCGGGCGCGACGCCAGCGACATCTACACGATGCTCCTCCAGACGGGCTATCTCAAAGCCGTCAAATGCATGAATCTCGGCGGCGAGCGCCTGTACGAACTCGCCATCCCGAACCGTGAAATCCGCCTGCTCTACCAGACGGAGATTCTCGACCGCGTCGACCACAGCTATGGCATCGTCTCCTTTTACAAGATGGGCCTCGCCATCCAGCAGGGCGACGCAGCGGAGTTCCAAAAAATCTTCCAGGGCATCCTCCTGCGCGCCGTGAGCTCGCACGACGCCGCCGATGCCGAGAGCTTCTACCACGGCCTCATGCTCGGCTGCGCGCTCTACTACGAGCCCGATTACCGCGTCGTCTCGAACCGTGAGAGCGGCTACGGTCGCTTCGACCTCGCCATGCTCCCGAAGAAGCAAGAGCTCCCCGGCATCGTCATGGAGTTCAAGACCGCCGCGAGCGAAGACGGGCTCGAACAAGCGACAGAAGACGCCCTCCGCCAGATCGAAGACCGCGCCTACATCACAGAACTCGAAGCCTCCGGCACAAAAAGCATCTGGAAGTATGGCATCGCGTTCTGCAAAAAACGCGTGCTCGTACGGCGCGGAAACGCCTGAAGCATCCAAAAAAAGACGCAGCTCAGCAAGAGTCGCGTCTTTTTTTCATATGCGTTCCGTCAGTCACCGCATGACGAAAAAATTGCAGGTGAGCGTCACCGGCGTCACGAGGCACTTGGCTGCGAGCTTCCACTGCGCATCACTGAACCATGCGGCGTACGGCGATGACGTGCACCAGGCGAAGATCCCCTGTGCCAGCAATGACACGGCGCTGACGAGGCAGGCCTCGTACGCCAGATAAAACACATACTTCCTCCGCAGCGGCCAACGGCCTTGCCGATTCGCGAAAATGTGCCGCGTGGCGAAAGCGAAAACGAACGTCACACCGACGAACGAACTCATGAGATTCGCCGCCGCCACCGGCATGCCGAGCCGCGCCGCAACGAGGTAATACACCCCAAAATCCAAACACCAGCCGCAGCCGGAGACGAGCGTGAAGAACAGCCCTTGTCGCAGCATCTCACTCCACCGTCCGCAACTTCAGGAATTCCACGTGGTTCACGGCCTTGAGTGGGACGGGTTGGCCGTTTTCGAGGCATTCGAGTGTGACGCGGTCGTGGTGGTGGAGCAGCCAGCTGGTGCCTGCGCCCAGGGGGATCAGGAGCTTGCCCTGCCCGAAGTTCATGAGGAACGCATGCGACTTGCCGCCATCATCGAGCCACGACACGCGGAGCGTCTTGTCTGGATTGTAGACTTTCAGCATGAGGTGCTTCCCGAATGCATTCGGATGATCAAAGAATTGGAACTTGTCATATTTGTGCAAGCCATATTTGAAGTCCGCGTGCTCCGGCTCGAGCTCCACATACAGGTAATCCGCCTGGTCACCGTCGATCTTTTCATCCCAGACGATGTCCGTCCGGCCCTCGGAGGACGTCATGTCGTACGCGAGTGCGACGTCCGAAAAATGCTTGCGCAGCGATGCCATCGACTGGCCCAGCGAAGCCGGCGCGCTCACAAAGTTCCGGTTGTCCGGGATGCTAGAGGAAAACGCCTGGTTGTCTCCCACGACGTGCCCGTCCTGCGGATAAAAGACATGCTCCTCCGGGACATACGCATACTGCCCCGACATCAAAATCCAATGATACAGATAGTAGTTCGCATACGGGTCAAACGCCTGCCCGATCACGGGCTGCTGCGCCTTCAAGATGTTCGTGACTTCCTCGACGGCCAGCACGCCCTTGATCGTTCCGGCCTCCAGTGTCGCCGTGCCGGGGATGCTGAGGACATACCACGGCGAAAAGCTCGAAATGCCAAACATCGGCGTCGTTGTCTGCTGGTACGACGCAAAACTGCGCAGCATGCCGTCATACGACGCCGGCAGGAAGCCCTCGCCGATATGCGGGAAGTCCTGATGATAAAACACCCAATCATTCGGGACGCCGGCAAAATTCTGCAGCGAGCCCGCGCTGCGCATCGGAGAAACGCCTGCAACGGCGAGGTAAACAGCCACAAGCAACGCGCATCCTTTTTTCATCTGCACATCCGTGCGGCGCACGACGAAGCAGAAAAACAACAGCATCGCGGTATAAAGCACGATCGTCGACCGCGCGAACACGCTGCCGTAATCGAGGCGTATGAACGTCGCGGAGAACGAAACGACGGGCAGCGACACCATCAGCGTCGCCATCGCGAGCTCCTGCAGGGAAAGCTCCCGCGACGCGCGCCATGGATGGAACATCCGGCACAGCAGCCAGACGCCGATCGCCACGGGGAGCATCGGCCCCAAAAAGTGCAGCACATTCAAAGCCGCAAGGCGCACCGCCCACCATTTCACGAAAAACAAGAACCAGTCCGGCTGTTGCGCAAACGCGCCGATGCCGTCTGCCCAGACCGTCTGCCCGCTCATCGCCAGCATATGAATCGCCATGCCGTAGAGGAGCGGTGCCGCCAGCAGCAGCACGAGCGCCGTGACCCCCCAGGGGACCGCATGGCGGAGCGAGAACTGCGGACGCGCCGTGCGATACGACGCGAGATGATACAGGACGACCGGCAAGAATCCGAGGCACGTCGCCGCGCCGTAGAGCGGATAATAGAGGCCAAGGAAGCAGCTCGTGAGCAGCCACGTCACGATCATGCGCGTGCGCCGCTGCAAAATCTCCGGCTGGAGCAGCAAGAGAATCACCGGCAGGATGAACCACACACGATTGTAAGACGAGACATGGAAGAACAACGCCACCAACAGTACATAGCGCATGGGAAGCAAGCGGCGCAATAAAAATAGCGTCCAGCCACTCAAGCAAATCACGACGATGTCCGTCGCGATGCCGTAATTCGCCAACAAATCATCACCGAAAGCATACAGGAACGCCCCATGCACCACCGAGTACATCCCCGATATTGGAAGGTACGAGGCGAATGGCACCTGCCCGAGCTCGAAAATCTGCGAAAAACCGATGATGTTCTCGATCGGGTGATGTGCATCCGTGACATGGATGAGCCCGTTCGGCAGGTACCAATTCAGCGCATAAATGGTGATGCAAGTGGCGAGGCTGACGAGCTCGTCAAGCGGACGCGCGCCCGCGTCCTTTACGAGCGCCCGATCCTTCCGGATGCACGCGTACACGCACACGGCGATGACCGCAAAGAGGAACACCATCGCCCGCCACGGCAACGGGATCGCGCACGTCTTGCCCTGATACAAAAACAGATGACTGAACAGCGCGAAGAAGCCGAGCGGAATGCACACCTGCGCGCGCAACAGAAACGCGTGCAGCGACTGCGGCCGGAACTTCAAAAGCCCTAGCACGACCACGAACGCAATCCCCATCAGCACGCCCAGCCGAATCTCCATCGGCCGCTGCGCCGCCCACTCCACGAACGCCGCGAGGCCGAACAGCGCGTAATAGCAGAACAAGAACGCCAGCACGCTCTCCGCCACGCGCTCCTTCTTCCAGAGCGTGACCACGAGCGACAGCACCGCCGCACAGCAAAACAGCGTGATCCATTGATGCTGCAGCATCCAATAGATGAGGCAGTACGAGAACAACGCCGTCACGAGGACATTTTCCCTGCGGAAAAACCGCGAAGAAAGCGAAAGCGTGACCGGCCGCCGCCCCAGCGCCAAAAAGATCCCGCTCGTCAGCGCCACCGTCAACGCGACCAGCAGCCACACGAGGTGCATCTCCATGCTCTTGTTGTTCCCTGTCCATGCCGTCCACTCGATGACGAGGTCCGGGTACGTCTCCGGCGTATTGCCAAAGACAGCGAGGTGGGCAAGGATGACCGCGCTCAAGAACAACGCTTCGAGCAGGAAAGCGACACCAAGCCGCTTCGCACTCGCCTGCCTCCAGAAGTCCCACCATGTTCTCAACATATCATACGTCCTTTCCACCCATTGATCATCGATGATTAAAATTGTTTCACCGCGAAAACGGATGCGCCTGTTGCTTTTGCCGCCGCCAAACCGATTTCCGAATCCTCGAAAATCACCGTATCGCACGCCCGCACACCATATCGCGACATGGCGGTTAAAAATCCTTCTGGGTCCGGCTTCGTATGCTGAACATCTTCTTGCGTAATCACCGCATCGAAAAACGATTCCCGATGAAAATATTTCAGCAGCCGGATTGCATTTGCCCGCGCGGCTGTCGTCACGACGACAAGATATACCTCCCTGCGCGCATACTCCAACAATCGGAAGAGCGCTCGATTTTCCCGCACCTCGCCGAAGCATGTCGGGTAGAGTTCCGTCTTGCGATCATGCACGCGTTTCCTGTCCTCGGCGTGAATGCCCAGCTGCGGCGCAAACGTCTTATATGACGCCCCTGCGACGCAGCACTGCTGATACATCTCTTCCGTCAATGGATAGCCAGCTTCTTGCATCGCTATTCGATAGGCCAAAAAATTCGCGCGAGCCGTATCATACAGCGTGCCATCCATGTCACAAAGAATCAATCCTGTTTTCAAACAACCTCATCCTTGCCGCAAATATCATGCAGAATCCAAAGTAATCCTGCGTAAAAAATGAGCGCGCGATCGCCATTTTTCCGGATTTTATATGGCAACAATCGCAGCCAATGGACGATTTCGTGATAATGGATGCTGCGCACATCCTGTGGAGTGAAATGTTCGTGCAGATACGCTTCATACGATGCGAGCAAATTTTCATACGCCATCGATTTCGTATAAAGGAAATCGATGCGGTTCCCGCGATAACGGACAGACTCCGTTTTCATCAGGAACTCATAGCCGCCATGAAGCGACTGCAACAGTTTTCCATAGTCCAAAAACGGCGACTCGTGCAGATTTCCCGTATTCGGATCAATGATGTAAAAATCGTCCTCCCCCTGCGCGCTTGGGCGACAGATGATATTTTCAATCGTCATATCGCCGTGAATCGTCGCATAAGCATCCTGCCGGAACACTTCATACAGATACGCCGGCGACAATTTTTCCGCATACGCTTGCAGATTCGGGTACGGCACACCATTGATGATGACTGTGTCGTACCCAATCAACTCGCGAAACTGGCGTGCGCCTCGGATGACGAACAGATTTTTTTCCACCTTGTTTGCGATATATTTCCGTAGTGCCGCATCGTCCTGCGGTGTCCACATCGTCTGGTCATACAGACCTTTCTGCAAGCAATCCAAAACTCGTTCCAACACATGCCAGCTGCGTTCAGGCGACACGGAGTGGATGAAATCGAAAAAATTCTGCGCCTCGCTGCTGTAAGTCATATCATAACAACAACAACGATTTTCATGCACCTCATGCAGGATTTCCGGCAACGGCAGCCGTCCTTCCTGCTCGTGCAACCAAACCAGCTGCTCGTAGAGCTTTTCACCGTCTTGATCGAATGCGTACTTTCGGAAAAACGTCTTGTCGTGGCTCATGCAAAGCATCGTTGTCGCATTCGAGCCTGCGGAATAATCGCGAAGCACTTGGATGCCGCGGTTGATTTGCAAATACGCTTGGATTTGTTCGCGATTGCGCCCGGAGAAATAGCCCTCGAGAAAACTCAAACGATCCTGCATACGGAGTTGCGGCAACATCTGCAAATAATCCTGCGGAACGTGATAAACTTTCTGATACAAACGGCGTGCCCGCGCTGGCAGATAGGATGCCAGCCAAAGCGCTCCCAGCGGTAAACCGATATATACGTAGAACAACCACTGCGCTTGCACGGCACTCTCCGTACCGATGAAGAACGCCGACTGATGAAACGATTGCGAAGACAGCAAGCTAGAAAAGACAGCTGAGAGCGATAACGGCGTACCCAATGCTGTCATGCAGGCGGCGAAACAGAGATAGGACAAGAGATAACCTGCCCACATCTCCATCGTCAAGAGGACGAGTCTCCGCCGCGAGAGCGTCTGATACATGTCCTTGAACGTAGAAATCAACGTCCAAGAAAAATACAAGAGCCGCAGTTGTATCCGCTGGTTAAAAACGGCAGCCGCATGGCGGATCAGCCATTTTGGGCCACTGCTGAAGCGTAACAAGAAGGCGGCTAGCAAAACCAAGATGCATGCGACAGCAAAGTAAAAGTGCGCAGAATCCGCCAGGCCCGTCACAGCTACGCCACCGGCCGCGAAGGCCGCAAAAAGGATGCCCGCCACCACGACATCCAAGAAACGCTCAACAATGATCGTGCCGAGCGCGAAGGCCACGCCGTTGTCCATGCTGCGCCCTGCCATGACCGCCCTGCAAATCTCACCAATACGCCACGGCACGAAAAAATTCACGAGGAAGCCTGCGGACAACGAACGCAGCAAAATCCGCAGATGCGGACGCTCGTAGACTTCAATGAACTGCGTCCATCGCAACAAGCGGAGAACGTGCCCCGCAAGCAAGAAGAGGACTGCCAAGCAAAACCAAACGGCCACCATCATCCGCGCAACACCTCAAACGCTCTGGACACACGAGCCGCCTCATATTCCTCCGGCGTGCCAAACGGCAAATGCATATCCACATGCCACGCGCGAATTTTTTGTTGATGCGCAGCCAAGACGTTGTACACGCCGCTCACAAAATATTCTTTGTACGCGCACGCATGCAGATACTCCTCACTCGCCGTTTCGAACAACGAACGATTACGGAAATAATACGCGCCGCAGATGGCATGGCGACTGACTGCCTGCTTCTCTACTGTGCCAACCACATTGCCCTCTGCGTCCAGCTGCGCAAAGCTGAACTTCGGGTCAATCGAATCAAACGTCAAGAGCGCGCCATCCGGCATCCCGAACGCACCTTTTTGGCAAAATGCATAAAAGGCTTGGCACGTGAAGATGTGGTCGCAGTCATTCAAGAGGATAGGCGCATCATCCGAAACTGCCGCGACTCCCGCGAGCGCGCTCAGCACGGCACCGTTCAGCACCTTCGGCAGCACCACGAGCCGGGCTTCCGGAAACTTCGCACGAATCGCTTCATCCATCCGATATGCTTTCACATGGCGCTCGAGCACGACGAACGTCAAGCTGGCGAGCTCGACAAACTTCCGCACAGACTGCGTCGCCCAGTAGAAGAACGGTTCGCCTTGGATTTCCAGGAGCGGCTTCGGCACGTCAAAGCCATCCTTCACAAAGCGCGACCCTTCGCCCGCCATCGGCATGATTAAATGAATCGCCATACGCTCACTCCCTCATTTTTTCTCTGCATCCAATTTCTCGAACAATGCAAATTCATATTCGATGACCCTGCGCAATCCTTCCTCCATGGACACTTTCGGCTGCCAGCCATAAACGTCTTTTGCATGCGCGTTGTCTGACAACGTATACTTGTTGATTTCATGATTCAGGATTTCATCTTTAATGCCATAGTGTCCCGCAAACAATTTCGGATAAGCGCTCCAATAATGAGCATCTTCTGCATAGGATGCGGATATCTGTTTCCCTGTGATTTTTGATGCAATGGCGTACATCTCATTGACGGAATAGTTTTGCTTGGAAGAAGCATTCACGCAATCAAAGCCCTCTCCCTGTTGCGCGAGCAGTGCAAGATCGACCAGATCATCCACGTAAATGTAATCACGGCGTTGTTCCCCGTTGGAATGGAAAACCGGCGTACGATCATAATAGAGTTCCCTGATCATGTAACCGACCAACGGCGGCTGTTTCCTCAGGCAATCAATGTGCGGACCATAGACATTGGCAAACCGCAAGCAGGTCACACTCATTCCATAGGTATCGCAAAAAGATTGTGCGAATCGCTCCGCTGCATATTTCGTATTCGGATAAATCAGCGTGGGAAGCGCGAATCCTTCTTCTTTCGTAGGAAAGTGCTTCTCGTTCTCATACATCGCATTCGTGCTGGCCTGGATGACTTTCTTCGCGCCATATCTGCGAGCGTTTTCCAGTACATTCACCAAACCGATGACATTAACGGAAATCGCCTCTTGTGGATTTTCCTGGCAATCCGGCAAGGGCGCAATCCCCGCAATATTGTAGACATAATCAATGTCCCCTGCACGCATGAGCGCCGCGATCCCATCCTTGTTCCGCACGTCCATGACGATCAAGTCGCTCGAGAAATCATGATCGTCGAATTTCAAATTATCATAATTCCCATAAGAGAGATTGTCGACGAGAACGAGTTCCGCACCATCTTTCCAAAGACGGTGCGCCAATTGCGAACCGATAAAGCCTGCTGCTCCCGTAATCAAAACTTTCATGATATTACCCCTTCCTGTTTGAACACTTGGCTGCATACATACGCATCGCGCGGCTTTTCACGCATCTCGCTTGTCACGAACGCCTCAGCATTCACGAAATACTTCCAAAGAATCTTGAGGTTGAAACAGCCGAAACTCCATAATTTCAGATTAGAGACCTGGTCGTCCTCCCGCCACACGATAGGAAAGAAATGAATGCGTGCATTCTTGTGGCACATGGCCAGCAGCATACAATTGTTGAACCCCAGCGAGTCAGAAATCTTGAAATAAAACTTGTCGCGCAAAAAATCCACGGAAAACATATTGATTCCTGAACCCAAATCATAAATCTTGCGACGCGTAACAACGGAATACATGAGATTGAATGCCAGGTTTCCATATGTCCTCAATGCAGAATATCCTTCCAAAACCGCCCCCTTCACAAATCGCGCGCCAAGAAGGACATCATATTTTCGATAACTATGATTTTCGAAGCATCGTAACAAGTCTGCAATCTGCGCCTGATCATCCCCATGCAACACGACAACATAATCAAATCCGTTATCGATGGCATATTGAAAAGCTACTTTATGCGAGCCGCCGAGACCGTAGTTCTCGTGGTTCCGCACGACTGTCACTGGCAGCTGCGGATGCGCTTTGGCGTAGGCCACCGCCGCCTCCTCCGTGCCGTCCGTGCTGCGGTTGTTCACGAGCAGGATCTCCGTCACGTACGGCAGAATCCTTTCGTCGAACTGCG
>Ga0256404_1013911_pt1 | contig 10053 bp, 9 predicted proteins | sample RumenRJG_01DNA_FD_185990 | JGI IMG/M metagenome (GOLD analysis project Ga0256404, IMG submission 185990) | Bovine rumen microbial communities from Lethbridge, Alberta, Canada - RJG_01 | ecosystem: Host-associated > Mammals > Digestive system > Stomach > Rumen | place: Canada: Alberta | collected...
ACGTGAGACGGGAGACGTGAGACGTGAGACGTGAGACGTGAGACGTGAGACGTGAGACGTGAGACGTGAGACGTGAGACGTGAGACGTGAGACGTGAGACGTGAGACGTGAGACGTGAGAATTTTGACCCATGCTACAATTCATGTCAAGGGGGGAGACTCTTGTTTTTCTTACACTTTTTATCATAAAACTCTCTCTTATGTTTTTTTCAATATAATAAAAGAGATATGCTTTGTCAAGTTTGTTTAGGCAACGTATTTTTATTACCAGGCAACGATAAATAGGCCGGATAATCGCAAGCAAAATATATACTTGACAGTATATCTTTATGTTTATATACTATTTATAAGGATTCCAGATGGGTAAAACTATAATCAGCAGTGACGGACGCTTTGAATGGGACGAAGAGAAAAGTGAAATAAACCGCAAAAAACACGGCTTTGGTTTTGAGGAAATAACGGATGTCTTTGACGACCCATATTTTCTTGTTCGCTATGATAAAACTCATTCCTACGATGAAGACCGCTGGAATGGAATTGGTTGCATAAATGGAATGCTGGTTCTTGTTACTACTTTTGCAGAGCGTAAACGAACAAGGATAATATCGGCGCAAAGGGCTGATAATGATTTGAAGGAGGTCTACTATGATTACATCAAAAAAATTAACGGCTGAGAGAATTGCAGAAATTGAAAAGGTTCCAATAACTTATGATGAAGATTCTCCAAAGTTCACAAAAGAGGAACTACAGGAATTTGTGCCGTACCACAAGGAATACTTTGACATAACTCCAAAGAAAGTGCTTATTTCCCTTAAAATTGATGCAGATATTTTGGCAATTATGAAAGCAAGCGGTAAAGGATATCAAACCCGCATGAATAAATGCTTGCGAGAAGCTGTTCTTGCAGGTAGATTTTAACCTGGTCTTTGTCGGGGTTACGGGCCTAGGTCGCGGTAAAAGATGCGGCAATGGGCAAAAATAAGATTCGTAATGCAGATTAAACCTAGCCGGGATTGGAGGGGCGACGCAGCCGTTGCCACAGGCAATGGAGCGGGTCAGGGGCCCGCGGAACCCCGGAAAGCCCGTAACAAAAGGCCTCCCTGCCGTTTGTTGCTTATGTTTGCTACTTTTGCGCTAACAAATGACGCGTCGTCCGTGGCGCTATTGGTTCGCAAAAGAATAGAGGCAGGGCAGTTTAAAAGGACGTGTGCTCCAGAGAAGAAGAAAAATTCAGGGAAGGCAAATGCGAAAGTTTATAATAATTTCCTTACAGGTCCAGAGGAGTTTAGTCGGCTGTGCGCACCACGCGGAAGCCTATGTTGACGTTGCGGCCGTAGGGGCTGTAGGAGTTACGGCGGGCTACACGGCAGTCGTCCGAATCGTAGATCCAACCGCCACCGCGATCGACGCGGAGAGAGCCAGACGATGCACCTGTGCTGGCAGTGCCTGTTGAAATGTTTCCATACCAGTCCCAGCACCATTCCCATACGTTGCCGCTCATGTCGTAGAGACCTTTTGCGTTCTTTGCCTTTGTCTTTACTTCATGCGATCCGTACCCTGCCTTACCAACACCCATAGCATACGCATTGTCTGAATACCAGGCAACGTCACCTATCGTGTCACTTCCGCTGTAGGTTGTCTGCCCGGAGTTGCCCCTGTTTCCGCCTCGTGCAAGGTATTCCCACTCCGCTTCCGTAGGCAGCCGGTAGCCGTTGGCTGTAAAGTCGCATTCTGCATTATTCCACGTTGCATTATTGTTTGCCGGGACACTTCCCCATTCAGACGGGTTCGTCTTTCCACTAATAGAGTAGCAGGGTGTAAGTCCTTCCGCAATGCTCCTCTTGTTGCAGTAGACAAGCGCATCGTACCAGCTTACGTAGTAGACAGGATAGTTTGCTCCCTTGCCGTAAGCGCTGCTGGGGGAGGTTCCGCCGTAAGAGCAGTACTTTTCGTATTCCCCCTGCGTTACCTCGTGGTCGCTCGCCCACTTTACATACAGCTCCACACTTCTTCCGTCTATAAATACACTGGAGCCTGTAATCCCGCCGGACACAGCCTTAGAAGCAACTGTAGTTGAGGCATTCCCCATATATTCGGTTTGGGTAACCCCACTGGATACCGTCTGAGCAGAAACCGTAGTGCTTACACAGCTTGTTGCCACAAGGGAAAGGCTTAGCAAAAGAGCGGCTGTTAATTCAAACAAAACTTTTCTCATATTATCCTCCAATTTTATTGGCTGCAACGGAAGTGCGTCCAGCATGACTGTCACTGCCTAGTTTAAAAACAAAAAAACCGGACTCTTCCGCAAAGGGAAAGCTCCGGGTGTATTTAAAATTTGTGAAGCGTTAGAATTCTGCCCCAAGAGTTATAAAATATTATAAATCAGGAAAAACAAGCGGTCAAGTTTTAGAATGTGTCTTTTTGCTTATAGAAGCTGCTTCTTTGCAATCCCAAAAGCGGAGGGGGCTTAGCCGGGATTGGAGGGGCGGCGAAGCCGTTGCCACAGGCAATGGAGCGGGTCAGGGTCCCGCGGAACCCCGGAAAGCCCGTAACAAAAGGCCTCCCTGCCGTTTGTTGCTTATGTTTGCTACTTTTGCACTAACAAATGACGCGCCGTCCGTGGCGCTATTGGTTCAAAAAAAAATAAAGGCAGGGCAGTTTAAAAGGACGTGTGCTCCAGAGAAGAAGAAAAATTCAGGGAAGGCAAATGGGTAACTTGTAAAGAATGATTTTCCATTGTTGACCAAAAGGGCGGTTACATATATTATAGTAGAGAATTTTTATAAGGATTAGGAGAAGAAAATGGCTCTTACGTTGGCTGAAAAAATCATACAGAACCATATTGTGAAAGGCTCGCTGGATTTTACTCCGGGGCAGCCCATTGAGCGCGGCAAGGACATCGCGATTAAGATTGACCAGACGCTTACGCAGGATGCAACAGGCACAATGGCATACCTTCAGTTTGAGACTATCGGAGTGCCCCGTGTAAAGACGGAAGTGAGCGTAAGTTACGTTGACCACAATACGCTTCAGACAGACTTTAAGAATCATGACGACCACCGCTACCTTCAGTCGGTTGCGGCAAAGTACGGTCTTTATTTTTCACGCCCGGGCAACGGTGTTTGCCACCAGGTTCACATTGAGCACTTTGGTAAGCCGGGAAAGACCCTTTTGGGTTCGGACAGCCACACTCCGACTGGCGGCGGCATTGGAATGATTGCAATTGGTGCGGGCGGTATTGACGTTGCAGTTGCAATGGGTGGCGGTGCATTCCATCTTGCAATGCCAAAGGTTTTTGGCGTAAAGCTTACAGGCACACTGCGCAAGGGTATTGGCGCAAAGGACATTATTCTTGAAGTTCTCCGCCGTGAGAGCGTAAAGGGCGGCGTTGGTGCCGTATACGAATATTTTGGCGAAGGTGTTGAAAGCCTTACCGTTCCCCAGAGGGCAACTGTTACAAACATGGGCGCGGAGCTTGGCGCAACTTGTTCCGTATTCCCTTCTGACGCTACTACAAAGAAATTCCTTAAGAGCATGGGCCGCGAAAATGACTGGACAGAACTTAAGGCAGACGAGGGCGCTGTTTACGACAAGGTTATAGAGATAAACCTTTCCGAGCTTAATGCAATGGCTGCTTGCCCCAATTCACCGGACAACGTAAAGACATTGAAGGAGCTTAGCGGTACAAAGGTTACCCAGGTTGCAATCGGAAGCTGCACAAACTCTTCTTTGGACGACCTTGCATCTGTTGCGGCTATTGTAAAGGGTAAGCACATTGCACCGGGCGTTGAGGCAGGTATTGCACCTGGTAGCCGCACCACCCTCTTGATGGCAGACAAGGCTGGAATTCTTGGCACATTGATTAGGGCTGGATTCCGCATTTTGGAAAGCGCTTGCGGTCCCTGCATTGGCATGGGCTTTGCACCAAACAGTGAGGGTGTTTCACTGCGCACATTCAACCGCAACTTTAAGGGTCGCTCTGGAACTGCGGACGCAGGCATTTACCTTGTTAGCCCGGAGACAGCAGCGGCGGCGGCTATTACCGGCGTTATGACTGATCCTTCTACCCTTGACTGGGAAGACGCATCTTGGACTGCAAACGGCCGCATTTCCCTTCTTGACGGAAAGGACAGCCGTCTTTCTGCAGAGGAAATCCTTGCAGATGCACAGGACGAAGGCATGCTTATTGCCCCGCTTCCGTTGGAAAAGGCAAAGGATGTAGAGATTGTCCGCGGTCCCAACATTAAGCCCTGCCCACCCTGCAAGGAATGTGCAGACAACCTTAAGCTGCCAGTTCTTTTGAAGGCTGCAAGCAACGTTTCTACGGACGACATTATGCCTGCCGGAACAAAGGTTCTTCCTTTTAGAAGCAACATTCCGGAAATCAGCAAGTTCACATACGAGAGATTGGACGCAAACTTCTACAAGAAGGCAGAGGCAATCAACTTTAGCGGTTGTATCGTTGTTGGTGCAGAAAACTTTGGTCAGGGTTCAAGCCGTGAGCATGCGGCACTGGGACCAATGTACCTTGGCGTAAGGGCAATCATCACAAAGAGCTTTGCCCGCATCCACAAGGCAAACCTGATTAACTACGGAATCATCCCGATTACATTCAAGAATCCAGATGACTACGACAAAATCAGCGAAGGCGACACTGTTGAAATTTCAAACATCTTTAAGAGCCTTAAGGACGGCAGCGAATTTGACGTTACCGTGCACTCAAAGGCCGGGGATGTTAAGATTTGCGGTGTGAATGACCTTGCAGAGCGCAGCCGCAACATCCTTCTTGCAGGAGGCCTTGCTTCCTACACAAGGGCTGGTGGCCAGTAAACCGTCGTAAAATGTCCAAAATGCTTAAATTTTGCCTAAAAAATTTGCATTTTGGAGCTAACTGTTATATACTTTAAATTAATTGGAGAATTCTCTAAAATTTTTATTTTAGGGAATTTTCTTTATTTTGAGGCTATAACAAATATGACGGTTGGCTATTACCGTCAGAAAGCTGCGACGGGGTTTTGCATGTTTAATATTCACAATATCATGGAAGAGCAAGTTGAAAGCCGGGTTAACCAGTTGTACGACCATGTTAAGGAGCAAAAGGCTTCTTGGCTGGACTGCGACTGCGAAAACTGCCGGAAGGACACCATCTGCTATGTGCTGAACAGGATTCCTCCGCGCTATATTCTTAGCGGAAGGGGTGTTACCCACGCATCCACTGTCTTGAACGACAGCCAGCTTCTTGCAGACATAGACCGCCTTGCCTACGAAGGCATGAAGATGGTGAATTCCCTGCAGCGCCCCTACCACAAGTCAGCAGGCGCAAATTCCTCTAAAAGCCAGGAGTCTGCGTCAAACATACCTATGTTCGTATTTCCAACCTTCATAGGGAACGTTTATGACGGTTCAACTTTCGAGCCGCTTGCAAACGCATCCGTAATTCTTAAGGAGGGCAAAATTCCTGCGGAAATGATGGATGCAAGCTGGCCCAACCCCTGCAGCACATACGACGCCACCAAGGGAGGCTATTCTTTTTGGGTTGCACCGGAAGTTGCGGAAGATGCAAAGGTTAACAAGGAATTTTCCTTTACGCTGGAAGTTTCGGCGGAAGGATATGTTCCCGTAACCTATTCCTTCGATGTTCCTTTAACAAGTGAAGTGAACAACCGCAGCGAGTTGAATTCAACAAGCAGTTTAAAAATAAAGGATTTGTTCCTTTTCCGCTCAGACATAAAGAATGAACTGGAATAGGAAGAATCAAAGGAGAAAAAAATGGAACAGTATTCAGTAAACGGTACAAAAGCAGAAACCGGTTATGAATTTTTGGCAAAAACCTACGGCTGGATGTTTCTTGCCTTGGTTGTAAGCGCAGCATGTGCCTACCTGGCAGCATTTTACTACCCCCTCATGAAAATCATCTGGGGCTCAAAATTTGTCTTTTACGGACTTATCATTGCAGAATTTGCCCTTGTAATAGGACTTTCCGCAGCAATCAAGACCCTTCCGCTTTCGCTGGCAACCCTCTTTTTCCTGCTCTACGCGGCAATAAACGGTCTTACACTGTCTTCTGTGTTCCTTATCTACCAGACACAGTCTATTTGCCTTGCTTTCTTTTCTACGGCCCTTATGTTCGGTCTTATGAGCGTATACGGAGTTACCACAAAGAAGAACCTTGCAACTGCCGGCCACTACCTGATGATGGCTCTTATTGGTCTTGTTATCGTAACGGTTGTGAACAGGCTTATAACATTCTTTACTCACACACCGCTCACATGGCTTGACTGGCTGCTTTCCGTTGCATCCGTAATCATCTTTACAGGATTGACGGCTTACGATGCACAGAAGATTGCAATGATTGGCTCCCACAATGACGGTTCTGATGCCTACAAAAAGATTTCTATCTACGGAGCCTTGCAGCTTTACCTTGACTTTATTAACATCTTCCTTTCTCTTCTTAGGCTCTTTGGAAAGAAGCGCTAGGAAGAAGACAATTCCCTTCGACAGGCTCAGGGAACGGGGTTGGTGCCTCGCAGCGTAGCTTCCAGCGGCCTGTCGAACCACGCAGCGTAGCTTCCAGCGGCCTGCCGAACCAAAAACAAAAAAGCCGGTAACCTTGAATGGAAACCGGCTCTTTTTTTGGCACATTCACATGCCCTGTCTTAAATAATCAAGACTTATTTTGCTTCTGAAGCAGCACCTTCTGCAGCCTTCATACCGTAGCGCTTGTTGAAGCGGTCGATACGTCCTGCTGTGTCAACAAGCTTCTGCTTACCAGTAAAGAAAGGATGGCATGCTGAACAAATTTCAACATGGATGTCTTTTACTGTTGAGCGAGTTTCGATTACGTTGCCACAAACGCAAGTAATCTTTGTCAACTGGTACTCAGGATGTGTGTCCTTTTTCATAATTCAACTCCTATACTTGCCCGATATTGAAGAAATCCCGGTTAGCCCTACGGAGACTAAGAAAAACAAGAACTCCGTATCATTCCCTCACCGTTAGAAATCAAATCAATACCACAAGCTTGAAATTCAAGTTATATAAGTATATACAAAAGCATTCAAATAGTCAATAGACCTGTTACATTGCTGCAGTTCCGGCGTTCATGCTGGCAAGGAAAGCATCGTTGTCCTTGGTCTTCTTCATCTTGTCCATGATAAGTTCAAGTATGTCTGCGTCTTCCATTGGGTTAAGCACTTTGCGGAGAATCCACATCTTCTGGAGCTCGTTTTCCGTAAGCAAAAGCTCTTCCTTTCTTGTACCGCTCTTCTTGATGTTGATTGCGGGGAAAAGTCTGCGTTCGGCAAGCTTTCTGTCAAGGTCAATTTCGCTGTTGCCGGTGCCCTTGAATTCTTCGAAGATAACTTCGTCCATGCGGCTTCCGGTTTCAATAAGAGAAGTGGATATGATTGTAAGTGAACCACCCTCTTCTACGTTGCGGGCGGCACCAAAAAATCTCTTTGGCTTGTGCAGGGCATTTGAGTCAACACCACCGCTCAAAACCTTGCCGGATGTTGGGACGGTCTGGTTGTATGCGCGTGCAAGGCGTGTTATGGAGTCAAGGAAGATTACAACATCTTTCTTATGCTCTACAAGGCGCTTTGCCTTTTCAAGAACCATTTCCGCAACCTGAACATGGCGGGTGGCCTGTTCGTCGAAGGTGGAGGAAATGACTTCTGCCTTTATGCTGCGCTCCATTTCCGTAACTTCCTCTGGGCGTTCGTCTATAAGAAGAACAATGAGGTATACTTCCGGATTATTGGACGTGATTGCATTGGCAATCTTTTGCATAAGGATTGTCTTACCGGCTTTTGGCGGGGCAACGATAAGAAGGCGCTGGCCCTTTCCGATAGGTGCAAAAAGATCCACGATTCTTGTGCTGAGTTCCGTGCTTACGGTTTCCAGGTGGAATTTTTCGTTAGGATAAAGAGGCGTAAGGTTTTCAAAGGGAATGCGGGTCTGTGCCACGCGCGGCTCGTCAAAGTTTACGGTCTCTATGCGGAGAAGTGCAAAGAAGCGCTCCCCTTCTTTTGGGCTGCGGGTCTGGCCGTAGATTGTGTCTCCGGTCTTAAGGTTAAAGAGCCTAATCTGGCTTGGGGAGATATAGATGTCATCCGGGCCTGGAAGGTAGGAGTTCTGGGGGCTGCGCAAGAATCCGTAGCCGTCGGGAAGGATTTCCAGTGCACCGCTTGCAAAGATGATTCCGCCGTGCTCCGTGTGTGCCTTTAGGATGCAGAAAATAAGGTCCTGCTTCTTCATTGGGGCAAGGTCGTCTGCGGTAAGGCCGTACTGGGTTGCAAGCTCGCGGAGTTCGTGCATGCCCATCTTTGTAAGGTCGTTGATTAAAAGGCGGGGCTTTGACTCGTATTCTTCCGGGTTTTCTATGCGCTGTGCTGCCTCTGCCGCTTCAAGACGGGCCTGGGCGTTGCGCTCGTAGTTGCTGTTGCGGTAGTTGTTGTAGCGCCTGTTGTTGTTGTAGCGGTTGTTTCCGTTGTTGTAGCGGTTGTTTCCGTTGTTGTAGCGGCCGTGGTACTGGTAGTCCCTGCCTTCGCTGCGGTTTTCCTGCGGGTAATACTGCCCCTGCGCTGGCTGCTGGGAAGCTTGCTGGGTGGAAGACTCTTCTTCTGAAGCAGGAGCCTGTACCGGCTGACTTGCTGAGCCTTCTGCCGCGACCTCCTGTGTTGAAGTTTCCTGAGAAGAGCAGGACTCTTCCGCAGGACTTTCCGTGGAAGCGGTCTCTTCTTCTGCCGCAGATTCCGTAGTCTTCTTTAAGATTCTGCGTCTGCGCGGTTTTACAGCTTTTTCCTGTAAATCAGTTCCATCTTCGATTGGTGCGTTTCCTGTGTTTTCCGGCTGTTCAACTTCGCTTGTAGCCGTAGAACGGCGTTTTGTAAAAGCCATTAGAATTTCTCCATAGTGAGTATAAATGAATTTAAATAAAACGGCTCAGATGCCGTGCTTGTAATAAATGTTAAGGAAATCAAAAAAAGTAAATCTCTTAATTTAATAAGACTAATGTATTGATTACCTTATTCTATCCATAAAAAGGAATTTTTGTCAAGAGATAATTTTATAGAATTACGTAAATCAGTTTTGGGCTCCGCTCCCAGTCAAATCCGTCTGAAAACCCGCGGTGTCGCGGAATAGGAAATTAAACTCGCTGCGCGGCTTGAAGCTACGCTGCCGGGTACGTTCCGCTCCGTACCCGCAACGAAGTTTCAAGCCATGCGTGTTTTCAGCCGGCTTTGACTTCCGCTACGCCCAAAACTGATTTACAAATTCTTTCTGTAGAGGGGGTACTTGATATAGAGACTACGCCCGATTGTAGGGGCGGGGGGCTTGCCAACCGTTGCCGTGAGGCAATGGAGCCGAGAGGCGGAACCCCGGAAAGCGGGGATGAAGTAGAGTTTGCCCGGCGGGCTAGCCGGGCACAGTTCACCCAGGCATGCCGTCCAGAAGAAGAAGATTAATTTACAAAAGCTAAAATCTCAGTTGAATTCTGAGTTTTTGAGGACCAGGCTTTTTTTGTATTCGTCGGAAGAGATTGAGAAAATGTCCGTGTCGGGAATTTCGTCAAGCATGTTTACGGAGCCTTCAAATTCCACGTTGTCTGCAATGCGGAGTTCGGGGGTGGTTATGTCTCCCTTTACCTTGCTGCCCTTGCAGAGTTCCACGCTCTTTGACGCTTCTATGTTTCCGTTTACGCGGCCGGAGACTACTACGGTGGCGGCTGTCATTTTGTCTACGTTGCAGACTGCTGACTTTTCTATTTCCAAATCGCCTGTAGCATTTATGTTTCCGTTGAATTTTCCGGTGATTACAAGGCTGTCACTAAAAGTAAGGTTGCCTTCAAATTCTGTTTCCTGACCAAATATGGTTTCATTCTTTTTTTCGCTAGCCATAGCCTATTTTACCTCATTTTTGAATTCTTTTTCAACTACCCTGCCCCTGCGACTTCCAAATCAACGCACCCCGCAGCAAGCTACGGGGTATGAGTTCCTCATAAAACGAATCCCCCTGTATCAAAACATCCTTACGCGAACCAACGAGGTGTGCG
>Ga0256404_1013912_pt1 | contig 10053 bp, 8 predicted proteins | sample RumenRJG_01DNA_FD_185990 | JGI IMG/M metagenome (GOLD analysis project Ga0256404, IMG submission 185990) | Bovine rumen microbial communities from Lethbridge, Alberta, Canada - RJG_01 | ecosystem: Host-associated > Mammals > Digestive system > Stomach > Rumen | place: Canada: Alberta | collected...
ATGACTTCCCTGGCAGACAATCCGGATCACGTCAAATCATATTTCGATCACCCCACGCTGGCTCCGTATCGGGAACTGGATGAGGACACCATCGAAAATGGCAATATTTAATTGCCGGAGTAATAATCAAAGAAATCCGCAAGGATTTCCACATTCATTCTCCATTCTCCATTTTCCATTCTCAATTCAAATAAGCTCAAATCCATCACCAGAACTGAAACATCAACGCTTACGTGCGCTCCTCCCCATCGTACCACTCCAGAAAGCTGTGTGCCACGCCGTGGGCTCGCCAGCCGGGGAAGGAATCGGGCTGGAGGGTGTGGATGGCGTTGAAGACGTTCTTCTCCACCTTGTCGTTCTCCAGATTGAGCCGCGCCAGCAGCTCCTTGACCTCCTGCCGCTTGGAGCCGCCGCTTTTTTGGGTGACCCGGCAGGCGCACTGTATGAAGGACAGCCCGTTGGCCTCGGCCCAGGCGATGATGTCCTGCTCGTGCACCATGTAGAGGGGGCGGATCACCTCCATGCCCGGGTGGCTTTTGGAGCGCAGCTTGGGCATCATCCCCTGGAGCTGCCCGCCCCAGAGCATGGCCATGACGGTGGTCTCGATGACGTCGTTGAAGTGGTGTCCCAGCGCGAGCTTGTTGCAGCCCAACGCCTGGGCTTTGTCGTAGAGACAGCCGCGCCGCATCCGGGCGCAGAGGAAGCAGGGGTTGGCGTCCTGAGCCTCGGCCACCTCGAACACGTCGCTCTCAAACAGGGTGTAGGGGATGCCCAGCCGCCGCGCGCTGTCCTCCACCTGTTGCCGGTTGGCCGCGTCGTAGCCGGGGTCCATGATGAGATACACCGCCTCGAAGGGGACCTCGCTGTGGCGCTCGAGGATCTGCATCAGCTTCGCCAGCAGCATGGAATCCTTGCCTCCGGAGATGCACACCGCGATCCTGTCCCCGGGCTGAATCAGCGCGTAGCGCCGCACCGCGTTCATAAAGGGCCGCCACAGCACCTTCCGCCGCTCCTTCAGGATGCCGCTCTCCAGCCGCTGGACCTCGCTCATCTCGCGCTTCATGCGCTTAGCGCCTCCCTCTTTTCAATAGCGCCGCCTCCGATTGTTTTGCCGATATACCCTATACAACCCAATCATAGCTCCCGCTGCCCACGGTGACGGGGGTCATGCCGGGGAGCTCAACCACGGCCTCGGTGTTGACGGGCACCTCGACGTGGACCAGGATCGTCTTGTCCACGGCCCGCCACGCCACCGCGGCCCTGCCGTAAGGGGTGACCTCGCTGACGGCGGCGTGGGTCAGGCCGGAGGTGAAGGAGGGCTTCACGCGGAAGCGCTTATAGCCGGGCGCCAGGCTTTGCAGGCCCCCGATGTGCCGGTACATCCACTCGCCCACACAGCCGAAGGCGTAGTGATTGTAGCTGTAGGTGCTCACCTCGCCGTCCTCCGAGATCGCGCCCCAGCTCTCCCACAGGGTGGTCGCCCCGGCCTTTACCTCGTAGAGCCAGCTCGGGCAGCCCTCCTGGAACAGCAGCCTGTAGGCCACGTCCTCCCGCCCGTTGTCGCAGAGCACGTCCATTAAGAACAGCACGCTCAAAAAGCCGGTGTCCAGCCTGTCGCCGTTTTTGCGGATCAGGTCGCACAGGTGATCGACCATTTTAGGCCGCACGTCCTCCGGCACCAGGTCCATCTGAAGCGCGATGACGTAGATGCCCTGGAAGTCCGCGTCCATGGTGCCGTCGTCGCGGACGTATTCCTGAATGAACGCCTCGCGGATGTGCTCATACAGTTTGGCGTACTTTTTGGCGTCCGCCTCCCTGCCGAGTATGGCGGCGATCTTTGACATGTTCTTCGCGCTGAAGGCGTAGTAGGCCGGGGCGACGATGCCCATGGTGGCGTAGGCGGTCTGGTTCATGGCCATGGCATCCGGGTTGCCCAGCACGATGGAGGGGATCAGCCAGTCGCCGAAGTGGAAGTCGGTGTTCCACAGCCAGCGGCTGCGGGCCCTGCGGGCGTCGTCCCATTGGTCGTACCCCTCCGGGTGATGGTTCCGCGCGCGGTCGTCGATGTATTCCATCCAGCGCACCATGGTCTCATAGTTGTCCTCCAGGATGCGCTTATTGCCGTAGGCCTCATAGACGCGCAGGGGCACGATGATGGCGGCGTCGCCCCAGCCGCAGCTGGTGTCCGTGCCCAGGTTGTCCCGCAGGAAGGTGGCATAGGCCTTGAGATAGGGCACGATCATCGGCACCGCGCCGTCGGCCATCTGCTCGGCGCGGACGCTGTCCATCCAGGCGGACAGAAAGGCGTTGGCGTCCCGGTTGAAGCACAGCGTGGGCGCGTAGGCCATGATGTCGCCCGTCCAGCCCGCCTTTTCCCGCTGGGGGCAGTCGGTGGGGATGGAGACGGTGTTGGAGATCTGGCTCCAGCGGATGTTGCTCTGCAGCTGGTTCAGCCGGGGGTCGGAGGTGGTGAAGCTGCCGATGTCGTCCATCTCGCTGGCGCAGGCCACGATGCGGAGGTCCTCCGGGCCGGGCATCCCCGGCCAGCCGGTGATGCGCGCGTAGCGGAAGCCGTGGTAGGTGAAGGCGGGGCGGAAGGTCTGGGTCCCCTCGCGGCAGATGCAGATCTCGGTCTGCTCCTTGTTGTTGTTCAGGATGCTGTTGAAATAGCTGCCATCCCGGTCCGTCTGCTCGAAGTGCTCCAGGCGGATCTCCGTCCCCTCCGGGGCGGTGACGGTGAATTCGGTGAAGCCCGCCAGGTTCTGCCCCGCGTCCATGATGACGTCCCCGTTGGGCGCGGTGTATACGCGCTCGGGCCTGAACACGCGAAGCGGCCTCACCGGCGCGTCGCGCTGGCCGACGAGGTGGTTTTTATCATAGTCCTTCTTCTGGACCGGCGTCCAGTCCCCGTCGTCGAAGCCGGGCGCGTCCCAGCCGGGCAGCTCCAGCCGCGCGTCGTACTTCTCGCCCACGAACAGGTCGGAGAACACGATGGGCCCGGTGTGGGAGACGCCGCCGTCGCCGGTGACGGTCTGGCGGGTGCCGTCGGTGTACTCGATCTCCAGATCCATCAGCAGCGCGGTGGTATCGCCGTACTGGCAGCAGTCCCCGGTGGTGCCTACGCGGCCCGCCCACCAGCCGTCCGCCAGCACCGCGCCCACGGCGTTTTCGCCCGGACGGATCAGCCCGGTGACGTCGTAGGTCTGGTAGAGCAGCAGTTTGGGGTAGGGGGTGTTCTCCGGCGCGAACAGCCGGTCATCCGGACATGCGCCGTTCACCGTCAGCCGGTACAGGCCGCGGGCGGTGGCGTAGATCCGGGCGCGCCTGATCCCCTTATCGGCGCGGAAGGGGACGCGGATGTACTGGGCGGGGCGAAACTCGCCGAAGGTGCGCCTGCCGTCGGCGTCGCGCTCCATGTTGTCGTAGGTGTCGCCCTCCCGGGCCGCGTCCATGGAGGAGGGGGTGGGCGTCTGCACGGGCTCGGCCCAGGCGCTTGAGAAGGGGACGCCCATGCGCCCGGTCTCGAAGGTCGTGGAGCCGTCCGCCCGGCGGCCCCGGTTGTCCCACACGGTCAGAGAGACGCGGTAGGCCGTCATCGGGCGGAGGGAGAGGCCGTCCACGGTGACCTCGATGCTCTGCGCCGTATCCACGCGGCCCGTGTCCGCCGCCACGCCGCCGTCGGCGGAGATCACCAGCCGGTAAGCGGCCTGACGCACGTTCCGCCCGTCGCTTGCCAGCTTCCAGCAGAAGCGCGGCGAGGGGCAGTCGAGGCCCAGCGGCCTGCGCAGATGCTCCACCGTGATGTCGGAAATGATGAGTCTGTCGACGCGATACATGTGCCATCCCTCCCGCCGGTCGGTCCCTCAGAGCAGCAAAAGTTACACCGTTATTATACTATGGCAGGCGAAATAAAACAAGCGCCGCACCCGGCTTTTGCGGGCGGCGGCGCTTGCGGACGCATGACAAAGAAGCGTGGAGCGTGGGGCGTTAAATGGACACTGACGCTATTTGACCGAGCGCGCGCCCTTCGCCGGTTTCCGGGCGACGCAGTGCAGCCGGAAGAAACCGCGCTTTTCGCCGCGCTCCAGGACGAGACCGGCTCTGTCGCAGAGCGCCCGGACCTCCTCGACGCCGTAGACGTGCACGTCCCCGTGGCCCGCAAGGTTGACGAGGGGCATCTCGACGTGGTTGAAGAACCAGCGCACCGGCGCGGATTTCGCGGTCATGTCCCGCAGGATCAGCCGCCCGCCGGGACGCAGCACCCGGGCGACGCTGTCGAAGAAATCCTGCACGTTGGGATAGTGGTGAAAGCTCTGGCAGCAGATCACAGCGTCAAAGGACCCGTCCGGGAAGGGCAGCTTTTCGCAGTCCCCGACGACGAGCTCCACGCCGGGCATGCGCTTGGCCCTGGCTACCTCGATCATCTCCGGCGTCAGGTCGATGCCGGTATAATGCCTGTCGGGGTAGCGCTGCTTGAGCAGCGTGAGCATCGGCGCGGTGCCGCAGCCGCAGTCCAGCAGATCGGTGAAGGGCTCCCGCTCCAGCTCCTCAAGGACGTCCGGGTAGTCCTTCTTGCACATCCTATAGACGCCGGCATCGTCCGTCTCGTAGACCCTCGCCGCCTTTGAAAATTCCCGGATGGAAAGCGCCTTGTATTCCTGCTGAGTCATGATTTGTCTCCCTTCGTCAGATCAGTCGTCCGATCAGCCAGTACAGCCCGCCGACGATGGCGGCGACGGGAATGGAGATGGGGATCAGCTGGAGCAGCTTCCACTGCTTCACTTGGACGCTGTGCCAGGTGCCGTTCAGGTCCTCCGTCCCCGGGATGAGCCACCAGTCGGAAACCGCGACCCAGAGGGTGTCGATGAACAGCCAGTCGAAGAATTCCGCGCCGAGAAACAGCGCGTAGAATTGCCAGCAGCAGTCCCAGTAGCGCCGCGCCCCGTTGACCCACAGGATCATGACCATCGGAACCAGCAGCATCCAGGCGATCAGCAGGCCGTAGGCAAAACGCCGCCTGCGCCGAAGCTCCCCGCGGGTGATGCGCCCCAGCGCGATCACCCGGTCCTGCACGACTTCGGGATAAAAGAATATGCCGCCCAGAGGGCCTCGCCGGAGGACCAGTATCGCCATATACACCGCGTAACACACCCACATGATCAGTATTTCGATCAGTATCCGCCCAAACACGTCCATCCCTCCCGCCGGGTCAATCGCTGTATTCGATGAGTTAGTTTAATTTTACTACCCGTATGTGAAGAAAGCAAGAGGTTTTGAGTAAGGGAAAAGGGAAAAGGGAACAGGAATAGCGGCTGCCGCGTACACTGTAGGGGCGGCGATGCGCCGCCCGCCCGGTACCGACACTTTTTGGTGCGACCCGGCAGGCGGCGCATCGCCGCCCCTACACAGCCAAGCTATTCCCTTTTCCCTTTTGCCTGTTACCCCCGCCGCAGATAAAACATCCCGGATACGCACATACACCATGACGGTGCGCCAATCATATCCCCAATCCGTCCACGCGCTCCGAAAGCAGGGCCAGGCGGTCGAGGGCTTTGCGGATGCGTATTTCGCGCAGCTCGGGCACGCCCATTTCCAGCTTGACGAGCAGATAGAGATACCGGATATAGGCCAGAACGCGGATGCGGTCCTCGCCCTGCCCGGACGCGCCGGGGAAATACGTCAGCAGTTCGTCCCAGATGTGGTCCATCTGTTCCTGCGGAAGGCCGTAGAAGCGGAGGCTGTTGCCCGGCTCGTCCTCGGCGAAGGCCTTGTAGCCCACGAACAGCCCCGCGAACTCAAAGGCCAGATTGCCCACGCTGAGCGTGTCCATGTCGATCAGGATCGGCTCGTCGCCCGAGAACAGCAGGTTCTTCATGTGGATGTCGCCGTGGATGACGTGCAGATCCCGCGGCATGGCGTCGAGCAGCGCGCGCAGCCTCGCGGCGAGCGTCTCGCCCAGCTCATCCTCCAGCACGTCGATATAGCGCGCGAAGGTGTCCCGCGAATCGGGCAGCTCGCCGGGGGTCAGCTCCACAGCGTGGACCAGCCGGATGACATCGGCGTAGCTGGAGACCAGGCTGTCGGTCTTCTCCGGCTCGCTCTGGAACCGGGAAGCCAGGGTGCTGGCCCGAAGCAGCTCGAACACGACGCCGTAGCGCGCGCCGACCTTCACGATGTCGTAGGAGATGGCCGTGGGGATGCCGTGCAGGAAGGCCAGCTTTGCCAGCCGCTGCTCGTTTTCGATCATGGCCATGGCGTCGGGCACGTCGTAGACCTTGACGATGGTGTCCGCGTCGAGGCGGTAGACCGTGCCCACAGCGCCGCGCCCGATGATCTCACAGCCCTCCACGGACACCTCCCGCAAGCGCTTGCGGACGTCGAGGATGCTCGTGAAGCCGGTAACCTCGAGGATCTCATAGACCGCTGGGGAGACGTTGAGGACGGGCAGCGCCGCGTCGAGCCCGCGCTGCAGCTTCAAAAGCATGCGAAGCCCCGCGGAGGAGACGTATTCCAGTTCTCCCGCATCCAGGACGACCGCCGCGCCGGGGACCAGCGCGGACATAAGCTCCGCCTCCACGGAAGCGACGTTGCCTGAATCGATGCGCCCCTCGAGAAAGATCGTCAGCGTGTTGTTCTCCAGCGTGGTTTTCATAGCGCGTCCACCTCGTTTTCGCTGTGTCGTTCATGGCCTTCTCTCTGCTGTCGCGATGCCATTATACCATAGATGGCTCTGGACGGCAATACTTTGCGTCAGCGCACGCTTTAACGCTCCGCGCTTCAAATGCCGGCGTTGACACGCGCGGCGGAACTGTGATAAAATGACACTGGTCAGACGAGACTGATGGGGAGGGCGACAGAGGCGTGTTGCTCCCCGCTTCACACGATACATAAATCCTATACAGCAGCAGGAGGATATGCGAAAATGGTACATTTTGTCGGCGCGGGCAGCGGGGCGGTGGACCTGATCACGGTGCGCGGGGCGCGGCTTCTGGGCGAGGCGGACGTGATCATCTACGCCGGGTCGCTGGTGAACCCGGAGCTTTTGAAGTACGCGAAGGCGGACTGCGCCATCCACGACAGCGCGAAGCTGACGCTGGAGCAGGTCATCGCCATCATCCGCGAGGCCGAAGCGGCGGGCAAGACCACCGTGCGGCTGCACACCGGGGATTCCAGCATCTACGGCGCGGTGCGGGAACAGTTTGACGAATTGGAAAAGCTGGGCATCGAATACGACGTGTGCCCCGGCGTCAGCGCCTTCTGCGGGGCGGCGGCGGCGCTGCGGGCGGAGTACACCCTGCCCGACGTGTCCCAGTCGGTCATCATCACCCGCGCGGCGGGGCGCACCCCGGTGCCCGAACGGGAGAGCCTCCGCTCCTTCGCGCAGCATCAGGCCACGATGGTGCTCTTTCTGACCACCTCCCTGGCCGACGACGCCCAGCGGGAGCTGATCGTGGGCGGCTACGCCCCCGAGACCCCGGCGGCCATCGTCTACAAGGCCACCTGGCCGGATCAGCGCATCTACCGCTGCACCGTGGGGACCCTGGGCGACACCGTGCGGGACAACGGCCTCACCAAGACCTCCCTGATCGTGGTGGGCGGCTTCCTGGGCGACAACTACGATCGCTCCAAGCTCTACGATCCCGGCTTCACCACCGAGTTCAGGCAGGCCGAGCGATGAGGGCGGTCCTCTTCGCCTTCACCCGCCGGGGCCAGGCCACGGCGCTGCGCGTCCGCGAGGCGCTGGGGGACGCGGAGGTGCTGCTTCGGACCCCGGCGAAGCTGGCGGATGCGCGGTTCGCGGCCTACGAGGGCTCCCTGCCCGAATACGCGGGCACGGTGTTTGACCGGGACGCGCTGATCTTCGTGGGCGCGGCGGGCATCTGCGTCCGTGCCATCGCGCCGCACGCGGCCAGCAAGCGCTCCGACCCTGCGGTGCTGTGTGTGGACGAGGCGGGGCAGTTCGTCATCCCGCTCCTCTCAGGCCACATCGGCGGGGCGAACCGGCTGGCGCGGACGGTGGCGGCGGCGCTGGGGGCGACCCCGGTGATCACCACCGCCACCGATGTCAACGGCCGCTTTTCCGTGGACGCCTGGGCCGCGGAAAACGGCATGGCCATCTCGGACATGGCGCTGGCCAAGCGGGTGTCGGCGGAGATACTGACCCGCGACATCCCGTTTTACGCGGACGCGCCGAGGCCGGAGAGGCTGGCCGATGGCCTGGTGTGGTCGGATGCGGGCGATCTGGGGATCTATGTCTCTTACAGGGACGCGAGCCCCTTTGAATATACCCTGCGGCTGACGCCCCGGGTCTTGCGGGTGGGCCTCGGCTGCCGCCGGGGGACGCCGGAGGCGGACATCGAGGCGGCGGTATCGCGGGTATTCGCTGCGCATCATCTGAGCCCCGAAGCCGTCGTCGGCGCGGCATCCATCGACGTGAAGGCCGACGAGAAGGGGCTTAACGACTTCTGCCGGGACCGGGGCTGGCCCGCGACCTTCTACACGGCGGCGCAGCTCAACGCGGTGCCCGGCGACTTTACGCCATCCAGATTTGTACAGAATACCGTGGGCGTGGACAACGTCTGCGAGCGCGCGGCGGCGGCGTCCGGGGGACGGATCATCGTTCCCAAGACCGCCCACAACGGCGTGACCGTGGCCGTCGCGGAGATGAAATGGGGGATTGATTTTGGCTAAGCTGCGCGTGGTGGGCATTGGCCCCGGCGACTATGAGGAGATGACGGTGAAGGCCGTCAACGCACTGAACGCCTGCGACGTGATCGTGGGCTACACCGTGTATGTGGACCTGGTGAAGGCGCACTTCCCCGGCAAGGAATTCTTCACCACGCCCATGCGCAGGGAGGCGGACCGCTGCCGCCTGGCGCTGGACATGGCCCGGGAGGGCAAGGACGTGGCGATGATCTGCTCAGGGGACGCGGGCATCTACGGCATGGCCGGCCTGATCTACGAGCTGCGGGGCGAGGATGCGTCCGTGGAGGTGGAGGTGATCGGCGGCCTCACCGCGGCCACCTCGGGCGGCTGCCGCCTGGGCGCGCCGCTGACCCACGATTTCGCCGTCATCAGCCTGTCCGACCTGCTGACCCCCTGGGAGACCATCGAGAAGCGGCTGGACTGCGCGGCGGCGGGCAACTTTGGCATCGCCCTGTACAATCCCCGCAGCCACAAGCGGACCGACTATCTGCAAAAGGCCTGCGACATCGTGCTGCGCCACCAGTCTCCGGAAACCGTCTGCGGCGTGGTGCGCAACATCGGGCGCGAGGGGGAGGAGACCCGGGTCATGACCCTGGCCGCGCTCCGGGACTACGAGGCCGACATGTTCACCACCGTGTTCATCGGCAACAGCTTCACCCGCGTGGTGGACGGCAGGATGGTCACGCCCAGGGGGTACCGGGATGTCTGAGATCTGCATCTTTGCCGGGACCACCGAGGGGCGGCGGCTGACGGAGTTCCTGGCAGGCCAGCCTGTGAAGGTCTGCGCCTGCGTGGCCACGGAGTACGGCGAGACCCTGCTGCCCCCCGCCGACAACCTGGAGGTCCGGGCGGGGCGGCTGGATGGTGCCGGGATGGCGGAGCTGTTCAACGCCCGCCGCTTTGACGCGGTGATCGACGCCACCCACCCCTTCGCCACCGTGGCCTCCGAGACCATCGCCGCCGCCTGTCAGGCGGCGGGGGTGGAATACCTGCGCCTGAACCGCGACGGCGACGGCGCGGACGGCGAGGCCGTGGCGGTGGATTCCATACAGGGCGCGGCGGACTTTCTGGCCCAAAACCCGGGCGCGGCGCTGCTGGCTACGGGGAGCAAGGAGCTTCAGCCCTACGCCGCCGTGCCGGACTACCGCGAGCGCTTCTATCCCCGGGTGCTGCCGATGCCGTCCTCGCTGGAGGCCTGCGCCGCGGCGGGGTTCCCGCCCGCCCACATCATCGCCATGCAGGGCCCCTTCACGGTGGAGATGAACGTGGCGACCCTGAAGGCCATCGGCGCCAAGTGGCTGGTGACCAAGGCCTCGGGCAGGAGCGGTGGCTTCGACGAGAAGCTGG
>Ga0256404_1013913_pt1 | contig 10051 bp, 7 predicted proteins | sample RumenRJG_01DNA_FD_185990 | JGI IMG/M metagenome (GOLD analysis project Ga0256404, IMG submission 185990) | Bovine rumen microbial communities from Lethbridge, Alberta, Canada - RJG_01 | ecosystem: Host-associated > Mammals > Digestive system > Stomach > Rumen | place: Canada: Alberta | collected...
TTGGCCGGGAAGTGACGTGAGTCCGTGGCGGCTCAAGGGACATGCCACTTTCAGATATGAGTACACCCCTGACAGCGTGAGCAAAATGCCGAAAGAGCGTTCACCGTTTGACAAGGAAGCATACAAGCGGCTGCTTCAGTCCATCCTGAAACAAAAAGGCATCACCACCCGCCAGTTCTACGTCTATCACGACAGCACCTATACCATTGAGAAGAAAGATTGGAACAACGAGGAGTTTGTCATTCGCTCGAACACGATTTCGCCCCGCCAGCTGAAGAGCGAGACGTGGGGAACCGTCTACACGCTGGGCTCCAGCGTACAGGCCGACTCGGTGCTGAGCCAGATCAAGCAGGCCACATGGGCTTTCCTGAACGAGCATCCCGACATGGATTTCTCCTTCAATCCCAATTCCGAATACCATTCAAGGGCATTGGAAAACATGTTCCATACCTTCGACTCCAAGAGAGTGCCTTCTTCTTTCTACATCTATGTTCACCGTAGCCCGATACCCGGCAGCACGACAGACTCCGAACATCACATCGTCATCATCGAAAGCAAGGGCGACATAATGGTGCCCATGGAATGGCAAATCCTGAAGAGCTGGAAAAACGGCAAAGTAGTCTACGACAAGAAGGCCGCCAAGAACCTGACGCCCAAGCAGGCCCGGGACAACACCTCCGCCTCACGCTCCACCATAACACGTGGCTACGAGCCGATAGATTAAGATGGTTAATATTATAATGTAGAAATTTTCATTAACATTAGACCTGGGTCGACTGGAGGTAGCTGTGAAGCCCCCTCCAGTCCTTTTATTGCAGACAACCGTTTTATTAATGCATAAATGGTTGGTGGTTTGAAGATTAATTTGTAATTTTGCACACAGTAAAAGTACGCAAAAAGGCTTCATTTTGGATTTGATATGATACTGGTAGTTGACGATGATAAGACCATTCGCCTCTCGTTGAAGCTCATCCTTGAGCGCAACGGCTATGACGTGGCGCTGGCAGAAGAACCTAAGCAGGCCGTCAAAATCGTACGCAGCACGCCGGCAGTAGACCTGGTGCTGATGGATATGAACTTTTGGAGCAACGAGAGCCATGAAAGCTCGCTTTCAAATGGCCGAGGCGCGACAAAAGTCGGCAAAGCCAGTTATGCTCGCGCTACCAATGGCGAGGAAGGACTGACGCTGCTGAAGCAGGTGAAGGTGTTTCGGCCGGAGGTTTCCGTCATTCTGATGACGGCCTGGGGCTCTATCGACCTGGCCGTTCAGGGCATGCGAGCCGGTGCTTTCGACTTTATCACGAAGCCCTGGGACAACGGCGTGCTGCTGGAACGGATTGAGACAGCCATCAAGATTCATAGCAAAAGCGCCACATCCCGTCCCATTCAGAACTCACCCATCGTCGGAACCTCACTTGCAGGCATCCTTTCCACGGTCAGCCGCGTGGCTCCCACCAATGCGCCTGTACTCATTACGGGCGAGAGCGGCACGGGCAAGGAGCTCATAGCCGAGGCTATCCACCGCCAGAGTCAGCGGGCGAATGGCCCATTTGTGAAGGTGAACCTCGGTGGAATCTCTACTTCACTCTTCGAAAGCGAGATGTTCGGCCACAAAAAGGGCGCATTCACCGATGCCAAGGAAGACCGCATAGGGCGCTTTGAGATGGCTCGCGGCGGTACGATATTCCTCGATGAAATCGGCGAATTGTCGATGGCCAGCCAGGTGAAGCTGCTGCGCGTGCTGCAAGACCAGACCTACGAAGTGCTGGGCGACAGCGAAACGCGCCGAACCGACGTTCGCGTCGTCTGCGCTACCAATGCCGACCTCAAGGCAATGGTCGAGGAGCACACCTTCCGCGAAGACCTTTTCTATCGCATCAACCTCATCCATCTGCAGCTTCCTCCGCTGCGTGAGCGGCGCGAAGACATTCCTTTGCTGGTGGAACACTTCCTGCGTCAGGCTTGTGCCGACAACCAATTGCCCTTCGTCAGCGCCTCGCCCGAGGCCATTGCCTACTTGCAGACGCTGCCTTTCCCTGGAAATATTCGCGAACTGAAGAACTTGGTGGAGCGGACGCTACTGATGAAGAGTCCCCTCCCGGCTCCTGTCTCAGGGAAGGAAAACTTGCTGACGGCGGCCGATTTCCAACCCAACTGCATGACAACGCAAGCCATTCTCCCCAGAGAGGATGGCGTGGAGGGGGCCTCCCTCTCTTCTCTTGAGCGCTCGGCCATTGCTGCCTGCATTGCCAAGCATGGCGGCAACCTTTCGCTGGTGGCCAAGGAGCTGGGCATTAGCCGTGGTGCACTCTATCGGAAAATAGAAAAGCACGGGCTGTGAAAGGGTAAAGAGAATAGTGAAAAGTGAATAGTGAAAAGTGAAAAATTTGCTACCGCGATGAAGTTAAAGCATTATTTTCTCCTCCTTGCAGCGGCCATTGTCCTGCTGGCTGTCGTTGCGCTCTTAGGCACCTTCCGCGCCTATCCCCGTTTGTTCTACTTCACGGAGGTGGGCTCTGTCCTGCTGTTGGCCTATCTTGGCTACTTCTATCGCAAGACCATTCGCCCCTACGACACGCTGATTGGCAGCATGGAACTGGTGCGCGACCTGGACCTGACCACGCGGCTTGCACCCTCAGGACAGCACGAGACCGACGTCATCGTGCGTACCTTCAATGAGCTGCTGAGCCGGCTGCGCCGCGAGCACCTGCAGCTCGAAGAGCAGTATTCTTTCCTCACTTTGCTCATCGAGGCCTCGCCCATGGGCATCGTGCAATGCAATCTCGACGGCGACATCACCTCGATGAATCCTGCAGCCCGCGAGATGCTGTCGCCCAATATAGAGGAAGCCATGCGCAAACTGGCACTCGACGAGGTGACTACCGTGCGCCAGACGGGTGCACCGCAGCTGTTCCGCATCAGTCATCTCTCTTTTCCTGATCGTGGCTACCAGCATCCGTTCTATCTGATTGAGGCGCTCACCGCCGAAGTGCATCAGGCCGAAAAGGCGGCCTACGAGCGCATTATCCGCATGATAGCCCATGAGGTGAACAACAGCGTGGCGGGTATTATTGGCAGTCTGCCCGAGGAAGAGAGCGGGCGGTTGTTGGCTCTCTCAAAGTTTGTGACGCGTTTTGCCGAAGTGGTAAAACTGCCACAGCCGCAGATGCAGCTCTGCGACCTGAGCGAAGAGGTGGAAGCCTGCCAGCCTTTCCTTGAGAACCTGTGCTTTGCAGCAAATGTTCGGCTCGACCTATGCCTGACCGATGAGGCCATTCCCGTGCGCCTGGACACCGTGCTTTTCCAGCAAGTGCTGATAAACATCGTGAAGAATGCCGTGGAAAGCATCAGCGAGAGTGGCGTTCAGGGACTGATCACCATCACTTCGACACCCTCGCAGCTGGTGGTAACCGACAATGGAAAGGGCATTGAACCCAGCGTGTCGCCTCACCTCTTCACGCCTTTCTTCTCGACCAAACCGCAAGGTCAGGGCCTCGGGCTGTTGCTCATTCGCGACATTCTCTCGGCCCATCATTGCGTGTTCAGCCTGCTCACCAGCCCCGATGACCATCTGACGCGCTTCACCATTCAGTTTCCTACACTATAAGAACAACCGATTTGCCTGCGAATTCATAGCAAATCGCCGATTTCATCGAGGCTTCCGACCACGTGGATGTAGTCGCTCCAGTGGCTGCGGACAACGCCTTGAGCTTGCAAATCGTCGAGGCAAGCCACGAGCGAGTTCCAGAATCCTTTCATGTTGAAGAGGATGATTGGCTTGTGATGATAGCCCAGCGTCGAGGCTGCCACCACGGTGAAGAGCTCATCAAGCGTGCCGATTCCACCGGGCAAAACGATGAAAGCATCGCTCATGTCGGTCATGAGCTGCTTGCGGTCGGTCAGATCCTCGGTGGGGATGTGCACGTCGAGGTAGGGACTCGTTCGCCCCATCTCCTCAATCTTTCTCGGCACCACACCGATAACCTGGCCCCCGGCCTCCTTTGCGGCTTTGCTCACGGCGTGCATGAGGCCGGCATCGTGGCCTCCGAACACGATGGAATGGCCGTTTTTGGCGGCCCACACACCCAAATTCTCAGCACTTTCGAAGAAATCGGGGTCAATGCCATTGTTGGCAGAACAGAAGATGCATAGTTTCATATTGCTGCAAAGATAGCAAAAAAAACTCTAAAATCTACGCTCCAAGCTCTAAACTTTCAATTCCTACAATGGATAAAAGACTGCCATCAGAGCGGCACGATAGTTTTTGCTGATTCTCAGTTCTCTATTTTCCTCAAGGGGTTCGCTCAGGATACAGGTATTGTCCTGTATCATTTTGATATGATTGATGTTGACAATATACCGTTTGTGAATCTGGACAAAATCCTCCGAGTAGTTCAGTATCACGTCAGCTGTCGTACGATGCCGTAGCACATAACAACTATTGTCGGCGCACACCACCTCCCATAGTTTGCGGTCCTGGTTATAACGGAAGAAAGCAATATCCCCCAGTTGCATGGTCAGATGTTCATTCTTCGCATTGACAACCAAGATGATTGGCAGATGCTGGTTAGCATGCTGCGCTGCCTGCGGTATACCTGCCAGTTTATTCTCATAGTATCGGGTCATGATCTGCCCCAGCTCCTGCTCTGTAGCAGGTTTCATCAGATAGTCGAAAGCCTCCCGGCGAATGGCATCCAGCAGGTATTTGTCATGTCCCGTATAGAACACCACCTTTGTCTCCGGCTTTACCTCGTTGCGTATCAGCGTACAGAATTCAAGTCCTGACATAGAAGGCAACTCCACGTCGACAAAAATAAGGTCAGGATCCATTTCAATCACCTCCCTGACTGCTGTCTCCGCATCTGTCGCCTTTCCTATTACCTTTACCGAATAGTTGTTTTCCAACATGCGAGCCAACACCTCGATGGCATCAAGGTTGTCATCTATGATATATGCACTGACCAGTTTCTGATTTGACATAATTGTTGAAGTTTGGTGCAAAAATACGAAAAAAAAGTGAAACACCTCTCTATCCATGACAGAAGATAATTGTAAAACCTAAGACTTAAAGCCCTTTTGTCACGCAAAAAAGTCGTCTTAGGTAGCGGAATTATCAACTCATCGGTAAAATTCGGCATCAAACGATGATGTAACTATAATGATTTGGCAGCAACAGCCATGAGCAACATCCTTTCTCCCCCTTCAACAGTCTGTTACCGATACCGAATTGGATAGGCGAATGGTTATGCTCATTAAGCATCTGAATAGTCTGACGAACCACATTGATACCCGTCTGCGCCTTATTACTTAAATCACTTTTCAATCCACCGCCATTATCCACCACTTCCACCAGTGTACACTCATCCTTCCTGCTGACACGGATGGTCAGTCGTCGCAACTGCCCTTCTTGCAGTCTCAGGGAACGCAGTCCGTGCTTGATAGCGTTTTCCACGAAAATCTGTATGGTCATGGCAGGTAATTTGACTTGTGAGGTATCGATACCATCACTTATCACCTTCTCATAATGGAAAGTGTCCCCCATCTGTTGCCCCTCTATCGTGACATAGTAGTCGACAAAGGCAAGTTCCTCGGCTAATGTGGTCTCCAGCGTGTCAGCCATGGCAAGCCCTCTGCGCAATAGTTGCGTCAATGCGTTGAAGTCGACCGCCTTCCCATCCATCTGTGCAAGCATCTCATGATTCAGCGCATTATAGATGAAATGCGGAGAGATACGGTTACGGGTATTCTTCAATCGTGTTTCTATCAGCTGCTGTCTGAGTTCAAGAGCCTGCATACGACCTTTCCTGCGGTGCATCAGATAAAGGACAAAGAGCAAGATGGCAGTCAGCAGTGCTGTCACAAACAGCACCCAGGCAAGCCTGTTCGTCATCTTACTATGCTCTATCTCCTGCTGTTGTTCCAAGAGTCGCTTGTCGTGCTCATATTCCATCAGACGGGTATTGAGCTGCATCCTCACCTTCGCTGTCTGGATAGAGTCATTGAGGGCATGAAGCTCTTTGTGTGTCTCATAGGCATTCTGGATATTCCCAGCCTGTGTCCATACCTGCTCCACTACTTTCAGCCGCATCACCTTGGCAGCAGGTATCATTTCCTCAAGAGCTTTCTCTTCCCTTATGATGCGGATAGCATCCGCAGTCCTTCCGTCCAGCAACGCCAGCTCTATTTTTGACGTATTGATATAATATAGTAGTATGGGGAAGTTCACTTTCCGATAGAAGGAGTCCACCTCCTCCAGAATCGGTCTGGCATCATCACCCCGCTTCAGGTTGATCAGTATCTCTGCGATATTGGCACGTGCCGTATAATAGTCCCACGTCTTGTCCGGCTCATCTTTTACCAGCGAAGCAGCTTTCTCAAAACAAGGTAATGCCTCTTGGTATTTATCTTGCAAGTAATAGTCGTTCCCCACATTATTATAATAAATAAACTGGTCCGGCTTCTTCATCTTAGGCAATAACTCTTTGCACTTCGCCCACCATTTGGCACTATTCTCATAGTCCGCCATAAAAGTATATACCGTACTGATTCCCAAGCTGATGGCGATATGACTATCTGTTGTTGTCTGAAAGGAGTCAGCGACGGCAAGTGCCTGCATATAACCTTCTACACTGAGGTCGAGCTGTCCCGTCTGGCGATAGAAGTCAGCTTTGTTAAGCATCGTGATGACCCGCAGTTCTGGGCTCATCTGCTCCTGTTCCATCAACTGTATCGCCTTGTCTGTATAAACGATTCCAGAGTCAGGTCTTCCCAGAAGTGCAGCATAATAGACACCCTCCGCCTTCAGCCAGTGCGCTTTCAACTGGATTATTTTGCTATCCTTCCGTTCCTCATGACGCACCAGGTACTGGTGTATTCGCTTATTGCAGTCCACAAACGAGTCGACGTTATATGCCTTATAGTACCCCACGCCCTTATCCACCAGTGCAAAATAATAATCGTCACTGTCCTTGGCAGTCCCATGTGAACTCTCTTTTACGTTTCCCTTCTGACATGCCATAATATTAGCAGCAGCCACGAAGGCCATCATCCAGTAAAAAACTCTTCTCATTTCCCTATTTGTTTGATTGCCACAAAGATAAGACAAAAATTTCGAAAAGCCAAACAAGTTGTTCAAATAATTATTACCCTGTCATGCAAAAAAATATACCCCTTAACGGAAAACAAACCCTTTTAACAAAAAAGCATCCTCATGTCAGTTTGTATGGATTAATAATTTTCAGTATCTTTGCAACATTATCAATAACTAAAAAAGGAAAACTATGAGGAAAATCGTATTTATTTTTATTGCACTTATAGCAATAGGTCAGAATGTATGTGCACAAGGAATGACAGCCACGTTGCAAAGTGGAGATGACCTATCAGTGTTTTACGGTGTGAGTGCCTTTGCAAATGCTTATGCTGAGGCTAAAGACGGCGACCAGATTACACTCTCTGCCGGAACATTCAGTGCGCCAATCGAGAGTATTACCAAATCTGTGAAAATAACAGGAGTTGGTGCTTATGAGGAAACAGGAAATACTGTCTTTGAAAGTTTGACAGTCAGTGGAACAGACAATCGTATAGAAGGTATAAAGTTCTCTAAAATACTCTATGCTTCTAATTCTAAAAACTTGATTGTTGCACGTTGCTGTATAGAGAAGTTGGATGCATCAAGTAATTATACGAATCCTCTTTTCAGAGAGTGCGTCATCAAGAAACCTACCAATTTCAAATATGCAAGAGATTTTATCATCATGAATTGTACAATCTCTCAATTCTTTGGTACAAACAATTCTGACGAGGAAAATGTAGGCAATATTCTCAATACAGTAATATATGAATGGAATGGCGCTATTGGGAGAGTGCCTTATGCTATCTACAAGAACTGCCTGATGGGACATAATGATAATTTTGCTTTGACTGATGCAAGCAGACAACTTCAATTAAATAAACCAAGTGAATTTTATTATAATGTTGGTTTTAAGAATGGTGGATATTATAACCCATTTTTTAAGGTTGTAAATGATTGTATTAGTGTTAATAATCAAATTTTGTCTTTTGAGAGTTTGTTCAATAATACTGAAAGTTACCCTGCCAAGCCGCAGAACGCTCCTACTGGTGACGATGGTACGGTTGTCGGTCCTTATGGCGGAACGGGCTTTTCGGAGTATCCTGCTATTCCTCGTATTATCAGCAAGGATATTGATGGCAAGACCAATGACGAGGGCCAGATCAACGTGAAGATTGAAGTGAAGGCAGAAAACTAAAAACAGGGATAATGATGAAAAGGTGTATTTTATTATTAATCTCCAGTGGACTGCTTTTGACAGCGCAGGCTGACGATCGCCAACTGATCAAGCTCCAATATTGGTTTGACGACAATCAGTCGGCCATGACGGAGCAAATGCTTAGCGGCACTAAGCAGAATATCGATCAGACGGTTGATGCAAGTAGTCTGCGCGAAGGTATGCATACCCTGTATTTCCGAATAGGAGATACAGCAGGTCAATGGACTCCTTTGCAAACTTGGCCATTTTTTGTTGCACCAATTCGGAACAAAGGTGCAAAGACTATCAAGGCAGTCGAATATTGGATGGACAATGATCTTGCAAAACGCAAGACAACAGAAGTGAGTGGGAACACATGGCAACAGGCGTTAGATGTCTCTAATTTATCAGAAGGCATTCATACGCTGAACTATCGTTTTGTGGATAACTATGATAGCTACGGTCCAGTTTCTCAGGCGATGTTCTCGAAAGTACAGAAGAAAGCGACCCAAATTAAGAAACTACGCTACTGGTGGAGTAATCGCACTGATATGATAGAGGAAGTGGATGCTGATCAGCCGTCTTTTACTTACGAAAGTCTGTTGAAGGTTCCCGAATATGCTCGTCAAGATGGGTTAACGAATAAAGGCGTGGCTCGTTTCAATTGTGTAGCCGTTGACGACCAAGGTCGGCAATCTGCACCATTCTATGAAGATGTCATTTATGCCACAGGTCCTGCATTAATAGCGGATAAATACACTACAACTGCAGGATCTGACGTAAAACTCTCTTGGACCTATACTGATGTTAACGGGATTAAGGACTATATGGTATATTATACAAAGGATAATGGTCCTTATGTCTTATATATCCCTTCTACCACAGCCACCTCAGCAGTGTTTAAAGGAATGAAGGGATTCTATCGCTTCTTGGTTGTTGCCCGTAATAATAATGGTCAACGTACCAGTATGGATGACGAGTGGACTGTCATGGTAACATTTGAATGACTCAAAAACTGAATTGATATGAATAAGAAAAGAGTCTTTATTTTCATGCTGATAATGTTAGGAAACTTACAGGCATGGGCAGGCTATTATTCTAAGACTTTGAAAGTTGGCGATGCATATAGTATGTCTATTAGTCCAATTATTTCCTATGGATGGACTATAGATAGGGTATCGTGGAGTTGTAGCGGTAGTTGTGTTAGTCATACAGGCGGTGGAGGTTCCAGTTATTATTATTCTGTGATTGCCCGAAGCGAAGGCTATGCGTCTGTATCATGTACTTATACAATGAAGAATCTAAAATACGGCAATACTTCCACATATACTGATTCATGGAGTATTACTGTTGAATCTAATAAACCAAAATCAGTATCGATATCACCTAATTCTATTGAAATAGACGTAGGGGAAACAGCTAATGTATCTGCTAATGTCTCACCATATGATGCAGAGTATAGTTACATTAATTGGTCTTCGACAAATTCCGGTATTGCCTTAGTAAGTGGTTCAAAATCATCGGCTTCTATTACAGGAGTTGCAGCAGGAACTACCAAGGTTTCTGCTACTACTGATAATGGTAAAAGTGGTTACTGTAATGTTAAAGTATGGGGTACCTCACCAACGGCAGTCTCTATCTCTGGTGAGTCGAGCGTGTATATTGGATACACCAAACAGATGACGGCTGTTTTCACTCCAGATGCCCATCACTCGACTATTACATGGTCATCAGACAAGACTGCTGTGGCAACAGTCAACCAAAACGGTGTGGTGACAGGAATG
>Ga0256404_1013915_pt1 | contig 10048 bp, 11 predicted proteins | sample RumenRJG_01DNA_FD_185990 | JGI IMG/M metagenome (GOLD analysis project Ga0256404, IMG submission 185990) | Bovine rumen microbial communities from Lethbridge, Alberta, Canada - RJG_01 | ecosystem: Host-associated > Mammals > Digestive system > Stomach > Rumen | place: Canada: Alberta | collected...
GCAGGACATTCCAAAGCATAGTCAAGTGAGGGATTGAGGTCGCCAGTACCAGAGCAAACGATGGCGAGGTCAATGTGTTCCAACTTTGCGCAAAGCGTGTGAATGGCCTGCTCGATTTCTTCTTGTCTGGTAATGTCAGCCGTGGCTGAGAATGTCGTGTCGGGATGCTCTTGGCACAGTTCGTTAAGCAGATGTGTCCGTCGGCCTACGATGCCCATGCAGCTTCCGTCAGTAGCATATTTTTCGAAAAGTGTCCTACCTATGCCAGAAGTTGCTCCGATGACGATAATGTTCATTTCTTTAAATTTTGATTTGACTTATTATTCTTTTGTAAAGCGAGCTATTTCCTCGTTTGAATTAGTTTGATACCAAACCATTTCAGAACCAGTCAGTTTATGAATATCAACTTCAAGGTAGATTTTGGATTCTCCATTGTAAGTTCTTCCTGTGAATATATTCATGTGCCTGGTCTCTCCAACCCTATAATTGAGGTCTGTTGTTGTCCAACCTTCATAGGGCCATGCAGAAACTTGCTGCTCGATGCGACCAGAATACCAGTTCTCGGGATAGAAAGTATATATTACTGTCTCTCCGTCCATAAGACCACTTCGTATAGCTTTTCTCCATTTACCTTCAAGTTTGCTTGCATCAAACTTATAGTCATCATCGCTACTGCAAGAGGCGACAGATAAAGCAGCAACTATTATTAAAGCAAGCCCCCAAATCTTCTTTGTTTTCATATCTATTACATATCTTAGTCGTTTCATTCTGACATAAGTATTCTTAAATTCCTTTCTACAGTTGACACGTCTTTGAATATCGCGTATTTATAATCAATCTCCAACTTGTCTGATAGGCGGAGAAGGTTGAATCCCGTGGCATAGTAATACTTGCGTCCAACAGTGTATAGCCATTTGGCATCAGAAAAATTGAAGTTTCCAAAATGTCGATACAGACAATATTCGATATAGCGAGCGGAACCTTCCATCGTTTCATACAACTGCTCCAAGGCTACAATGTCTATACCAAGTTTCTTTTTCACCCTTTCCCTGCGTTCGTTACGCGACTTAAAGAACGACTGGATATAGGCTCTTGACGCCTCAATATCGTTGGCATCAATTGCTTTTAGCAGAAAGTCGTTCTCCTGAGTGATGCTTTCTTTGTACCAACCATGACAGGCAGCTAATGCGATTAGAGTATCTGGCAAAACCGTATTGGTGATTGTTTCGTAAGTATCTAGATAGCCATCGTTCTTGAATTGGAAGCCATGAAAATACTCATGCATCACCATCGTAGCCCATTCGTTGACTGAAGTGACATCTGGAACAGCCCTACTAGTCAGCTCTAGACTGCTGCATCTCATGAAGGGTGTGCGGTAGTCGATGTTGCTTTCCTCATCTGTGAAAGTTACATGCATGTGGAATGGTTTATCATCGACTTTCTCCGTCTGATAAATCTGGATGTTGTTGTCGCTATGTATCAAGACTGACGGATACTTAGCCAAGAACTTCTCCGTGGGATTCACCACATAGCAACAGGTATCGCCATAATATAGTAGAGGTACATCATATTGCTTATCAGCAAATCCACTCCAGACGCTATCGTTGATGACCACTTTAAGGGCATAGACATATTGCATCCTCTGAACATCCTTGTTAAGCCTCTGTGCATCGGCTGACATGGCGACGAGGGCGACTAGTGCGGTGATGATGGTTTTCTTGTTCATTGATTTATATTGATTATGCTTTATCTTGTTTCTTTTGTCAATACGTAAATGAGCAAGTCATAAACATCCCCATCCTTTATGACGGCATTTGGTATAGCACCTTTATACTTGAAGCCATTCTTCAGTAGCACCCTTATTGAAGCAATGTTTGGCTGAAAGACATTGGCCGTTATTTGTTCAAGCGACAAGACCTTGAATGCAATGGAGCATATCTGTTTGACTGCTTCTGTGCCTATCCCTTTGTTTGAATAGTCATTATGGAGCATATAACCGATTTCTGCATCATCATCTTTCTTCTCAACCGATATGCTGCCTATGGGTTTCCCATCACATACTATAGCCCGATAGATACCAGTAATTGTATCATTATCGGTAACCATCTTCAACCATTCTTTCGCATCCTTTTCCGTATAAGGATTGGGCAGACGGTCTGAAAGGAAACGCCTGTCAACTGCATTACAAAGGCTTGTCAGTTCCATTGCGTCTGCTTGCGTCCAATGTCTTAGTTCCATTTTCAGATGTTATTTTTGCTTGTTTGGGCCGTAAAGTTACAAAAAAGCATAAAAATAGCCCCTTGGCTAAATCTATTATATAAATGCCAAGGGTAAATGTCTCAACTTAGGTTGAGAGTTTCTATCTGTTATAGACTATTACCTGTCGCCAAATGTAATATCACGCCGTATTTTGCTGACAGTATTTGGATGGACGTTCAAGAACGAGGAGATGTCTTGTAAGTCAAGAAACTCCATGATACCAGGACAGCGTTGCAGCAACATCTCGTAGCGTTCACGGGGCGTAGTACAATGGAGGTCAAGATAGCGTGAGCGGAATTGGCTGAGGATGTGCTCGCCAATCATGGCTCGTAGTTTCATCGTTTCCATGTTTTGATTGAAGAATTGTTCCAATTGCTGGCCTGTAACCCTCAGTACACGGCTGGGCATCATGGCTTCAATTGTGGCCTGTGACGGACGGCCATAGAGAAATGTGGGGTAGTCGCACACGAACTCACTCTCAAACGAGAACCATGTAATGTGTGCCTTGTCGTCGCTCACGCCATATTTCACATATTTGAAACATCCTTCAGTGACAAAAGCGAACCACCGCGCCGGGTCACCCTCACGCTCCATTTGGTCACCCTTGCGGTAAGCGATTTCCTCACCCTCCCGTTCGCAGAACTCCCGCAGTATCTGCAAGTCCAATCGATTATTGTTGAATTTCTGTTCCATCGTAATTGTTTTGTCATCTTTTCCTAAAGGAATTCGAAGAAAACAGTTTATAGATTTTCTATTGGAGGGAGAGCACCAAGTTTGTTGTTTAAGTATGCACGTTGAAGCGACCGCATCTTGTTAACACCATTTTTAGATACAAGCGAATGTAAAACTGAATTGCCATTTTCTTCTTTGTCCATCAGCCAGAAACTATCTTTGCGCAAATATTCGCCTACAGCATTGAAGAGAGGGTCATAGTGGGTGGTGAGGAGTAGCTGACTACGAGAATTCGTTTTCAAAAATCGTTGAATCATATACTTTAAAAGCAAGGGGTGCAGAGAAGATTCAATCTCGTCGATAGGCAGAAACTTGTTGTTTTGTTCTGCCACATAAATGGCGGTTTCGACACCAATAGACCGAAGTGTTCCATCGCTTTGGCTGGATTTTGGTAAGGTGTAGATTTCCTTACCTCTTGTGTTATTAACTGATACACGGAAATCTGTTTTGAATCCTGTTTGCATACGTGGATCCTTGTTTAGTTTACTAACGTTTTCTTCGGATAGTCGTCCTGTGGCTTGCATGAACTGAATCATTTCTGGTGTCAGCGACATGTAATCCTTCTCAACTATCATATCTTCGATGTTTAGGCCGATTTGATGACTAAACTCCAAGAGGTGATTTTTGGCATCGGGGTTATCGAGCATTTTACTTTCGGCATAGGTAAACATATGTTGACCTAGTTCGATGACAGGTAGCGTGTGATTTATCATCCAATCACGAACATCGTCTATCTCGCTTAGGTTACAGTTAACCCCCTTGCGTGCGGCAAAAAAAGACGTATTATTAAGACACTTGCCTGTAAGCTGGTCTTTAACAACTGCAGGAACTTTGATAAGGGCAGAGTTGAATTTCAAAACCGTATTACCATCATTAAGTTCGCGGTGCATGAGCAGTGAGGGCTGGTTACTATTGTAGACCAGAAGTTTCTCGGACAAGATAGCTTGGCGGGTTAAAACAAGCAGATAGACATACTTCTTTTCGTTTACATATATCTTAAGTTCAAACTCTGATGGTTGTGTTGGGGTCTCTGTATCAAAAGCAAAAGGCTCAACACCAGTGGGTAATTCATCGTCACCTGTTTTTCTTTTCCAAAACCTAAACAGATATTCAAAGGCTTCGAGCAGGTTAGATTTACCTGAGGCGTTGGCACCATAGATAATTGCCAGACGTGACAGACGGGTACCATCATTCATGGTGACTAACATCGAGTCTTGCCGAAAATCGTCCTTTGATGCTTCAAAACTTATGACGGTTTCTTCCTTGAAAGATAGGAAATTCTTGATTCGGAGTTCGTGTACCATAATCATGTTGTGTAATGTGGGTACAAAGGTAGAAAAAAATGCCGAATTAGACGTTGATTTTCTAGTATATTTAGGTTTAATTATTAAAAATAGGACAAAATGTGTCAAAATGGCAGTTAGATTAACTATTGTATCAGCTAGTGTCAGTGTGCTTTGTCAGTAGTTAACATGGTGGCGGTATATGATGTAGATTCACGATTTATTGGGTGATTTGACGCAATTTGTGCCAAAAGCAAAAATAAAAAGCGGATTCTTTTGGTCTTCTTTTGCGAGTTTGGCACATTGTTTGTATTATTGAAGAATAAAAAATATAAATATGAAGAAAACTAGATTTCGTGCGTATCAATTAGGTGAGAAAGGTTCTTCCTTCTCTTATAGTGTTGATAACCATTTTACGCTCATTGAAGGTAGATTCAACGAGGTGAACAGGGCTAACGTCTTGTATGAGATGAAGTGTGCAGGTGTAACTCGTGTAAGCTGCCTGCATATAACCAGTTGGGATGAAGATCATTGTAAAGAGACTGAGCTGAGAAACATTTTGAGCGAACTAAGACCCTTACGTATTGAATATCCAGGCTATGAGCCAGATTCAGATTGTGGTAAGGCTTGTAAAAAGATGATTCAGAACTATTGTGTTAGGAACATCATTTGTTCAAAGGCGGTAACGCCAGACTATATAAAAAGTCTAACAGTTGGAGAAAATAGGCAATATAATGATATTCTGTATAATCCGACAGAGGGTCACACTTCACACAACGATAATTCTATAGTGAAATTATTTCGCCAAGGTCGATTTACGCTCCTTAGTCTGGGCGATTGCGAAAGCAGCGAAATCGCACAAACTATAGAAGGATGCTCCATTGCATCCACAGAAGTGGACGTGATGATTCTAGCTCACCATGGTGCTGATAACGGATTCACGACAGAGAAGTTTGTCAACAAGATCAATCCCAAGGTGACAATCTGCTCAAGTAATTACGATAATCAGTTTGAGCATCCCCGTCAGAATGTTCGTAACATATTATTTAATCATGAGCCTACTATTCCGTTGTACACAACAAAGACTGGCGATGTGGTAATTACCTGTAACGAGGATAATGTAGTGCATGTTTATAACCTGATTTCTAACAATACTAAAATGAGTTCTCTAATGACTTTTAGTCCTAAATTGATCGTGTCAAATAATTATGATTAATAATAGTAGAATAGGATTGGCCCTTTCGGGCGGTGGTTACAGAGCTGCAGCGTACCATATTGGTGCGTTGCGTGCTCTGCATAAACTAGGAGTGCTGGACAAGGTGGATGTTATATCGTCTGTATCTGGCGGTTCTATCATTGCAGCCAGCTATGCCCTGCATGATGGTGACTATGAGAACTTTGAGAAAAAGTTTAGCGAGAAGATGCGTAAAGGAGTGTTGCATCTAGCCTTAATTAATCTGTTTTTGGTGCTTGGCCTAGTTGGTTTGGCGGCTTGGCTTGGTGGTGGCTGGGGATTGATGACCTCATGTATTGTGCTGTGGTTTGTATGGTATAATGTATTGCCTGTAAGCTGCCTGATAGCTAAGCAATATGACTGGCTATTCTTCCACGGGAAGAAACTGAAGGATTTGAAACCGTGTCCTGTGGTAACTATCAACGCAACGGACTATCCTACGGTATCCCAGTTTACGTTCTCGCGTGAGAGAATGTACAACTATTATTATGGGGTTGACGCGTTTTACCATGAGTTCTTTCCTGTGTCGAAGGCTGTTATGGCATCATCGTGTGTGCCGTTTGCTTTCTGTCCGATACGAATACCCCAAACCTTTAGAACAAGCGTCATGAAAGGAAAGAAACTACCCATGTTGCTGGATGGCGGGTTGTATGATAACCAAGGGACCCATGTGCTAACGGACAAGATGAGTCCATACAAATGCTCGTACATCATAGTTAGCGATGCAGGTAATGGTGAGGTGTCTGACAAGTGGATTTTTAACCCACTTATTACCTTGAAGAGGACTTCAGAAGTGTTCATGCAGCGTATTAAGAAGATACAGGTACAGCAGAACCTATTTATGAAAGCACATCCAGATAAGCGGTTTGCCTATGCACTATTGGAATGGGATGTTAATGAAAGAATGCTGAAAGGTTTTGTGGAAAACCTTAAGCATGATAACATCTACCCTGAGGTTGTGGTAGCCCACCAGATAACGCCTGAAGACATAACTCAATTGAAGAATAGTGATACGTCAGCTGTGGCAGGAGAAAGAATCATGGCAAAACTGAAAAGAAACATCCTGTGGGATGACTTTAAGAGTTTGAAACCCTCAGAAGAAGAACACAAAAAAGCCTATGCTATAGGTACAGGGCTATTTGGACTCAGTAAAGAGAGTGTTGAGCTGCTGTCTAAAGAGGCAGAATGGAAGGTCATGATGCAAGTGAGATTGTATTTACCAATGTTGTTAAGTTAAGATATGGAAATAGTAGTATTTGATGTGGGCAACGCGTCTTGCAATTATATTTGCTCGCCCAATAAGTACGCGATGATGATTGACTGTGGTTCATCAAGTGAGAAGCAAAATCCACTGGATTTTATTAAGAACTGTAACAACAGCCGTGACAGTTTGTTTAAAACAAAACCTTTTGTGACCTCCGGTGGTAAGTCATATCCTTTGGCGTTACTTCATATTACACATCCCGATGATGACCATGTGAGGAACTCAGAAAGAGTGTACAAGGAGCTTACACCTTACCTGTTATGTCATACATACACGGAAAAGTATGACGATGCGGCTTCTATTAACAAAGACTATGTAAAGAACTTGGATAAGGAGTATAGAGGAAGCTGCCCTGAGAGGGTTGATTGGGGCTTTGATGAGGAATACACCTTTTCAATACCTATAGAGACTGTCAAAGCAGACCCAAATCTTCGCAACAAGGTCAGGAACAACAGCAGTATTATCCGTTATGTGAAGTATAATGGTGTTAAGATTCTATTTGCTGGTGATCTAGAGACGGCGGGCTGGGAGTGGCTAGCTAAGAATAACGAGTTCTTCAAAACATTGATGAAGGGCGGTCTTGATGTTTTGGTGGCTCCACATCATGGTCATGATTCAGGATTCCCCAAGGCTCTGTTTGACCTTACTGGTAATGTGAGGGCTATCATCTTGTCTAAAGACTCAGAGGCAACCAAGGAGGGGACAGATGTTTATACAGGATACTCTAATTATGCCGATGGTGTGAGGTACTACAATACTAATGATAAAAACATGTATTTTGGCAAAGTACTCACAACTCGAAGTAACGGTAATGTCTATTTGTTTGTGAATCCCCAATATGGTTTTTATGTAGCGACAGAAACTGCATCACCTAATCACAAGAAGATTTAAGGCCTATGATGGATAAATACATAAGAGTAGCAAGGGTATATCCAGCCGTATTGGGAATGCTCCCCACATGTATATTGCTTGCTATGTGTATGGGGAAGTGGTTCCCCCAGTATGAAGCACTGGTTGGTAACGTACAGTGGGTGTTGTGTCTTATCGGTGGTACTGCGCTGGTTAGCATGGCTGTAGGTTATCTGGTAAGGGAGGTATTTAAGGAAACGTCAAAGTGGCTTTTCCAGTACCGCTTGTTTAAGAAGGACGAGACGGAGATGCCAACTACGCAGATGCTACTATGGCGAAACGAGATAATATCGCCCGAATATCATAACGAGATAGCCGCCAAGGTGAAAGAAACATTCGGAAGGAAACTGCCCACTCGCAAAGAGGAAGAGGCTGACCACGGTTTGTCCAAGATGAGGATAGCGGAAATCGTGAGCCAGATAAGGCAGAATTGTCGAGGCGACGAGATATTGAGGCAGTATAACATAGAGTTTGGCTTCTGCCGCAATTATCTTGGTGCAAGTGTGTGGAGTATACTATTTCTAATAAGTATAGGTGTTACCAACATATTTTACGGTTGGCTACCGTGGTGGACTATTGTTGTAGCGTTAGTGCTTCAAGTGCTATTGATGACAGGCAGTTATATGTTGTTGGAAGTCAGAGGGTGGGCTTATGCCAAATATCTATTTGCAACATTTACAGGTAAATAATTAAAAGTTTATGAAAGTAGTTATTTTTAATGTTGGGGCAGCTTTAAGTGCCTATGTTGAAACTGATAACAAGAAAATCGTGATAGACTTGGGGAAGAGCAGTGACTTTTCACCAGTAAATGATTTTCTCCTTCCTCTATTTAAAAAGCGTGGAGAGGAGAAGTATTCTGGAGATAAGTATTACTTAAGTCAAGTTTTCATCTCGCATCCACATCAGGATCACATCTCCGATTTGAGTGATTTAGATGAACACTTTTACATAGATTTGTACACTACTCCAAATGACCTAACTATAGGTGCAGACGCGCATAGAAAGAATGTGAATTGGGATTTGGTGGATGATCCTGATAGTGCTGATGTGAAGAAAGTTAAAGAGGTGTATAAAGGTCGCCAATTGCCACTAAGGGTAAGCCTACCAACCAAAATGACACTCGGATACATGTATCCAGGTGATGTAGAGGGCAATGAAACTCTAATAAACGAAAGTTATACCAACAATATCAGTTTGGTCTTATATATACACGCTGGATACAAGATTCTTTTTGCGGCTGATGTCCAAAAAGAAGGAATGAAACAATTGCTTGAAGATGACAAGGAACTGAAAAAGAAGATTAGCCAAGGAGTAGATTTCCTTGTGTGCCCTCATCACGGTTTGCGTTCTTCGTTCAGTACTGAACTTTTCGATGCGATGAAAGATGGCAAGACAAAGAAACTAAATATTGTGTCAGAGAAATCTGCTACTGATGACAAAAGAAATGTAGATAGTAGGTATAGTTCTACTGATTATTGTGAGGGTGACAATAACCTGAGTACAGAAGAAAATATCGTTTGCCAAAGAAAGACTTCTCAGGGTCATATCTTTATTGATGATGATGGTACGGTAACGGTAGAGAGTGATATCAAAAAAATAATAGATAAATTTTGATTGATATAGGCTAAATCACGGCTGCCTGAAACATGCAGCCATATAAAGATCCCCGCCACAGGACGGGTTACAATGATTATGGCAAAAGATAGTGATGGCCGTAAATTCAATCGCATTCCTGAATATGATCGAGTCCAGAATGGCAAAACCATTCATGTGTCTGCTCATGTCAGAAGCAATCGAAGCGATTGTAAAGGCCAAAAGAAAAAATGATTGTTGCTTCTTTAAGGATTGTGCCATGGCGATGTGAATCGTTATGGCATTTAATTTTCTCTTTATACGTTTGCAAATTCCACCGAGACTCCGTGACATTTCGTGACAGAAATGGGGAAACTGAAACAAAATGTTTACGCATTGTTTACGCAGACATGAAAAAAGCACTTGCGAGAAACTCGTAAGTGCTTGATTTTCTATGTGGACCAGACAGGGCTTGAACCTGTGACCTCCAGATTACGAGTCTTTTCCATGGTTATTTTATGGAATTTCAAAAAATCCTAAATGTCGATAAATAAATGAGTTACAAATTTTGTGGTTTGCAGAAAATGTAGTAAATTTGCAGCAGTTTTCGGGAGAAAAGGTCACCTGAAGGTCACCCCAAATACCCCCAGACTATAATCTGAAGGCCCTATAAAATAAGGATATTATAGACATTTGAATTATGAAATCAAAAAAGGAAAAGGTTACAGAAGGTCACCTTTCGGCTTCTAACGACAAGCAAAAAAGCAGCCGAGGCGAGAAATGTTTGGCCAAATT
>Ga0256404_1013917_pt1 | contig 10048 bp, 11 predicted proteins | sample RumenRJG_01DNA_FD_185990 | JGI IMG/M metagenome (GOLD analysis project Ga0256404, IMG submission 185990) | Bovine rumen microbial communities from Lethbridge, Alberta, Canada - RJG_01 | ecosystem: Host-associated > Mammals > Digestive system > Stomach > Rumen | place: Canada: Alberta | collected...
CTCCGGCATGATCTGATCGATATAGCGGCCGATCATGGAATGCTCCGAGGTGCCGATAAGATACAGGTCCTCTCCTTCGATCTTGTACATCATGGCATCCCGATCCGCCTGGCTCATGACCCCTTCCACCACATTGCCCCGGATCATAAAGGGGGGAATGCAATAGGTAAAGCCCTTGTCGATCATAAAATCCCGGGCATAGGCAATAACCGCCTCATGGAGCCGGGCAATGTCTCCCAGAAAATAGTAAAAACCGTTGCCGGAGACCCGGCCTGCGGCATCCATATCGATGCCGGAAAGTTTTTCCATGATTTCCGTATGATAGGGGATCTCAAAATCCGGCACCCGGGGCTCCCCGAAGCGCTGCCGCTCCACATTTTCGGAATCGTCCCGGCCCAGGGGCACGGAGGGGTCCATAATATTAGGGATCCGAAGCATGACCCGGCGCAGGGCCTCCTCCACCTCTCGTTCCCGGGCGGTGAGCTCATCGATGCGGGCCCCGTCGGCGGAAACCTGGGCCTTTACCTTTTCCGCTTCCTCCCGCTGGCCCTGGCCCATGAGCCGGCCGATCTCTTTGGAAAGCCGGTTGCGGGTGGCCCGAAGCTCCTCCACCTCCAGCTTAATGGCCCGGTTTTCCCCGTCCAGAGCTATGGCTTCATCCACCAGGGGCAGCCGTTCCTCCTGGAACTTATTGCGGATATTCTGTCGAACGATCTCCGGATTTTCCCGGAGGAATTTAATATCAAGCATACGGCACCTCCCTATGCGTTTTTCCCTTCATTCAAAATAATCAATTCCTTTTCCACCCCGGCCAGTTCCTTTTTGCAGGCCTCCGCCAGGGCCGTACCCTCCTGGTACAGCTTTAAAGATTCCTGGAGGCTGATGTCCTTTTCCTCCAGCTTCCGATTGATGGATTCCAATTCATCCAGGGCTTTGTCGATATCAAGCTTTTTCTTTTCTGCCATAATCAGGCTTCCGCCTCCTCTTTTCGGACAGCGGTAACATCCGCTTCCAATATACCGTCGTGGATCCGGACCCGGATCCGATCCTTTTCCTTTACCTCCCCCACCGTGCGGAGAGGTTTTTCATCCTTTGTAATATATCCAAAGCCTCCCACCAGCTTGGCGGCAGGGGAAAGGCCCGCCAGAGCCACCGTCAGCAGCTCCCAGCGCCTCCTGCGGCGTTCAAAGCCCTCTTTCACATGCCGCCCCAGGGCCTCTTCCAGCTGCCGGAGCCGCTCCTGTCTTTCCTTTAGCCGTCTGGCCGGATCATTGGCCAAAAGGCGCTGCCGCCCGGCCTCCAGCCGCATTTTCCGAAGGGTCAGCTGATGATCGATCTTATCCTTCAGGCCGGTCTTAAGGCTCTCCAGCCGCTTTAACTCCCGCATCACATCCGGCACCGCCTTTTCCGCCGCCTCGGAAGGGGTGGCGGCCCGCTCATCGGACACGTAATCGATCAGGGTCCAGTGTCCCTCATGGCCCACAGCGGAAATCAGCGGGGTCCTGGCCCCTGCCACAGCCCGAATCAAAGCCTCCTGATTAAAGGCGGAAAGATCCTCGCTGGAGCCGCCCCCCCGGCCGATAATCAGACTGTCCAGGCCCCGTTCATCCAGCCGGTGCAGGCCCTCCAGCAGACTGCTCAGGGCATTTTTCCCCTGGACATTCACCGGGTATAAAACCAGCTGAACATAGGGGTTCCGGCGGCGGGCCACGGCGCAGATATCTTTGATGGCCTGACCGTCCCGGGATGTGAGGATCCCCACCTGCCGGGGATGCCGGGGAATGGCTTTTTTCAAGGCAGGGTCAAAAAGTCCCTCCGCCTGGAGCTTTTCCTTTAATTTCAGCAGGGCCAGAGCTTCGGCGCCGGCCCCCATATCATATATTTCCGAAACAATCAGACTGGCCTCCCCCCGGGGGCCGTAAAACTCCAGCCGACCCGCCAGCGCCAGCTGCTTGCCGTTTTCCAGGGGAAAATCCAGCACCGCGGCCGCGGTCTCCGCCCACAGGCGGCAGGCCAGCACCGACTGTTCATCCTTAATGGAAAAATAATAATGGGGCCGGGGAACGCCGTTATAATTGCTCACCTCCCCCTTCACCAATATCCGCACAAAGGCCGGGGTGGTTTCAAAGGAGCGGCGAATCATATCACAGACCTTTGTCACACTGTGATATGCCGCAAAACGAGGGTCCTCCGGCAGCTGCTTCTGCTCAGGGGAAGAAGAAGGGGCCGCAGCCCCCTCTTTTTCCCAGTACCAGGGCCGCAGGGCTTCCGTCAGCTCCTCGCAGTACCAGAATCGGCCCACGGGATTCCAGCGGGCCCCCAGGGCCTTCACCGTATCCTTTTCTTTATAATCGACTGTCAGCCGGTAGATCAAGGCTTATTCCTGGGCCTGTACAGCGGTGATAGCCACCACACCCACAATATCCTCAGCACTGCAGCCCCGGGACAGGTCGTTTACGGGTTTGGCCAAGCCCTGGCAAACAGGGCCGTAGGCCTCGGCCTTGGCAAAGCGCTGCACCAGCTTGTAGCCGATATTGCCCGCATCCAGATCCGGGAATACCAGCACATTGGCCTTGCCGGCCACGGGGCTGCCCGGCGCCTTGGAGGCCCCCACCCCCGGAACGATGGCCGCATCCAGCTGCAATTCCCCGTCAATCATATACTGAGGGTATTCGGCTTTGGCGATCTTCACCGCCTCCACCACCTTCGTCACATCATCGTGCTTGGCGGAGCCCATGGAGGAATGGCTAAGCAACGCCACCCGGGGCTCGCCCCCCACCATTTTCACAAAACTTTCCGCACTGGAACCGGCAATGGTGGCCAGCTCCTCGGAAGTGGGATTCTGCACCAGGCCGCAGTCCGCAAAGACCAGAGTGCCGTTTTCTCCATAGGGGCAATCCGGCACAATCATCAGGAAAAAGCTGGAAACAGTCTTAACTCCGGGCGCAGTCTTCAGGATTTGCAGACAGGGCCGCAGGGTGTCGGCGGTGGTGTGGCAGGCGCCGGAAACCATGCCGTCTGCATCTCCCACCTTCACCATCATCACACCGTAATAGGTATAATCCTTTTTCAGGATATCCAGGGCCTGCTCGTAGGTCATGCCCTTGCTCTTTCTAAGCTCCGCAAAGGTTTCCGCATAAGAAGTGGTCCGGGGGTCCGTGAAGGGATCCACCACCTCCACGCCGGAAAGATCATACGCCGCGCCGTAGGTTTTGATATCCTCGGGGGAGGCAATCAGCACGATATGGGCAAAGCCTTCCTGCTTAATCATCTGAATGGCATCGTAGGTGCGCTTGTCGTTGGATTCAGGCAGCACGATCCGCTTTTTGTCCGCGGCGGCCTTGGCCTTGATTTCCTGAATGAAACTGCTCATGGGGTTCCTCCTGCTATGAAGTGCTTTTGTATGATGATGGGATTCTTCGGTCGCTGCGCTCCCTCAGAATGACACCATTTTTACCCTATCACTTTATCAAATCAGCGGAGGAAAAACAAGGGAAATGGATAAAAAGATAGACTCAACCTTTACGATAAAAGCGCTTGAAAATACCCCTTTGCGGAATGTATAATCAAGTATGTAATTATACTCGCCTTCTGATATCCTATTTTCCGGCCTCGCTGGAGAAGGAGGGCCGGGTTTAACGTTTCCACAAGTCACAAAGAAGGGGGTCCTGATGAATATCGGCATAGATGTGGATGGTACTTTGATCGATACAGCAGCCTATCTGTTTGAAAAGGGAGAAGTCTATTTCCACCGAGGGCCGGAGGACAACGGAACGGCAGATGTGAAAAAAATGTTTTCCCTGACCCAAAAGGAACTGAATCGTTTTGGGGCCAGATTTCTTTTGCCTTACTGCATAAAGTCCCCCATCATAGAGGATGCTGCGGAGATCATAAAAAAACTGAAGGAGGAAGGAAACCGCATTTTAATTATCACCAGCCGGGCCTTTACCAGCCGCCAGGGCCTAATGGGTCTCCTTTCCCGAAGGATTCTGAAAAACTGGCTGAAAAAAAAGGCGGTCCCCTACGATGCCATTTCCTTTTGTGATAATAACAGCGCCTCCAAAGAGGCCCATTGCCGGATGTTAAATGTGGATGTAATGATCGATGACAATCCGGATAATTTGCTGACCATATCTCAAAGCCGTCCCGTGATTGCCTTTCCCATGCCCTGGAATAAGGATATTGGGAAGGAGGGGATCATCCGGGCCAGGGACTGGCAGGATGTGTATGACATCATCAAACAGCAGGAATGGCTCCTTCCCGAACCCAGGTAGTAGAAGGCTCTTTTGATTATCCCTTTGCCTTCTCTTTTTCTTCCGCTCTTTTCTCCTTATAAACGGTAACGGCGCTTCGGCTGCCGCTCTTAAACAGAACACCAATCCAGGAAAGCAGCTCATTCCGCTCTTCCCTGGGCAATTCCGACAGGGAATTCATCAAAGCCTCGGTGACTTTGAGTTTTGAATTGACCACCCCGTATATGGTGCTCTCCCCCGTGGCCTCCAGCACGGAAAAAAGGGTGTTGGACAGGAATTTTCGGGAATCATCGTCCATTTCCCGGATCCATTCACTCATGGCCCGCTTGATGATCAAAGATTTTTCGGATAGGGAGCCGGGGACAAAAGCATTTTTCTCCACCTGCCAGCTCAGGCAGTCATGCTGCATGATACCGGAGGCATCGCTCCGGATGACCTTAGGTTCCGTAAGATGGGTCAGCAGCATGCCGAAAACCGACTCCTCCGGCATGATTTGCGTTACCTTGGGCAGAATACGGTGATAACCCTCCCGGGCGGTGATTTCCTCCCGAAAACCGGGGCCGTCATTGGAAAAAACCCGCAGAATGCGCTTCTGAATTTCCGGATCGCAGAAGGAGGCCGCATATATGGCAAAATTGCCCCCTTTAGAGTGTCCTCCCACATAAAGGGGCAGTTCCGTCTGGGAAGCCGCCTCCTCCAGATAAGCAACGGCCCGCTTTTGTCCGTAGGTTTCCACCTGGTATCCCAGGGCCAGATCTTCCTTCCACCCCACCAGGGTATTATCGGTACCCCGAAAGGCCACAAAGGCGTGTCCGTCCCCCGGAAGGAAGGTGACGGCGGAAATCTGGGCCGTTTGCTGATGGTCCACGATATTAATATAATTCTTGATATACAAATCCTGAAAACGGGCCCCGGCCACCATACCCTCCATGAGCAGGGGGGCCCGGGCATAAAAGCTGGGGGTATTGATGATCTCCTCCCGGGTATGCTTTGCAAAAAATCGCTGGGCCACCTCGCACAGCGGGCAGCTTTCCCCGGCCTCCAATACATCACCGAAATCTGTGTAAGACAATTGGCACAGCACCAAATTGTCCACCTCGTTAAAGGGGTCGATGGAAAAAGGCACATCGCCTCGCCAAGTTAGATAATCAAAAATATTCATAAAACATTTCCGGCCCTATGAAGTAGTCCTGTGGTTTCACGAAAATGAGCTTTAAAGCCCTTTACTGCTTTAAGCATACCACTTTCACAAGGGTTTTGGAAGACAGGGAAGACAGAGGAAGACAGAGGGACGGTTCTCTGTCTTCTCTTTTATTCTTTCCTTTATTCTCAAAAAACTTGACTTGATTAGCTGTTTTTACTATTATCAGATCATCTTGACACACAATCTTACAAAACTGCATTTCTGACAAAATTTCAAAAAAGAGGTGAATAATATGCCGAGGGGGGCCAGGATACTGGGGGAATCCGGTATTTATCATGTTATGTTGAGGGGAATAAACCAGCAGCAGATATTCTACGATGATGAGGATTATTGCCGGTTTATAACAATTATCAGTCGAATGAAAGATACTTCTCATTTCGAACTATATGCGTACTGCCTTATGGGAAACCATGTTCATTTACTGATCAGAGAGACAGATGAACCGCTGGACAGGATATTCCGAAGAATCGGAGCATCTTTTGTATACTGGTATAATATGAAATATGAGCGATCGGGCCATTTGTTTCAGGATAGATTTAAAAGCGAGCCGGTGGAGAACGATGTCTATTTTCTTTCAGTTCTGCGGTACATTCTACAAAATCCTGTTAAAGCAGGACTCTGTCAGAGACCGGAACAGTATTCGTACAGCAGTGCGAAAGAGTATATTGGCGGATTAAGCGGCATTACGGACACAAAGTTTGCCTTTTCGATTCTGGGAGCAGATGATTTCAGTTGTTTTGTGCTTCAGGATAGCGCTGATGAACATATGGATGTATTGCCTCGGAGCTCATATAGGATAGTGGATTACCGTGCGAAGATAGCGATTGCGGAAAAATTGGGGGAAAACTATATGTATACGCCCAAGCCCACTGACTTGCCGGAACTGTTTAAGCTGATTCGGGAATTGACCGGAATGGGGGTTTCTATCCGCCAGCTATGCAGACTGACCGGAATTCCTAAAGCCTTGGTCGAGAAAGCTCTGAAATAGACAGAGAAAGACAGAGAACCGTCCCCCTGTCTTCAGAACCGTCCCCCTGTCTTCTTCATTTTTGTGGAACTCTGATTAATCATAGTTGCTGCCGTGTAACAGAATGTAGGCCTGGTTTCGCGCAAAATCATCCGAGATTATCAGAATCCCCGGATATAACCAGCGATTCCCTCAAAAACCAGCTCATTAATCCGGAAAGTTATACATCAGATTCAAGCTGTCCGGCGCTTCCTCGTCAATATAACCGGTATCCACAAAGCCTGTCTTTTCATAGAGCCGCAGCGCTGCCTCGTCGTTCATTTTGACGCAGACCTCCACACAGTCATATTTCCGCTCCTTCTCCAGTTCAGACAGGAGCATGCGTAAAGCGGCTGTTCCAAAGCCTTTCCCCTGAAACCTGCCATCAATCATAAACTGCTGCAGATCGTAGCAGGCCGGTTCGTCGTCCAAATCCCTGACAAGGGCAACGCCGATCACCGTATCATCGTTTTCGATTCCGATGACCCTGGCCCTGTCATGCCGATAAACATAGCCCCTGGCAAGGATGCCGACAGGACTGTCCAAAAAAGCGTCCTGGCCTTCGCTGACAGACAAGCTTCGAATCTCCAGCCAGTTCGCTTCGTTCACTTCAACAAGTTTAATCAATTTGAAATCCTCCGTTTTTTATTTGGAGGGTCAAATCTCGTGGGCCCTCCACACACGATACATTTTCATATATGATCACCCCTTTCTGCTAATTCTGTTACACGACAGCATTTGTATTATACTTGCCGCATAGCCGCTTTACAATAGAGGCAACGGAAAAAGTGCTTGCAAAAAAGCACGGCCTCGGGCCATGCTTTCTCCTTTTATCCACTCCCTCGGATAAAAAGCCATCTGATTTTTTGTTCAATGCAGACAGGGGGACGGTTCTCTGTCTTCTCCAGACAGGGGAACGGTTCTCTGTCTTCTCTGTCTGTTCGCACCTTTTGTGTTCGTTTATATTGACTAATTGCACCTGATTGCATATAATAAAGAAAATTATGCAAGGGGGTGTGATTATGGCACAAGCGACATTCAGCGTCCGCATGGATGAATCATTAAAGAAACAGTTTGACGGGCTATGCCAGGAATTCGGCATGAATACTTCTACAGCAATCAATGTATTTGCGAGAGCCGTTGTAAGACAGCGCAGAATTCCGTTTGAAATCTCCTCACCCGAATCAGATATCACTAGAGAGGGTGCCACTCGTGCTTTTGCAGCTCTGCGGGCACAAGCGGGGAAAAATGGTGTTTCTGATATGAGTCTGGATGAGATCAACCAGGAAATCTCTCTCGCCCGGGCGGAGGCGGATGCATGATCTGCTACGCGGTTATTGATACCAATGTACTCGTTTCGGCCTTGTTGTCCAGTAAGGATAACGCTGCTACCGTCCAGGTCTTGGACAAGGTGCTTTCCGGCGAGATTATTCCGGTTTATAGCAGTACCATAACCAAGGAATATCGGGAGGTGCTGCATCGAAGAAACTTCGGCTTCTCCGCGGATCTGATCGACTATCTTCTATCGGCCATTGAAAAATACGGGATACTGATTAATCCCTCTTCCACCGGCATAACGCTTCCGGACATGAAGGATCTGCCCTTCTATGAGGTGGTACTTGAAAAGCGTGATGACAATGCATATCTCGTCACCGGAAACATTAAACACTTCCCTAAAGAGCCCTTCATTGTAACGCCAAAGGAACTCCTCGAGATACTGAAACAGAAATAAAATTTGATACCTTGTGTTCTATATCCCCGACAATGACGATATGACGGTCACAGTAATTCGTGTTATTTATTGTTGCAGGGAAATAAAAGAACAATTAAAAGACAGAGAACCGTCCCCCTGTCTGCTGTCTGCTGTCTGCGAAAATTAGAAACCTCTCAGCGACACTTCCCCCGCATAGACCGTTTCCCGGCCACCGTCCTCGTAGCGGACCCGGAGACCAAAATCTGTGGAAATCCCCTCCGAAAAGGCGGGGGTTTTTTGATTGCCGGACAGGATATAAACCGGCTTTCCCAGGGTGAGGCAATGGCTTTCAAAATAACCCAGCCAGGCGGGATCCTCTGCAAGGAAAGCCCGGTAGGCTTCATCCATTTCGTTAATCAGGGCGGCGCAGAGGCTATCCCGCCGGGGGGCTCCTCCTGCGGCCATTTTTAAACTGGCGGCGGTCTCCCGTATATCCTCCGGGAAGTCCTCCGCAGCCTGGGATACATTGATGCCCATGCCGCAGATAAGATACTGAATGGCGCCGCTTTCTCCCTCCAGGGCCATTTCCGTCAAGATGCCGCAAAGCTTTTTTCCCTGCCAGAGAATATCATTGGGCCATTTGATGTCCGGGGTGATGGCGCATAGAGCTTCCACGGCCCGGCACACGGCCACGGCCGCATAAGCGGTGAAGCGGGAGGCACGGGTGGGGGGCACCTCCGGGAAGTACAGGCCCGTGAGATACAGCCCCATGCCCGGGGGAGAATAAAAGCTTCGGCCCCGGCGGCCCCGTCCGGCGCTCTGTTCCTCCGCCGCCAGATAATAGTTTTGGGATCTGTCATTTACGGATAAGCTTTTGGCATGATCGTTGGTGGAGGAAATGCTGGGAAAGCAAAGGAGGCTGCCTTCGTGATTCTTCTTTAAAAGAGGCAGAATATTGCCCGCCGTGAGCCGGTCCGGGGAGGAGATAAGGCGGTAGCCCTTCCGGGGGATGGATTCGATTTCATAGCCCTCCTTTTGGAGGGTCTGGACGCACTTCCACACGGCGGCCCGGGTGACGCCCAATTCCCGGCTTAAAAAGGGGCCGGAAAGGGGGGCGTGGGGGGATTGGGATAATAAGGTTAGGAGTTTGCTTTTCATGATAGAGATATCATAAAGCATTCCCGGCCTTTTGTAAACTTGATATTGACATGGGTTGACAGACGGTGTATGGTAAACTATATTATTCAATAAGTTTACCAAGTTGATGGGATGACATGACAAAAACGAGAAAAGAAATCAACATCCAAAAAATGATCCTCACCGCCCTTTTCACCGCTCTGACGGCGGTGGGGGCTTTTATTCGCATTCCCACCCCCACGGTGGCCTTTACCCTGCAGATCCTATTTGTCTTCCTGGCTGGAATCCTCCTGGGGCCCGGCTGGGGGGCCCTGTCCCAGCTTTTGTATGTGGGACTGGGGCTGATGGGGGTGCCTGTTTTTTCCGGGGGCGGGGGCCTGGGTTATATCTTTCAGCCCAGCTTTGGCTTTTTGTTGGGATATATCGCCGGGGCAGCGGTGACGGGCCTCATAGCCGGGAAGGGAAAACCCACCCTTCTTCGCCTTTCCCTCTCCTGCCTGGCGGGCCTGACGGCCATCTACGCCATAGGCCTTCCCTATATGGCCTGGGTACTCAATGTATATTTGGGAAAAAATCTGCCAGCGTCCTATATCATTGTTAACGGTTGTTTGATCTTTCTGCCCTGGGACGCCCTGAAGCTGGCGGCGGCGGTGGCCCTGTCAAAAAGCCTGCTGCCGGTGGTAAAGAAAATCAAAGCATAAATAAGGAAGCCCTGTTTTCAAGGCTTCCCGAGATAGTCGTCAAAAACCGTGGCC
>Ga0256404_1013918_pt1 | contig 10046 bp, 11 predicted proteins | sample RumenRJG_01DNA_FD_185990 | JGI IMG/M metagenome (GOLD analysis project Ga0256404, IMG submission 185990) | Bovine rumen microbial communities from Lethbridge, Alberta, Canada - RJG_01 | ecosystem: Host-associated > Mammals > Digestive system > Stomach > Rumen | place: Canada: Alberta | collected...
CATCGTCAAGCGCACCGGCCGCATTGAAATAGCGCAGCGACACATAGCGGATGCCGTCCGCACGGCTGACCCACTTCATCATTTTCTCCATCGTGCGCTTCGTCTCGCCGTACGTATTCGTCGGCTCCGTCGGATCATCTTCCATGATCGGCACACGCTTCGGCTCGCCGTAGACAGCTGCCGTCGAGGAGAACACGATCTTGTCGACATGGTGGCGCACCATAGCCTCGAGCAGCACCTGCATGCCATAGACATTGTTATTGAAATACTTCAGCGGCTTCTCCATGCTCTCGCCGACGAGCGAATTTGCGGCAAAATGGATGACTGCCTCGATATCGTTCTCCGTGAATATCTTATCCAGCACAGCGGCATCGCGGATATCTCCCTCATAAAACTTCGCCGCCGGATTGAGGGCTGCCCGATGTCCAGTCTGCAGGTTATCGACGATGACGACATCCTCACCCTTCTCGACCAGCTGATGCACTGCATGGGAGCCGATATAGCCAGCTCCACCGCAAACCAATATTGACATTATTTTTCTCCTTTCAACTTCCCAAGAGATATTCCCTTATGGCATATCGTAACATATGTGCCTTGGTTTTCTATTAGTTTTCTAAAAAACTTTTTTCGTATCCCTTACAGCTTCAGCCGATGCGTACCATCAGCGATATTCGCTACATAGAAGCTCGGCGCATAGCCGATCTTGTCCGTGTAGGCCTTGCCGATGCACTGCTGGAACTCAGGGATGGCCTCATTGCGCACGATGCTCACGGTACTGCCACCAAAGCCAGCACCGGTCATGCGCGAACCAATGACACCATCCAACGACCAGGCCAGCTCGGCGAGCGTATCGAGCTCGACACCAGTCACATCATAGTCATCGCGCAGCGAAACATGCGACTCATTCATGAGACGCCCGAACTCCGCGACATCATTCTGCTCGAGAGCCGCTACTGCCGCCAGCGTGCGCTGGTTCTCATAGACGGCATGACGAGCACGCTGACGCTCGACATGGTCCGTGATATGTCCCGCTATGAGGTCGAACTCATCCTTCGTGAGCTCGCCGAGCGATTTCAGCTCCGGACGCACCTCCCGCAGCTCGTTCAACGCATGCTCGCACTGAGCGCGGCGCACATTGTACGCGGACGAGGCCAGGCTATGCTTCTTATTCGTATTCGTGATGACGATGCTCGCCCCCTCGAGCGCTATATGGCTGTAGCGATAGGCGAGCGTATTGCAGTCGAGCAGGATCGCGCAGTCCTTCCGCCCCATGCCGACGGCGAACTGATCCATGATGCCGCAGTTCACGCCGACGAACTGATTCTCTGCCCGCTGGGACAGCTTCACGAGGTCCACCATATCGAGATTGAAACCGAACGCTTCATTCATGATGACGGCCATCAGAACCTCGAGCGAAGCCGAGGACGAGAGACCGGCACCATTCGGCAATGTACCATAGATGACGATATCGAAGCCATGCTGAGCCTTGTAGCCAGCCTCAGCCATGACGGCCACGACACCAGCCAGATAGGCTGCCCAGTCCAGGTCCTCCGTCTTGCGGAGCTGCGTAGCATCCATCGTGAATTCTTTGATTCCCTTATCCGACATGTTCAGCGAGAATACCTGCGTCTCCATGTCCGAGCGGTCCGTCACCAGCGCATAGGTGCCAAGCGATATCGCACAGGGGAAGACATGACCGCCATTATAGTCGGTATGCTCGCCAATGAGATTCACGCGCCCCGGCGAAAAATACGCCCGCGTCTTCGCCGGCCCGAACTTGTCGGAGAACACCTGCTGCATCTCTGCCAGTACTTCTTGTTCCATCTTCTTTTCCTCCATATTTTATCCCAGAGGCACTGGCTGACCGCCAATCATGCCCTTCGGAAATACATTATACTACAAAATCCGCGTTTGTGGTAAACGTTTACCGTAATTTTCAAAAAAAAATTGTAAAAATACCGAAGGCAGCAGCAGGTATGATCCCGCAAGGCAACGACGCGCTTCTAATAAGATGAAATTATCAGAAACGCACTGCTGACCAGAGACATGCCCGCCGCAGTACTATGCCTTAGGTATATACATTTCACAGCTGTTTCAACGCTTATTTAGCCGGCTCCATCTTGAAGTTATCAAACGAGCCCCAGTTGCCGGCGTTGCCATCGACATCGACACCAATCGTGCACTTGCCGCCCTTGACCTCGACATTCTCCAGCGTCCAGGTCTGCCACTTGTTCCAGCCCGTGTTCTTGATCGGCGTAGTCTTCTTCTGGCCATTGACATCGATGAAGAACGTGATGCCCTTCTCGCCACCACCGCCCTGGGTCATGACGGTGATATTATAGACGCCGTCCGGCACGTCCTCGACCACCTGGCTCGCTACGAAATGGAAATCCTTATCCTTCCAGTAGTGCATAGCGCCAGTACCCTGGACATCCCCCTTCTTCGTCGCTATATCCACACAGCGGTCGCCCGTGATATCCCAGCCAACGGTCTTGCCGTTCTCGAAGTCGCCATTCATGATCGGATCCTCGAAGGCTGCCGATACTGGTGCCGACATGAACCCTACAGCGCATACGCAAAGTCCGGCCACGATACCTGTCATCATTTTATTTTTCATTTCAGGTCCTCCTCACAAGTTTCATATCGTTCTATCTTGTATCTTATTATAATAACCGATAACATCTACTGGTTTTCAGGATTTGAAATTATTTTCAGCCTGCTGACCCGCGAGCCAGTTTTCTTTGCGGAATCAGTCCGTCTGTCAAGGAAAAATACTTGCACAGCACTCCCTTTTGTGCTACAATACCATTATTGTGTTCAGACACAGAGACTCTTTTAGTAGGAGGTGTAATACATGGCAACTGTATGTGAGTATTGTGGCAAAGGCGAGATGAGCGGCAACAATGTCAGCCATTCGCACCTGAAGACGAAGCGCACCTGGAAGCCGAACATCCAGCATGTCCGCGCCGTCGTCGATGGCCAGATCAAACACGTGAACGTCTGCACGCGCTGCCTCCGTTCGGGCAAGGTCGAGCGTGCCTAATAAATTCTTTGCGCAAAGAATTTACTCTGCTCAGACAAAGAAACTGCTTATCAGCCGGCTGGCTGGTAAGCAGTTTTTTAATACTCCACGTTTCCCCTTGAGAAAGGACGAACCTATGACCAAGAACCCCCGGCTGCCACATGCAGAGGCACTCCCCTCCGCTCTACCGCTGCTCCTGAACTGGTATCAGGGCCACCATCGCGACCTGCCCTGGCGCGTAGCCCGCACGGCCTATCATACATGGATATCGGAAATCATGCTGCAGCAGACGCGCGCCAGCACCGTGATCCCCTACTATGAACGCTTCCTGGACGCCCTGCCGGACATCGCCGCCCTCGCTGCCGTCCCCGAAGACACTCTGATGAAGCTCTGGCAGGGCCTCGGCTACTACTCCCGGGCCCGCAACCTCCAAAAGGCAGCCCGCATCCTGCAGACAGACTATGCGGGACAGATGCCCGACGATTTTACCTCGCTGCTCGCCCTGCCCGGCATCGGACGCTACACCGCTGCCGCCATCGGCTCGATGACCTGGGGCAAACCATGGCCGGCTGTCGATGGCAACGTACTCCGCATCATCATGCGCCATCTGGCCGCCCCGCTCGACATCGCCAAAGAATCGACCAAGCGCCTCGTCGAGCGCGAACTGGCCGCCATCTATCCGACCGACGGCACTGCCGGCGACCTCAATCAGGCATTTATGGACCTCGGTGCGACCATCTGCCTGCCGAACGGTGCCCCGCACTGTGCTGCCTGCCCCCTCGCCTCCCTCTGTCTCGCCCATCGCGAAGGTTCGGAACAGGAGCTCCCCATCAAGACGAAAGCCGGCCACCGCCGTGTGGAAAAACGTACTGTCCTGCTGATCTGTCAGGGGCCTTTCTTCGTCATCCTCCGACGTCCTCCCAAAGGACTGCTCGCCAGCCTCTGGGAATTCCCGAACCTGCCGGGCCATCTCACGAGAGCTGACATCCGCTCCTACCTCTCCGGGCATCAGCTGACCTATACCTCCCTGAAATCCCTTCCGACAGCCCGACATATATTCTCCCATGTCGAATGGCACCTCACGGGCTGGCGCATCGAGCTGTCTCCCGACTGCCCGGCATCTGCCTCGGTCAGTGAAGCAACCGACCACTGCTGGGTTTCCCGCGACGAACTCGCCTCTACCTACTCCCTCCCCACAGCATTCCACGCCTATCTCCCCTACCTGCCGGGCTGACACCTGAAGAAACCTATATGAATGCAGGAACCATACTTGCCGCGGTACTGTATGCTTATGCCTGACAATATTATATTTCGTCACTGCCCCTTATTTTTTCGTTCCTGAAAAGCCTTCAGATCCGCGAAGTCCTCGACCTTCACCTTGCCGGTCGCCACATTGTATATGGCCTGCAGCTCCTCGCGGCTGAACTGATACTTCTCCCCGCAGAACTGGCAGGTCACCTCGGCCTGCCCATCGTCGAGCAGCTGCTGGAGATCTGCCTGATTCAGCGTCAGCAGCACATCGCTGATCCGCATCTTCGAGCAGCCACAGCGGAAAGCCAGATCGGTCGTCGTCAGATAGTTGATATCATCGAACCCCTGAAGCAGCTCAGCAATGATGCCCCTGGCATCGAGGCCGCTCTCCACCATATGCGATACGGAGCGGACCTGCCGCAGATTAGCCTCGAGCTTGTCGATGCACTCATCCGTCGCCTCCGGCAGCGGCTGGATGATGAAGCCGCCCGCACCGATGCATTTCATGTCCTTTCCGACAAGCACGCCGAGACCGACGCTCGAAGGCGTCTGCTCCGATACCGCCAGATAGTTCGTGATATCATCGGCAATCTCGCCCGAGACGAGCTCCGAGCTGCCGCTCTGATTGTCCTTCATTCCCGTGAAGCGCGTGACCGTCACGAGGCCGTCACGCCCGACACCACCGCCGACATCGATCTTGCCGAGCTCATTCAGCGGCAGATCGACATGCGGATTGCCGACATAGCCTCGCACATAGCCCTCCGGTGTCGCATCAGCAGTGACGTTTCCGAGCGGGCCGCCGCCATTGATCTTTATCGTCAGCGCTTCTTTGCCTTTCAGATTGGCCGCCAGCAACAGAGCAGCCGTCATCGTACGCCCGAGCGCTGCTGCCGCCACGGGATAGCAGTCATGACGGCGAATGCCTTCATTGACCAGGTCGGTCGTCACCGCCGCGTAGACACGCACTCCTTCAGCTGTTGCCTTGACCAGATGATCTTTCATTTATCCTCCCCGCGAGGCTCAGAGCTCCAGCTCCATGAGCACCTCGTCTGTATCTATATCGTATATACGTATGGCCTCATCCTCGATGAGCGCTATGGTCGCGCGGCCATCTTCACGCTTCGACAGCGCCGGCGAGCCCGGATTCAGGAATATCATCTGACCACGCCGCTCGAGCACATTCGTATGGATATGGCCGCTGATGAATATATCCGCCCGCAGATGAGCCGCCATGGCATCCTTCTCCGCATCACTCATGACCGTGTGACCATGAGTCACGACGATGCGCCGCCCTTCATAATAGACGTAGGCATACGGAGCCTGCACCGGCAGCTCGAGGCAGCTGGCATCGACCTCGGAATCGCAGTTGCCGCGCGCGATGATGACCGGCACCGGACAGCTGTTGATCCGCTTGACGAGCCCCGCCGGATTGTAATCTGCCTTCATCGGATTGCGTGGCCCGTGATAAAGCACATCACCCGCGTGAATGATGAGGTCTGCATCGTGGAAGTATTTCTTAAAAGGCACCGCCCAGGCCTGCTCATGACCATGGGTATCACTTATGACACCGATTTTCATATGAAATCCTCCTTACAGCCTTCCCTCAGCCCAGCTTCGGCAGCAGGCTGGCCATCTCCATAGCGGCCATGGCACCGTCCGCGCCCTTGTTGCCTGCCTTGGTGCCGGCCCGCTCGACGGCCTGCTGGATATTCTCCGTCGTCACGACGCTGAATATGGTCGGTACGCCGGTAGAAAGGCCGACCTGCGCGACGCCCTTCGATACCTCGTTGCACACATAGTCATAGTGCGTCGTCGCGCCGCGGATGACGGCTCCGAGGCAGATGACGGCATCATACTTGCCGCTCTCGGCCATCTTCTTTGCCACCAGCGGAATCTCGAATGCGCCCGGCACCCAGGCCACATCGATATCCTCATCAGCCGTCTCATGGCGATGCAGCGTATCGAGCGCACCACCGAGCAGCTTGCTCGTGATGAATTCATTGAACCGGGCCACCACGATACCGAACTTGCGGCCCTTGCCGCTCACGAAACCTTCATATACATTAGCCATCTTGCTTCCTCCTGTATCTATCTATCAGCAATATATCATTCAGCATCGCTGCTGAATACATGTCCCATCTTCTCCTGCTTCGTCTCGAGGTATTTCGCATCGTATTTCGTCGGTTCGATGACGAGCGGTACGCGCTCGACGATGCTCAGCCCGTAGCCCTCGAGCCCGGCGCGCTTCGCCGGATTGTTCGTCATGAGGCGCAGGCTCGTGAGACCGAGGTCAGCCAGTATCTGTGCGCCGATCCCATAGTCGCGCAGATCCGGTGCGAAGCCCAGTTCGACATTCGCCTCGACCGTATCCGCGCCTTTGTCCTGCAGCGCATAGGCACGCATCTTGTTCGCAAGGCCGATACCGCGGCCCTCCTGACGCATGTAGAGCACGACGCCCTCGCCCTCCCGCTCGATTTTCTGCAGGGCCAGACGCAGCTGGTCGCCGCAATCGCAGCGCAGGGATCCGAGCGCATCGCCGGTCAGGCACTCGGAGTGCACGCGCACCAGCACGTTCTTCTTGCCGCGCACGTCGCCCTTCACGATAGCCAGATGGCATTTGCCATCGAGCTTGCTCTCGTAAGCATGAATGCGGAAATGACCGTATTTGCTCGGGAAGTCCACATCCGCCACCTCATGCACGAAATTCTCCGTGCGCTTGCGGTACTCAATGAGCGACTTCACAGTGATGATATGCAGGTCATGCTCCGCGGCGAACTCCAGAAGCTTCGGCGTGCGCATCATGTGGCCATCATCATCCATGATCTCGCAGCACAGCCCCGCCGGATAAAAGCCCGCGAGCCGTGCGAGATCCGTCGTCGTCTCCGTATGGCCGGCGCGGCGCAGCACGCCGCCCTCGACCGAGCGCAACGGAAACACATGCCCCGGCCGGCGGAAGCTTGACGGCTTCGCCGCCGGATCGAGCAGCTTGCGGATCGTCTGGCAGCGTTCGAACGCCGAGATGCCGGTATCCGTATCGTAGGCATCGATCGACACCGTGAAGGCCGTCTCATGGTTGTCCGTATTGTTCGCAACCATCTGACCGATATCCAGCTCATCGAGACGCTTGCCATCGATCGGGGTGCATATGAGCCCCTTGGCGTATTTCGCCATGAAATTCACGTCCTCCGGCGTGACCGTGGCCGCTGCCACGATGAGGTCGCCCTCGTTCTCGCGATCCTCATCATCGACGACCACGACCATCTTGCCATGCTTTATATCCTCGATAGCCTGTTCTACCGTAGCAAATTTTGACATAAATATCACTCCTTTTTATAAATCCTTCCCTCTGGGGAAGGTGGCCCGCAGAACTGGGTGAATTGGCGAGCCGTCCAGCTGAATGAAGCCTGATATGCTGAAGCGGCCCACCGATCAGAACCCGTTCGCCTGCAGGAACTCGGCCGTCAGGCCGCTGGCCGGCCCGGGCTTCGCCTGTCTGGCTCCCGGCGCATATGGCGATTCCACGCCAGCTGCCAGCAGCTTTTCCACGTACTTGCCTATCATATCCGTCTCGATATTGATCCGGCTGCCCGCCTGCTTGCTGCCGAGATTCGTCACCTCGCGCGTGTGCGGAATCAGGCTCACCGTGAAATCCTCAGCAGTCACCGCCGCCACGGTCAGGCTGATACCGTCAAGAGCGACCGAGCCCTTCTCCACGATATACCGCAACAGATCCGGACCGGCGGTCACCCGCATCCGAATGGCATTGCCCTCCTGATGCAGCTCGGCAATCGTCCCTACGCCATCGACATGGCCGGCCACGATATGACCACCGAGCCTCGCCGACAGCGTCAGCGTCCGCTCCAGATTGACCGGGCTGCCCGGCTGCAGCTCGGAGAGCGACGTGCGTCGCACCGTCTCCGGCATCACATCGGCCGTAAACTCGCCCCGGGCCCTGTCCAGGCTCGTAACCGTCAGGCAGACACCGTTCACCGCGATGCTGTCACCGATCTGCGTGCCCTCGAGCACGCGCCGTGCTCCCAGTCGCAGATGTCCGCCCCCCAGCGAGCGCACGCGCCCGATTTCCTCTATTATCCCAGTAAACAAAAGGCTTTCACCTCAATTCATCATATGGCCGAAGTCGTCAGCCCCAGCTCAGCTTGCGGCGCTCAGCCGCGCTGCGCGTATAGCCGGTCACCAGCATATCGCTGCCTACCTGTTCATACTGCACATCGTGCAGCCGCACGGCATCGGCCAATCTGGCGCTGCCAGCCCCTTCGACCGGCGTCAGCGCCTCGCGTCCGCCGATAAGCAGCGGGGCGATGAACGCCTCCACCTTGTCCACGAGTCCGGCGGCCAAGAACGAATACGCCAGCGTACCGCCACCCTCGACGAATATGGAACAGATTTCCCGCTCACCCAGCTGCTGCATGAGCAGCGCCACATCGACATGCGGACCGCTGCCGCAGCGCAGCACCTCGACCTGCGCCGACTGCTCCAGCGCTGCGATGCGCTCAGCCGGAGCTTCCTCCGTCACCGCGATGATCGTCGGCGCCGCTCCATCCGTCACGACCTGTGCCGTCAGCGGCGTACGCGCCTGACTGTCGACGATGATGCGAATCGGATTGCGTCCCGGCCGGCCGGCCGGCAGCCGCGTCGTGAGTGCCGGATCATCATGCAACACCGTGCCGATGCCCACCATGATGCCATCATAGATATCGCGCCATTCATGGACGCGCGCCCGCGCTGCTTCGCCAGTTATCCACTGCGACTCGCCCGTCACCGTAGCAATCTTGCCGTCCAGCGACATCGCCGTCTTCAGCACCACGAAGGGCTGCTTGTGCGGAATCCATTTCAGGAAGACCTCGTTCAGCTGCCAGCAGCATGCCGCGATATCGCTGTCATCAGGAAATACATCGACAGCCACACCAGCATCCGTCAGTATCTTCAGACCCTTGCCCGCGACGAGCGGATTCGGGTCGCGCATGCCCACGACGACGCGGGCGATGCCGGCATCCCGGACGGCCACAGCGCACGGACCCGTGCGGCCATAGTGGGCACACGGCTCGAGCGTCACATAGAGCGTCGCTCCGCGGGCCAGCTCGCCTGCCATATTCAGCGCATGGATCTCTGCATGCGGTGTACCGGCCTTGCGATGCCAGCCCGTCGCCACGACGCGGCCCGCCTGCACGATCACCGCCCCGACCAGCGGATTCGGCGTCGTGCGCCCCGTGGCATTACGCGCCATCTGCAGCGCCAGCCGCATATAGCGTACATCATTTTCATCGATCATCGTATCCCTCCTCGATAGAGCTGGGACACCTCACCGGCTTGCTGCGGTCATCATCATACGAAAATACGAAAAAGCCGCCCGGATCTTATCTGCTCCGGGCGGCCTTGATATCACAGCCTGCCAGACGCCATCATAGCGCCAAGCACTCTTTTCTCATCCAGACTATACTGTCGGCCCCGGAGTCTCACCGAGTCATGCCAGCCACAGGCCGGCTCGCGGGCTTTACCGCCGGTGGGGAAATTCTCCCCGCCCCAAAGAGATGTCTCATCGTTTATATCCTAGCACGCTGCTCACCATTAGTCAATACTGCCGGCAACGTGCTTGACAGCCGGCACTACATTATTAATAATGTAGTTAATATCACTTTTGTCAACCTTTGAAAACGAACCGCGTAACTGAAAGCAGCAGGAGAATGCCATGAACATAGCTATCATAACCGGCGCCTCGAGGGGGCTGGGACGCGAATACGCCCGCCAGCTCGAC
>Ga0256404_1013919_pt1 | contig 10045 bp, 5 predicted proteins | sample RumenRJG_01DNA_FD_185990 | JGI IMG/M metagenome (GOLD analysis project Ga0256404, IMG submission 185990) | Bovine rumen microbial communities from Lethbridge, Alberta, Canada - RJG_01 | ecosystem: Host-associated > Mammals > Digestive system > Stomach > Rumen | place: Canada: Alberta | collected...
GGTATTCTTTGTATTTCTTCTCCTGTTCGATCTCGGAGATCTCGTCTTTGACCTCAGCGATCTTCTTCAGCAGTTCCTCGTCGGATTCGGTGTTGGGGTCCTCGGAGGAATACCTGTCGATGCGTGCCTCGATCTTCCTCCTGACCTTCTCCCTGATGCGGGATAAGCGGTCCCTGATCTCCGGCAGGGAGGAGGGGAGGTCTGCTCCGAACCTGTGCAGCAGGACGAAGTCTTCGATCTGTAAATTGGTCGATTCCACAAGGGAATCGATCTCTCCTTGGATGGCTGTCTTGTCGGCCTCTTCTTTGGCACGGCACAGTCTGATGTAGAGGTCGGTGTACGGGCGGTTCTCCTCGATCAGATTGATCTGGCGGAAGAAATCGTCCTCGGAGAGGGACATGATGGCCGCGCAGTATCCGTACCTGCCGAATACTTTGCCCTCCAGTTCGCTCTCTCCGTCCCTGCGCCTGCTCTTGGTCGTCAGCACTACAGAGTCCCTGAAGAGATCCTTGATCTCCTTGCTGTGCTCGTTGTAAGTAGTCAGCTCGTACTGGTCGATGGATTCCAGCGATTTCCTCAGCAGGAACAGCTTGGAACGCCTTCCGTCGGCCGCTCTGCGGTTGCTTTCCAGTTTCTGCGAGAGGGTGGCGAGGTCGAGGCGGTCGTCCTCGATATCCATGAGCTCATCCTCCGCATCGTCCTTGGCTTCGCAGTATTCCTTGTACAGGTCCTTGGTGCGGTCGAACCTGGTCTCCACGGAGTACTTCTTCTTGGGGTCTGAGTATAACCCAATCTGATTCTCCAGTGAGTTGGCGGTGTTGCGGTAGAAGTTGGAGACGATCGATTCCAGTTCGTAATCGCTGCACCTGCCTTCGGACATGAGACGGACGGGCCTGATGAGGGGGTTCTTCAGCAGCCTGTCGAAAGCGTTGTCGATGGCCTTGTTGTTCTGACTGGTGATGAGGACCTTCCTTCCTCTGAGAACCTCCTGCGTAGTGATTTCGGAGATGACCTGGGTCTTTCCGGTTCCGGGAGGTCCCTGGATGAGATAGAGTCCGTCGCTGTTGACCGCTTCTTCCACGGCACGCCTCTGCAGGTCGTTGAAGTTCTTTCCGAAGAAGTGTCCGATGGGTGTCACGTCTCCCAGGCGGGTATCGCTGGTGGAGAAGAGATAAGATGCGAGGTACGGGTTGGCGACCTCTCCGTTCTTGAACGATTCGAGGGCGTCCATCTGACGGGTGATGTTGGTCTGCGTACCGGTCTGGTCGGCCACGATCTTGAACTGGCTGCCCTTCTCGAAGAACTTCTGCCTCTGGTAGTATTCCTCCAGGAGGTAGGCTCCCGAGGGGAGAGGGATCTCGAAGAACACAGTGAGGGTGCTCTTGTCGGCTCCTTTGTAAAGTTCCTCCATCTCCTTTCCGAATTTAGCTTCAATCTCGGTACGCCTCTGCTTCCTGACGGGTCCGAGGGTCTTCTCGGCCTCCATCCTGAATGCTCCGCGGCGTTCGTTCACGAGTTCTGCACGCCTCTGGTTGCGGAACCTTTCCTTTACAGCGTCGAAGCACTCCTCGGGGGAGATGGATTCGTAGGCTTCCTTCCAGTTCCTTCCGCCGTCGCTCTCGTCGTCGGCACGGTTCTTGCGTTCCTCTTCGGCTTCCTCGGCGAGGGTGTCCGCGATGGAGTCGAGATAAGCCTCGATATCGGTGACCACCGCCTCGGATGCTAGGTACTCGGTGGACATCCTGTCGATCTCTTTGTCAGCCTGCTGCTTCAGCTCGGAATCCAACTGTGCCAGTGCTTCGTTTCTGCGTTCCTTTGCAGGCCTCACGACCTCCTCGGGAAGGAGGCCCGTGGGACGTGCGGGCTGCAGGCGTTCGTTGCCCACGCGGGACATCCTGTGGGCGAGTTCCCGCTCCTTGCGGTCCATGGCCATGTTGTTCTCGGCCAAGGCTCTGGCGGGGTCGATGATCTTGATTCCCATGGCTGTCAGCTTGTTGAACTTCTCCACGTACTTGGGGTCGTTCTCGTACAGCTGGTGCTCGATGGGGTGGGTGATGCGGACGAGAAGACGTGCCTTAGCATCGCTGCCGGTGCTGTCAATCCATACCGCCTCGGGAGTCTCCACGATGGGCTGGCGGTCGGTGACGGATCCGGGGGGCAGAGGTACTGCCATGAAGAATTCGGGGCGTTCGACGGCGAAACCGCGGATCTCGCTCTCATCGGCCTCCTGTCTCTCAGTGGTAAGGAAATCGCTCCATTCGTTGAGCATGGAGATGACCGCTCCAGGGTCCTTCACGATGTAGAGCTCGTTGAGCTCCTCGATGAGGGCGGGGGTGATGACCGATTTCATGTAGATGTTCTTGGGTTTGCCGTCGGCGAGTTCTCCTTTGGTGGTGTAGAAACCCTCCATCCAGTTCCTGTCGAGGGAGTTGCTGGAAGAATTGACTACTCTAGAGATGATGGCGGCGTCGATCTTCTTCTCGCCGTAGTGGGTGGATTTGTTGAGGACGGAGATTCCCTTGACCACGAACTCCACGCGGGTGAACTTGGTCTCCGCTTTGGAGACGATGTCTCCCATGAGTACGAGGTCGTTGGCGTTGAGGGGTATGCGGATGGCTGCGTTCTCCAGTTCGAGGGGGAGTTCGGAATCCTCGTCGGGATGGGTCTTGTAGAACGAAGGGTGGCAGATGTACATCGGCCTGACGGTCTTCTTCCTGGCGCGGTAGAGGCAGTTGTAGATGAAGGTGATCAGCTCGCGGGACTTGGTGATATCGTAGCTGAGGAGTTTGAACTGCTCCGTGAGGCTGTTCTTGAACGGGGAGAAACGTTTGGACTGTTTCGGTTCAGCACCTTGTCCGTACCAGTACTCGCTGAAGTTCAGTACGATGGTGCTCTGTTCCTCTGGCACATACTTCCTTGCCGCGTCGGTCTGCAGTGAGAATTTCTCAACCAGATCCGACGGATATCTGCTGCTCTTGAACTGTGTCTGCATAGCCTCCCCTTCCTCCTTCGCGTTTCAAACAAGAACCAGAAAAGAAAAACGGTTGGGACGGCATCGTCCTTAATATATAAAAGGGGTGCGAGAAGGCATCCCCGCTCTGAACCCAAAGGATCAGGAAACACGGTTGCCTAATCGGTCATCTGGATATGTCTCTGAGGCTCTCGCCCTTGGTCTCCCTGCCGAACAGGGCCACCACAACGGCGACGGCGGCGAAGGCCAGGGCCAGGACCACGAACACCAGGACGAATCCCTGGTCGGATCCGTATGACTTGTAGAGCACGGGGACGATGAAGGGCGCGATGAACGCTCCCACGCGTCCGAAGGCGGATGCCCAGCCGTTGCCGGAACCGCGGACATCGGTGGGATAGACCTCGGGGGTGTAGGAGTAGACGGCTCCCCAGGCTCCGAGGGCGAAGAAGTACAGCAGGCATCCGAAGGCGAGGATCATCATCTCCGAGTCTGCGTGGCCGAAGAACCACGATGCGACGGCGGTACCGGCGAAGTAAAGGATCAGAGTAGGTTTGCGTCCCCACCTCTCGATCAGATATGCTGCGCTGAAGTATCCGGGCAGCTGTGCCAGACACATGATAACGGTGTATCCGAAGCTCTTGACGATGTCGAATCCCTGCTCGGTCAGGAAGGTGGGGGTCCACAGGACGAACCCGTAGTAGCCGAAGTTCACGCCGAACCATATCACCCAAACGACGGCGGTGGAGCGGAGGTTCTCTTTGCTCCAGAGGAGCCTGAACTCCTCATACCAGGGCCTGCTCTCACTGACCTCTGAGGATGAATCGTCAGGGCAGGGTTCTATGCCGGCCGCCCTCTCGAGTCCGGAGACGACCTTCTCTGCCTCCTCCCTCCTCCCGTTGACCTCCAGGAACCTGGGGGACTCGGGGACCTTGAAACGGAGGGCCGCCGCGAAGAGAGCGGGGACAGCACCGACGAAGAACGCGATGCGCCATCCGTGCGAGGGAATCAGCAGGAACGCCACGAGGGAGGCGGCCAACCATCCCCAGGCCCAGAAGCTCTCGAGGATGACTACGTTCCTTCCCCTGGACTTCAAGGGGGACAGCTCGCTGACGAGGGTGGCCGCCGCAGGCAGCTCCCCTCCCAATCCGAAGCCGGTGATGAAACGGAAGACGATCAGCATCCAGTATTCGGTGGCCAATCCGCACAGGAAGCTTCCGATGCTGTAGATTAGAAGCGTATAGAGGATGACGGTGCGCCTTCCAAATCTGTCGGAGATGGCTCCGGAGAGGGCGGCGCCGATCATCATTCCGAAGATTCCGGAGCTGGTCAGCCAGCTGAGCTGGTACTTGGAAAGGTCCCAGTCGGTGCCGATGGCGGCGATGACCCCGCTGACCATGCCCTGGTCCATGGCGTCGAACATCCATCCCACACCCACCAGCATTAGGATGACCCAGGTGGTGCGGGTCATGGGTATCGATTCGATGCGCTGTGAGATGGTCGCCATGGTTTCTCTGAGGGGCACTGACCTTTCGAGATAATAGCTTTTGTCTATGAGGAGGGGAGTTGGAAGAATATCTGCGTCCGCACCAGTTTGTAGTTATCCTTTTTTATTTATGTCCACATTTTGTCTACATGAACAAATACCAGGCCAGAAGCAATTTGGACAGTATCTGCGGTTCCCGCACCAGGGAATTGGCCGCCATCGCGATAGCGTTCGTGATGATGGCTGTCGGATGTCTCGTCCTGACAAACCTCTCCGACTCCTCCTCCGCTCTCCCCGGCACCGACAGCTGCGGAGACAGTCTCTCTTGGAGCTACGACAGCGGCTCCAAAACCCTCACCATTACCGGTACCGGTGCCATGACCGACTATACGGATCACGGCCCCTGGTACGATTATGCCAACGAGATGAAGGTCATCGTCGTGGAGGAAGGATGCACCCACATCGGCAATAATGCCTTCCGCGGCCTGGGAGGAGTCAACTCGGTAACCCTCCCCGCCACCAGCCTTCAGTCCATAGGGAACGGCGCCTTCTTAACCTGCTACATGGTGACCGAATTCTCCCTCGGGAAGAACGTCTCCTCCATCGGCAGCGAGGCCTTTGCGAGCTGTGCGGATCTCAGGAGCATCCTTGTAGATTCCGAGAACACCCATTTCTGCGATGTCGACGGAGTCCTGTTCGACAAGGACAAGAAGACCATCCTCAAGTTCCCCGACAAGAAGTTCCTAACTGACCAATACACGATACCTGCCGGGGTCCTCACCGTCACTTCGGACTCCTTCCAGGGCAATCAGTGTCTGCACAACGTCACCATCCCCTCGAGTGTCACCACCATACAGCCCAATGCGTTCAAGAACTGCACATGGCTCGAGAACTTCACCGTGGACGCCGGAAATTCCGCCTATTCCTCTCAGGACGGCGTTCTGTTCGACAAGGCAAAGACCGAGCTGATCTCATACCCCATGTATAACAGCAGGTCCTCCTACACCGTTCCGGATACGGTAACCACGCTGAGTGCCAACGCGTTCTATGCGGACTTCTACCTTCAGTCTATCATCCTGCCCGCCAACCTGCAGCACATCGGAGGACATGCCTTCGAGCTTACCCAGAGCCTGAAGAGCATCACCATCCCCGAAAAGGCGACGGACCTGGGAGAGGCACTCTTCGCCAACTCCTGGGTCCAGTCGGCGACCATCGATGCCAAGGTGGAGACCCTCCCCACCCTGATGTTCGAATACTGCTCCTATCTGACCGAAGTAAAGATGCCTGCCACCCTGAAGAGCACCGGGGAATCCGCATTCCTGAGCTGTTCGGCCCTGACTTCCGTCAGCATCCCTGCCTCGGTCACCGCCATCGGCGATGGCACGTTCGAGGAATGCAGTGCCCTTTCGACAGTTCGTTTCCCCGCCTCGCTGAAGACCATAGAACAGAATGCCTTCAAAGGCTGCACCGCACTTCCTCAGAACTTCTCGATCCCCGATGGTCCGACCAGTATCGGCATATCCGCTTTCGAGGGATGCACCAGCCTGAGGTTCGTGACCCTGCCCGTCACCGTGAAGACCCTAGACGGATCCTTCATCGGATGTTCCGGCATGGAGGGCATCAGTCTGCCCGACGGCCTTACCACCATCGGTTCCATGACCTTCAAAGACTGCAACAGCCTGTGCTATATGGTGATACCCGAAGGTGTTACCCAGATCCTGGACAAGGCTTTCGACGGCTGCAACCATCTGAGCGACATTTACATCCCCACCACCGTGACCACCTTCGGCGAAGAACTGTTCGACAGCGGTTTCTTCGACGGAGAGACAGAGCTGACCATGCAGCAGACCGTCGGCAAGGTCTTCTCGCACATATACGACAAATACCAGCAGACGTCCGGAATCCTGTTCGATTCCATGGGCGGATCCCCAGTGTGGCCCTCCACCGGCGATGCCGGCGCCCCGGCCCCCAAGCCCTTGGACCCGACCAAGGCCGGATACAAATTCGCAGGATGGTTCGCCGACAAGGAGTGCACCACCCCCTACGTCATAGACAAGATCCCTGCCGGCAGCACCTTCGTGTACGCCAAGTGGGACAAGGTCAGTATCAGGCCCCCGGTGAACGACGACAGCCCTGCACCCTACGGCATTCCCATGGCGATCCTCGGAGCCGCCATCGTCGGCCTGGCGCTGTACGCGATCGCAGCCTCCCTGCGCCGTCCCTGAGGATTCAAACGATTTACACCCCGGGGGCCCCGGCCCCTGGGACATGCTTTATCAATAACGAATTGCATTCACTCCCATCATGTCAGAGGAACCCCAGACCGCCCAGGACTTCGAGAGGATCGCCGACGAGAAGGCCAAGCAGAAGGCCGAAGGCTGGAACGCCTACGTCGAACAGTACTACCGCAATGCGATCAAGGGAGGTAGTGTTTCCGCAATCTCCAAGCTCGCCGATTACTACTATCTCGGGGACGGGAACGACAACAAGAAAGCTGCTGTTCTCTATCTGGAGGCTGCCAAGGCCAAAGGCGACGACTGCGAACGCGAGGTATCCATTCTGACACGCATGCTCGAATCCTCGTGGCTGGAGCCCGAATGGGCATTCTTCGGAGAGGCATTGGAACTCCTGGCGGAGAACGGCAACCGCGAGGCCAAGCACATGATCCGCAGGGAGGAGGTCCCAGATCCCACCGATGATTACGGTTACGAGGCATTGCTTGCTGAGACCTTCGAACTTCCCGAGGAAGCAGAGCCGGAGAAGAAGGAGAGGCGCACCTGGGGACGCGGACTCGGAAAACGCCCTCTCACCAGTCTGCTTTACGACATGGGGATCGAATTCACCCGTTCCAGCAACGGCATCATCAAGACCAAACTCGGTTTCGAGATCAAAGACGACATCGAGAAGCTGAAGAAGATGGGCTATCCGTTCAAATACTCGTACAAAACCGGTAAATGGACCGTCATGGACAAGAAGTGAGCGTATCCGTCTATGTGGCATCTCGGAGACCTGAACATAGACGGACCTGTCGTCCTGGGCCCCATGTCGGGATACACCAGCGCAGCATACCGCGAGTTCATGAGGCCTTTCGGGGTTTCTTTGTCGTATACCGAGATGGTCTCCGATCAGGGTCTGAAATACGGCGGAAGGCAGACCATGAGTTTCCTCGACTTCCGTTCCGAAGGGACTACGGGAGTACAACTCTTCGGCCATGTGCCAGACGACCTTCTTGAGGCTGCTAAGAAGGCTTTAGAGATCAATGATTCATTGGCTTTCGTGGATATCAACATGGGATGTCCCGTGCCCAAGGTGAACCGTACCGGAGCGGGTTCCGCTCTGATGAAAGACCCAGCTCTCTGCGGGGATATCGTCCGCAAACTGAAGATGAATCTCGATGTGCCAGTGACCGTGAAGATCCGTCTCGGGTGGACCGGTTCGACCGTCAATTTCATGGATGTCATAAGAGAGGTCGAATCTGCGGGAGTCGATGCCGTATGCATCCACCCCCGTACCCGCGACGAGCGTTACACCGGGAAGCCCCATTACGATCTCGTGGAGAATCTCCGTGAGGAGATGTCAGTCCCTCTCATCATCTCAGGTAACATCTACTCGCTCGAGGATGCCATATCCGCCCGCCGGACCACCGGGGCCGATGCTGTCATGCTTGCACGCGGAGGCATCGGGAATCCCTACCTTGTGACGCAGATCGACCGTTTCTTCAGATACGGCGAGCGGTTACCCAACCCCACCGTGAGGAAGCAGGCTGAATTATGTCTACAACTGGCAGATATGCTCATTGAGGAGAACGGGGAGGATATAGCCATGCGCCGCATGCGCAGTTTCGCACCACACTTCTTCTCTGGTTGTTACCGCGGGAAAGCCTATCGCAATATGTTAGCGACCGGGATTACAGACAGGAATAGTCTTACTGAGATGCTGGCGAAGATCGTCGATAAGATCGGCGACGATACAATCGGCAACGACGGACGCTGCGAAACAGTTGAGTTCTGAAAAATGGACCCGTCCCCGAAGGGACGGGAATGAGTTCAAAGGGTGATTTCCATTCCGAGCTTCTCGTTGAGCTCTTTGTAACGGTTCCTGATGGTGACCTCGGTGACACCTGCCACATCGGCGACTTCCCTCTGGGTCCTCCTCTCATTGGTGAGGATGGACGCGATGTAGATGGACGCTGCTGCGACACCGGTGGGTCCCCTTCCGGAGGTGAGTTCCTTGTCGGTGGCGTCCTTGAGGATCTCGATTGCCTTGTTCTGGGTGTTACCGCTGAGCTTCAGCTCGGAGCAGAACCTCTGGATGTAATCCTGGGGCTTGGTGGGCAGGAGCTTGAGTTTGAGCTCACGGGTCATGAACCTGTAGGTCCTTCCGATTTCCTTCCTCTTGATCCTGCTGAAGTCGGAAACCTCGTCGAGGGTCCTGGGGACACCGCACTGTCTGCATGCCGCATAGACGGAGGAGGCTACGACGCCTTCGATGGACCTTCCTCTGATGAGGTTCTTCTGGACCGCTTTCCTGTAGATGAGTGCGGCGGTCTCCCTGACGTTCCTGGGGAGTCCCATGGCGGAGGACAGCCTCTCCAGCTCGGACAGTGCTGCTGCGAGGTTCCTCTCGGTTGCGTTGGAGACACGGACCCTCTTCTGCCATTTCCTGAGCCTGTACATCTGGGCCCTGTTCCTGGTGGGGATGGACTTTCCGTAGGAGTCCTTGTTCTTCCAAGAGATCTCGGTTGAGAGTCCCTTGTCGTGGATGGTAAAGGTCATTGCGGAACCCGTACGGGCCCTTTTATCGCTCTGCTCAGAGTCAAACGCCCTCCATTCGGCACCCTGGTCGATGAAGTTGTCATCGAGGACCAATCCGCAGTCTTCACAGACCAGTTCGGCCCTCTCGTAGTCACGTACAATGTGGCGGCTTCCGCACTCGGGGCATACTTCAATGGTCTCTTGTTTTTCTTTCTCCCTAACCATCGGAAATACCTCTAAGATAATATTTCTTTATTGTTCCTCCTTTCTATATAAATTTTTCCACATATCTTATATATGGCGTACTCCGAATTAGTAGAGGATATCATATCCAACCATCAAAAACTATTAAATTCGATGTCAGAAAGTTTGACGGACCTTCTATATGAAATGAACGTTGAATACATCCAACTCCGATTCTGTTTTTAAGCCCGAGTTCGACAGTTATCAACAAGATGACTGTCGCACTACTATGCCGGTGCACCTCGGGGCGCCCGGCTATTCCGTCCCTTAGAGCCGGGACAGGGATGGCCGGCCCATCCCTTGGATCTTCAGCCTGAGGGCACGTTGGAAGACATTCCGAGATGCATTCACGTCCCGGTCCTCCGTGTACCCGCAGTGCGGGCACCTGTGTACTCTTACACTCAGATCCTTCTTCACCATGCTTCCGCATTTCGAGCACAGCTGCGACGTATCCTTGGGAGGCACAAGGATTATCTCGCGACCGGCGCTCGAAGCCTTGTCCTTTATCCTTCTGATTAGTGCTCCCAATGATGCGTCGTTGTATCCGTTGGTCATGAACCTGTTCTCCGATTTATTGCGCAGGGCCTTGACCGA
>Ga0256404_1013921_pt1 | contig 10044 bp, 8 predicted proteins | sample RumenRJG_01DNA_FD_185990 | JGI IMG/M metagenome (GOLD analysis project Ga0256404, IMG submission 185990) | Bovine rumen microbial communities from Lethbridge, Alberta, Canada - RJG_01 | ecosystem: Host-associated > Mammals > Digestive system > Stomach > Rumen | place: Canada: Alberta | collected...
GTGGCTCGTGTGCAGGTTTTCCCGGGAAATGCCGGCCTCGAGCAGGGCATCGATCACCGCCTGCATCTTAGCGCTGACGGCGGCCTGGGCCTCGGCCACGTCCGGGGAGGTCTGCCGCACGCCCACGACGATGGTGGCGGTGTCCGGGTCCATGCTGACGACGCCGGTGCCGTTGACCGTGAGCGTCACGGGCTCGGCGAGGGCGCACACACATGCCAGCATCAGCGCCAGCGCGCAGATCATGACCTTGCGCATGCTATCCCTCCTTCAGCACCAGCAGCATGGAGACGCGCTCCCCTGCCGCTTCCCCGAGGGTGAGTGTCGAACCCGAGGCGTCGTAGTGGGACGCGGCGCTCAAAAACTCGTCGGCGTTCTCGGTGGGCAGGTCGATGTACAGATTGGCGCAGCGCCGCCCCTCCTCCTCGAAGGGCTGGACGTCGGCATCGCCCTCGTACTCGCTGACAAGGTCCGTCATGTAGACGCAGACGCTGTCCAGGTCCTCGACGGTCATCTCCAGCTCGTGCATGGGCATGAAATCGGCGTCCTCGAGCACGGCCTCGGCAGCGGCGTCGATCTCGCCGTCAGCCTCGATCATGGCGATGCTCTGGGCCCCCGCGAGGTCCGCAGAGCGCATCTCCACGTCCTTCTGCGCGGGGTTTGCCATCAGCGCGAAGGTCGCCCCGACGGCCACAACCAGCGCGGCGGCGATCCCGCCCGCCATTTTGTAGAGGCGCTGCCGCTTTGATCTCTGCGTCTCGGCCTTTACCGCCCTTCGCCAGCCGGCCTGCGCGGCCAGCGGCACGTCCACTTCGGGCGCCATCTCGGAAAACATCCGCTTCATGACCTCCGTCGCCCGGTATTTCTCCGCGCATGCGGGACAGTCCGCACAGTGCGCCGCAAGCGCCGCGCGATCGCCTTCGGCCAGCGCGTCGTCCATATAGGCGTCCAGCAGGGCATCCGTCTGGGTGCAGTTCATGTCAAGCGCCCTCCTTTCCTACCGTGATCTGATCTCTGCGCGCCCCGTCGGCGCGGCATTTTTCCGACGCCGAACGGGGCACACTGCAATCCTCGTCTCTTTAGACGCGGTACCGGTCAAAAAGTTCCGACTGTCCCTTGATTTTTTCCCGCAATTTTTCCCGGCCCCGGCTGATGCGGGACTTGACGGTGCCCACGTTGGTGTTCAGCGCCGCGGCGATGTCGTCGTAGGAAAGGCCCTGGATATCGCGGAGCACCACGGCGGCGCGCATGTCCTCGGGCAGCTCCCGTATGAAGGCGTCCAGCGCCTGCCGCGCCTCTGCGCGCAGGGCGTGCTGCTCCGGGGTGTCGCGGTGGTCGGAGGGCGCCCAGCCCTCGTCCAGCAGCCCGTCCAGCGAGGTACTGGCCCGGTTCTTGCGCCGCCGCAGCTCGTCCAGGCAGGTGTTCATGGTGATGCGGTAGACCCAGGTGGAGAACGACGACTCCGCCTTGAAGCTGTTGAGCGCCCGATACACCCGCAGCATGGCCTCCTGCATGCAGTCCTCCGCGTCCTCGCGGCTGCCGAACATCCGAAGCGCAACGGCGTACATCCGCCGCTCCTGCCCCGACATCAGCGCGTCAAAGGCCCGGGTGTCGCCCCGCGCCGCCTGCTGTATCAGCCTGTCCTCATCCACGTGCCGTCACCTCCCTTGTCCCGACCTCCGTTTCCGTGTCCATCCATTATACATCAAATCTCCGAAATTGAAAAGATGTAATTTTTGCGCCCAGGCCCTTGACTTTTTGCCCGGTCTTAAGGTATACTGTATAAGGTTCGTCATTTGACGGCTGCTTATGCGCCGGTGTGGCGGAATTGGCAGACGCACCGCACTCAAAATGCGGCGGGAAACCATGCCGGTTCGAGTCCGGCCACCGGCACTGAAAAAGGGAGACAGGCTTTGCGCCCGTCTCCCTTTTCATTGCCATTATCATTGCTCAGGCGGAACTGCCTCTTTGGCTCTGGCTGACAGATCCGTAAACCAGGTGTATTCGCCCTTCCAGCCCAGCTTGACGGTGCCCAGCGCGCCGTTGCGCTGCTTGGCGATGATGAGCTCGGCGATGCCCTTGTCGGGGGTGTCGGGGTCGTAGTATTCCTCGCGGTGGATGAACATGACCACGTCGGCGTCCTGCTCGATGGCGCCGGATTCGCGGATGTCCGAAAGCTGCGGCCTGTGGTTGGCGCGGCCCGTGGGGGCGCGGGAGAGCTGTTGGAGGGCGATGACCGGCACGCCCAGCTCCAGCGCCAGGCCCTTCAGGGTGCGCGAGATCTGGCTGACTTCCTCCTGGCGGCTGCCGGTCTTGCCGGTGGCGCTCATCAGGGACAGGTAGTCGATCATGATGACGTCCAGCCCGTGCTCCAGCTGGAGCCTGCGGGCCTTGGACCGCACCTCCGGGACGGTGATGCCGGGGGTGGTGTCGATGTAGATGGAGGCGGGGCCGATCTTCACCAGCGCGTCGGCCAGCCGGGTCCAGTCGTCGTCGGTGAGCTGTCCGCGGCGCACGTTCTGCATGTTGACCAGGGCTTCGGTGCACATCATGCGCATGGCCAGCTGCTCGGCGGGCATCTCCAGTGAGAACACCGCCGCCTTTTTCCCGGCGCGTATGGCGGCATTTTCGATGAAGTTCATGCCGATGGCGGTCTTACCCATGGCGGGACGGCCCGCCACCAGGATCAGCTCGCCGCCGTGCAGGCCCGTCAGGGTGTCGTCCAGCTCGGTATAGCCGGTGGGCACGCCCTCGATCCTGCCGTGGTTTTTGTACAGCAGCTCGATCTTCTCAAAGGTCTTGATGAGCACCGGCTGGATGGGCTGGAGCTCTTCGCCGCCCTTGCGCATGGTGATGTCGTAGATGGCCTTCTCCGCCGTCTCCAGTATCTCCTGGGTCTCGGTCTGGCCCGCAAAGCAATCCTGCGTGATGCGCTCGGCGGCGGCGATCAGCTTGCGCAGGGTGGACTTCTCGTCCACGATGCGGATGTAGGCCTGTATGTTGGCCGCCGAGGGCACGCTGCGGCTTAATTCAATGAGATACGCCGCGCCGCCCACCGCGTCCAGCTTGCCCCGCCGGGTCAGCTCCTCGTCCAGGGTCACCAGGTCGATGGGCCGGGACACCGAGGCCATGGATTGCATGGCAGAATAGATCTCGCGGTTGGCGGGATCGTAGAAGTCGTCTGCCACCAGGTTTTCGACGGCCAGCAGCGCCGCCTCTCGGGAGCGGAGCATCGCGCCCAATACGCTGCGCTCCGATTCCGGGTGGTTGGGCAGCGTCCGCGCCGTATCCTGTACGGGTGTAAACTGCTCCATGACTTACTTGGTCAAAACCTTGACGTTGACGATCATCCGGGTGGAGATACCTGCCACCAGCTTGAGGGTCACGAAATACTGGCCCGCGGACTTGATGGGCTCCTCCAGCTCCAGGCGGCGCTTGTCGATGTCCACGCCGTGCTGGGCCTTGAGGGCCGCGGCGATCTGGTCGGTGGTGACGGAGCCGAACAGCTTGCCGTTCTCGCCGCCCTTGACCTCCAGCTGGACCACCTTGCCCTTGAGCTCCCGGGCCTTGACCTCGGCCTCCTGACGGCGCACCTCCTCGCGGTGCTTGTCGGCGCTCCTGGACTTCTCGAGGGCGTTCAACGCCTCGGCGCTTGCCTCCTTCGCCAGCTTGCGCGGCAGCAGGTAGTTGCGGCCGTAGCCGTCGGAGACCTCGACGATCTGGTCCTTCTTGCCGGTGCCCTGGATGTCCTTGAGCAGTATGACTTTCATGATGTGTACCCCCTGTCATTCATTGTCGTCGTCATCGTCCATCGCGGCGGACCGCCGAAGCGCGCCCTGGGACCCGAACAGCGCCGAGCCCGCGCCCACGATGAACAGGAATGGATTCAACAGTCGAAGCAGCGGCCCGAATATGGCCGCGGCGTAGAGTATGTGCCGGCGCCTGCTGTCGGACGCGCCTCTGCGGTAGAAGAAGCGGTCCACGGCGCACATGCCCTGGATGATGAAGGCGGCGGACGCCAGCATGTAGGCGGCCATGTACACCGCCTCCCCGGAGGCGTACTTCGACTCCGAGATGAAGTAGCCGACCACCCATATCAGCATCAGCCCCGCCGTCACGGACCGGGGCAGGAACCAGCGGGTGGGCTCTATGTAGCTGTAATCGGTGGCGAAGCCGCGCCGCGCCATCTGCCAGTTGCTCCACAGTGCCCCCACGACGCCCGACACCGCCGCCCCGGCGATCAGCGCTCCGGGCAGGGCCTGCTGATAGGTCTGGCCCAACAGCTCCGCCACGGCAATGAACTGGCTGCGGTAGGTGGCGACGGTCATGGGCGCCATCAGCGGCGCGAGCCCCGACAGCCCCGATTCCTCCAGCCTCTGGTTCACCGTTTCCACAAAGGGAGCGAAGAAGGCGTCCGGCATGGCCCTGAACTGGGCGATCATGGAATTCGACAACTGGCCGATCAGATTGCCGCCAAAGGTACCCGTGGCGATCATGATCGCGCCCACCAGCCCCAGCAGATAGAACAGTATCCCCGTCCTGACCTGCTCGAAGAAGGGCTTTTTCAGCATCAGCCCCCGCATGCACAGTATGGCCGGGAACGTGCCCGCCGCCATGGTCATCCACATGTAGGTGGACCCCATCAGCCGCGCCGACGCCGCCAGCTGCACCGTCATGTACAGCCACGCTGGCAGCCGCCCCGCGAAGGCAAACAGAAACACCATGAACACGCCGCTGAGCTGCATGACCGGCGTCAGCGTCAGAAGCTCCGCCACGGTCAGCACCGGCGTCGCCACGCCCAGCGCCAGCGCCAGCACGACGCCCGCCGCCATCCGCCCGCCGGTGGCGCGGTAGGGTTGATCAGTCAACGTATCCAAGCCTCCAAATATGGTTGTTCGTTGGTATTATACCACGGCAAAAGAGTTGAGTCAATCAAAGCATTTTCGTGAATGCGTTTGGATTGGAGAATGGGTTACAGCCCAGCGCTTCCAAGCAACAACGAAGCCGATCATAAGGAAACACCGCGCAATGAGACTACAGGATATCCTGTCGCTCAATCGCGCAGTGTTTTCAAATTGAACGTCTACAGGGCTTCGCGTCTGGCGTCTCCCTCTGCCCTTCCTATGAGCTCAAAGTTGATCTCGCCCGCCTGTACGACCACGCTCTCCACGCGGACGCGGACCCTGTCGCCCAGCCTGTAGACGGTGCCGGTGGCCTCGCCCACGATGCGGCTGCTCTCGGCGTCGTAGACGTAGAAGTCGTCCAGCCCGGCGATGTGCACCAGTCCCTCGGCCTGGTTGGGCAGGGTGACGTACAGTCCCCAGCCGGTGACCCCGGAGATGACGCCGTCGAACTTGCGCCCGATCTGCCTGCCCATGTAGGCGGCCAGCATGATGCCGTCGCCCTGGCGCTCGGCCAGCGTGGCGGCGTTCTCCCGCTGGGAGCAGTCGGAGGCCAGCTCCGGCATGCGCTTCGCCGCACCCTGGGCCCTCTCCAGCTCCCCGCGCAAAAGCAGCTTCAGCATGCGGTGCGCTATCAGATCCGGGTAGCGGCGGATGGGCGAGGTGAAGTGGCAGTAATCCTGCATCGCCATGGCGTAGTGGCCCAGGGGCTTGTCGCTGTACTGGGCGCGCTTCAGGGCCCGCAGCAGGTGGTGGCGAATGATGTCCCGGGCGGGGTGTTCCCGCGTCTCCTCAAGCAGGGCCTGGAGCTTGCCGGGATGGGGTTCGGTCCCCAGCCGGGTGCGCAGATCAAGCCCAGACAGGAAATGCTCCAGCGTCTCCAGCCGGTCGCCGTCCGGCGGCTCGTGGACGCGGTAGATGAACGGCAGCTCGGTGTTTCGGGCCAGCGCCGCCACGGTCTCGTTGGCGGTGAGCATGAAGTCCTCGATCATCAGCTCCGCCTCGCCCCGGGGCTCGCAGAGCACGTCCATCGGCTCGCCCTTCTCGTCCAGCACGAACTCCGGCTCGTCCATCCCGAAGTCGATGGCCCCGCGCCCGTGCCGCCGCTGCCGCAGGGTCCGGGCAAGCTCTCGCATGTCGCCAAGCGCGGCCTGTACTTCCTCGGAAATGTCCGTCTCGCCGCCCTCCCACAGCCGGTTCACGGCCTGATAGGTCAGCCGCGCGTGGGAGTGGATCACCGATTCGCACAGCCGGTGGTCCGTCACCGCGCCGTCGCGGATGTCCATGAAGAGCGTCATGGCCAGCCGATCCACGTCGGGCATCAGCGAGCACAGGTGGTTGGACAGGCATTCGGGCAGCATCGGCACCGTCAGCCCCGGCAGGTACAGCGACGTCCCGCGCAGGAGGGCGTCCGCGTCGATGGCGGTGCGCGGCGTGACGTAGTGGGCCACGTCGGCGATGTGCACGCCCAGCCGCCAGCCGTTTTCCGTCCTTTCGATCGACACCGCGTCGTCGAAGTCCTTGGCCGTCGCGCCGTCGATGGTGAAGGTCAGAAGGTCCCGCAGATCCTCCCGGCCCGTCAGATCCCCCTCGCCCACCCCGGCGGGCATGGCGGCGGCTTCGGCGTCCACCTCCGAGGAGGTCTCAGTGGCGAAGCCGTGATCCTCGGCCACCGCCTTCATCAGCGCCCGCATGCTGGACCCGCTGCCCAGCACCCGCAGGACGCTGGCGTAGATGGGACGCCCGAACTCGGGATACTTCTCGATCTGGAGCTGGGCGATCTGGTCGTTTTTGACAAAGGAGGTGTCCCCGGTCAGCAGGATGTCGTAGGGGATGCGCAGGTCGCAGGGCACGGCGGTGGCGGATTGCCGGACCTCGCCCCGGTGCGCGCCCTTCCTGGCGCGCTGTTCGATGCGCACGAAGGCGGGAAGGGTGGTCCTGCCCCGCTTCAATATGGTTTGCAGCGTGCACTTGACGCCCATGGGCCGAACCAGCACCACGTCGTCTGGCATGCAGCGCGCCCCGCCGGGGGTCTCCAGCTGCATGCTCTGCCCGCCGGTCAGCGGATAGGCCAGGGGCGTGCCGTTGCGCTGGAAGCCCACCCGGCACTTCACAAGGCCCGTCTTCGCCGCGGAGGCATAGCGGCCCTTCTTCGTCAGCACCGCGTCGCCCGCCGCAATCAGCTCGTTAAGCGCCGCCTCCAGCTGGTCGGGCTTCAATCCCGTGCGCTGGCACAGCTCCTTTGCGCCCACGGACATGCCGCCCTCCAGGATCTCCATGATCTGCTCGTTCAAGCCCCGCGCCTCCCTCTAAGCGTTTTCCTCTACAGGCTCGATCCTGATGCGCTCCACCCTGCGCCGCGCCAGCTTTTCCACGGTGACGCGAAGGTTTTGATAGGTGAAGCTGTCGTGCAGCTGCGGAAAGCGGCCCAGCACCTCCAGCACCCAGCCGTTGACGGTGACGGAGTCAAATTCGCCGGGGATGCTCACCCTCTGGCGCAGGTCGTCCAGGCTCGCGCCGCCGGCCACCCGCCAGCCGCCGCCGGGCAGGGGCGTGAAGTCCTCCACTACCTCGTCGTGCTCGTCCCAGATCTCGCCCACCAGCTCCTCCAGCACGTCCTCCATGGTGGCGATGCCCAGCACGCCGCCGTACTCGTCCATCACCACGGCCATGTGGTTCTTGGTCTTCTGCAACAGCTTCAACAGCACCGGCAGCTCCGTGGTGGGCACCACGCACAGGGGCTTGGTCATCATGTCCCGAAGCCCGGTCTTGCCGCGGCGGGTGTAGAAGTCCTTCTCATGCAGTATGCCCACGATGTTGTCCACGCTTCCGTCGCACACGGGAATGCGGGAATAGCCGCTCTCCTCGAAGGCGCGGGCGATGTCCTTGAGGCTGTCGTTGACGTCCACCGTGGTCATGTCCACCCGGGGGGTGAGGATGTCCTCAACGGTGAGGTCGTTGAACTCGATGGCAGAGCGAATCAGCTCCGATTCGTGGGAGTCGATTTCGCCGCCGCTCTCGGCCTCCTCCACGATGGTGATCAACTCCTCCTCGGTGATGCCCTTGTCGCCGGAGGGCTTGAACACCCGGTAAATCAGCTTCTGCCACAGCGTGGTCAGGTAGATGATGGGTATGAGCAAGCGTATGGTGAAGCTCAAAACCGGGTATACCGCGAAGGCCACTTCCTCGGGGCGCTCCTTGGCGATGCTCTTGGGCGCGATCTCGCCAAACATCAGCACCACCACCGTCATCACCGCCGTGGACACGGACACGCCCTGCCCGCCCATCAGGTTCACAAACAGCACCGTCGCCAGCGAGGCCGACAGTATGTTCACGATGTTGTTGCCCACCAGTATGCCCGACAGCAGCTTGTCGTAGCGCTCCGCCAGCCTGAGCACCTTTGCCGCACGACGATTGCCCGCGTTGGCCATGTTCTTGACGCGCACGCGGTTTAAGCTGGTATAGGCGGTTTCAGAGGCGGAGAAAAAGGCCGACAGCGCGATCAGCGCCGCCAGGGAGAGGATCATTGTACCGGTACCGTCCATTGAGGGACCATCACACTCCTGTATTTGAGGGGGCGACTGTGCGCCGCCCCCGGATATCGCATTATTCGGTCAGGCCCGCCACGTTTTCGGCGCGGTAACCCAGTTCCTTTGTCAGTGCGGGCCGGTTTGAGACGGCGGCCATCAGCGCCTTGGTGTCGCCGACGACGGCCACGTCTCCCAGCGCCGCGGGGATCACCACGGTCTGGAAGGGGTCGAGGAACAGGCGTTCATCGCCCCATACGAGCTCGCAGCCGCCCATAGCGGTCAGCAGCAGCATCCGTTCGTCCTCCAGCGGCATGCGCCCGGAGACGTTTAAACAGCACAGCTCGATATCGCCGTCCGAGACATAGTAGGTCCGGCTGCCGCCCTTGCACAGCACCGTGGTGCCCTCGTTTTTGACAGGCGCGCCCTCCGCCCTTTCGGAGGTCTTGACGCCGCGCAGCTCGTAGCACTGCATCTCGCCTTCGGGGGCGCACGCCACGCCCGCGGGGATGTAAAACACGTCGCCGGGGCGGGCCGGAAGGCCGTTGAGCTTCGCCCCCGGCTCGGCGTTGAGGATCACCCAGGCCGCCGGACCCGCGCATTCAAACCCCGCGGCGGCGTCGCGGATGTCCAAAAGCGTCGCCGTGAGCGGGAACGCCCCGTCGGTCAGCTCACTCCCCCACAGCCCGGCCATGCGGTACAGGGATTTGGCCGCGTGGAAGCCGTTGGAGACCAGGCTCGCGCAGTCCTCCCGGGCGCACACCTCCAGGCTTGCGCCGGTGACGGTTTCAGGGGCATCCTTCATAAACAGCTCGCGCAACGCGTGGCCGCCCCAGGGGGTGGCGTCGCCGTGCAGGTAACAGGGCGTCATCAATAGCGGGTAGAGGTCCATGTTTCCATCCTCCTTCTTGCAAAAGCAGACCGCGTGTATTATACTGGAAAAGGCGGCATTTGTCCGCTGACATAAATGTACCATGAACGGGTGCGGCTGTCAAGAGAGGTTGAGGGATCATGCCCAAAATTCATTCGGTGAGCGTGCGGGCGCTGGCGGAGTTTGCCACGGAAAAGGGGAGCCTCTTTCCCGGCGGCGGCAGCTATGCCCGGATGAAGGAGGGGGTGCGGGGCCACCGGGCGCTGCAGGAGCTGCTGCCCTTCAACTGGCAGCCGGAGCTGCCCGTCAGCCGGGATCTGGAGATCGACGGGCAGATACTGCGCGTCCACGGGCGCGCCGACGCGGCCTTCATCGGGGACGGCCTGGTGTGCGTCCAGGAGATCAAGACCACGGCGAAAAACCCGTCCGCCATCCTGAAATACGACTATCCCGCCCACTGGGCCCAGGCCGAGATCTACGCGGCGCTGTTGTGCCTGAACCACAGCGCTGCCGCGGCCCAGGTGAAGCTCACCTACGCGCGATTGGACGGCAAGACCAACAGCTTTATCGAGGACTACGACGCCGACACGCTCATACGGCTGCTGATGGGCTACGCCCGTCCCTTCATGGACTGGATCGTGGCGGTGGACGCGGGCAGGGAGCGGACCGAGCTGACCCTTCAAGCCCTCCCCTTCCCCTACGAAACCTACCGCGAGGGACAGCGGGAGATGGCGCAGGCCGTGTTTCG
>Ga0256404_1013922_pt1 | contig 10044 bp, 17 predicted proteins | sample RumenRJG_01DNA_FD_185990 | JGI IMG/M metagenome (GOLD analysis project Ga0256404, IMG submission 185990) | Bovine rumen microbial communities from Lethbridge, Alberta, Canada - RJG_01 | ecosystem: Host-associated > Mammals > Digestive system > Stomach > Rumen | place: Canada: Alberta | collected...
ATATCGATGACTGTCCTGATTTTTCCTGTTTTCGTCTGAATCCGGTATTCCACGTAGTCATCATAGCTGTCCTGCGTGGTGCCGGCTGTACTTCTCTCCTGCTCGATCTGTTTTCGAATCGATTCTTCCACCCGGTCCAGATCTTCCTCAAAGACAATGTGGCGGAAGCTCGACTGCGTATACTTCAGAAAATCCTCATAATCATCACATTCAAAAAGCCTGATCAGATGATCATTGGCAAAAAGAATCTCTTCATCGCCTTCCGCTCTGTAGATGAGGAATGCGCCGGGCAGACCCATGGCCATGTTTTTCACATTGAATCCCAGTGCATCTCTCTTGATATCCGTCATATCCAGCCGGAAATGACGGACAGAATTCTTCCCGCCGATTTTTGCGGCATAGAGCGCACTGTCCATCATGGACATCAGTTCCTCACGGGACACCGCCTGCGAAGGATAATCCGCATATCCGCCGGAGATCGTATAACGGATGGTCTGACCGTTATACGAAAATTTCTTTTCTCCCGGTATCACCTGCTCGAGCAGCGCGGAGCATTCTTCCGGAGATTTGTTGCGGATCACAACGCAGAATTCATCGCCGCCGGTCCTTCCGATGACAGCATCCGGGAAGGACTGACGCAGAAAATCCGCCAGATGACGGAGCGCCTCATCACCGGCAATGTGACCGTACAGATCATTGATCAGCTTGAAGTCATCCAGGTCGATGAACATGCCGGTCAGCTTTCTGGTGCTGTCTTCATGAATGAGCGTGTCCAGCTGACGGATCAGACCGCCGCGGTTATACAGACCGGTGAGGAAATCCCCATAGGCCATGTCGTTCAGTTCCTTATTTTTCCTTACAAGAACGCGGTTATACCTGCTGGCAAATCCCCAGGTCGTGAACAGTGTAATGACCATGCAGACCAGCGACATGATCAGGCTGGCATGGTACAGATGAGGAAGCAGAAGTTTCTTCTGACTTGTCTCATAATCATGAATACTGCTCAGATTTACGCCTTCACAGATCACCCAGTCGTAATCTTTGTAATAAGCGCAGTACGTGATCTTCTCTACCGGACTGGTGTTCTCATCCGGCTGATACGAGTACGTATAAAATCCGCCGCCGGACTTCTTAATCAGGTCCAGCTCTGTCTGATAGGGCTTCTCACCTTCTGCATCCTTCGTCTCCGTCGACAGCATCATGCCTTCTGAAGAAGTGGGATTCGGATGAATCAGACGGACAGCATAATCATCGCCGCCGTTATAATTCAGAATTTTATTGATCCACATGTATCTGCCGTCATCGTACTGATCGGAATGAATCTTGGCATACATTCTGTTCTGAATGTCTGCCTCAACCTCCTCATCCGTCTCTCCCTGCGATTCGAGCAGCATCCGTGTACTCTCGATGTCGCGGACGGTATTGTCCACAGCAGATTTTAACGTGCTTTTTTCTACCTTGAGAATGCTGTTGTAGGAAATCTCCGAATTTCTGCGTATCAGCATTCTTGAATTGATGAAAAAAATGCAGTTCAGCTCAAGAAGAACGATGATCACCATAAGCACAACATGCAGTGCAGAAAACTTTGTATCCTGATCTGAAACGGCATGTGCTTTTTCTGTATTATTATGCGTCTTCATCCCTGTCTCTCCGGAAATGTCAGATTTTGATTGAATGTCATTCTGCAGGTCTTCAGTCTCTAAAATCCGGCATATTCCAAAGATTCCCTGTGCGGATTTTTTACCAATATACCATAATCATTCAGCAGAATCAAAACGATTCGCGCATCAGATAAAAAACGTTTCGCGCATCAGATAAAAATAAAGAGCAGCCGTCATTCGACGCTGCTCTCCTGCATCACGGACATGTCAGGGGACAGACCGGCGGCGCTGACCTTCTTTTCACGGAAAATCGCCCGGAAGATCAGACGAACCAGCGGACCGCAGTAAAACATCTGATAGAGAATGGCCATGGGGAAGTTCATGGCCCAGGTCTGGATCCAGACAGCAAAATTCTTCGTATCCTTAAAAAGGAAGGTCGCGATCAGGCTCATGACCGGGCACATAATGCAGCAGATGTTGATGGAAATCGCATACGTAATGAACTGAGGACGGTCGGTCGGCTTCATGACACGGAATGCCAGCATCCGGGCGATTTTTCCGACGATAAAGAACTCCAGTATAAAAGCGATCGGCGCCATGATCGGCAGTTCGTGAAACGCCGCAAGAAAGGTTTCCGTCTTTACGCCGCCCATGTTGAGCGCGACATTGTAGACGATCATACCGTACACCATGACAGTCGCCATAATGGCTGTAAAAACTGCATCCTGAAATTTGTTTTTGGGCATAAAAATTCCTCCCTGTCCGGTCTAGTTGATCCGGTTGATCTGCTGCTTTGTGACGAGCGGATAGGAGACGAGGGTGTTTGAATTCAGGTCCTCACGGTGCATGTCAACGGCAGAGATCTGGGAATTGTCATATGTCCTGTAGTAATAGATTCCTTTGTCGATGTTCGTGCAGGAGGAATAAATCGTGATTTCGTACTTTCCATCCCCTAAGTCGCAGCAGCCCCGCTGCTGTTCCACCGATCCCAGGATGTGGAAGAACTGGCTGACCGAAGAGTCCTCATCATCTGCGGATGTTGAGTTCATCTTCGTGAAGGCGACCTTTACAAAGCGGGAGCCCGAGGAGAGATCTCCCGGAAGGCCGATCCCGCCCATGCCTCTGCTGTAGGAATCAAGATCGAGGCCTTTGGCAAAGGTGTTTTCTGATGCTGCAGCGGATACACCGCGGTAGTCGTTCAGGCGGAAGAGCTGCTTGTCGAAGGTCGGGTTGTTCGTCATGACGCCGACCGGATTGTCATAGATGTGAATTCCGTCCTTCACAGACTCCACGACGATGGATCCGGTCTGATCCGCCACCATCCAGTGGAGAGGGGTGATGGGGAGCTGTTTGCTGTAGGGGATATTCACGAGGCAGATTCTGGCAAGGAGCGTTCTTGCTTCGATGAGATCTTTGCACTGTGCCAGAATCCACGCAATAAACTCAAAAGGTGAGATGGCATCCTTCCTCTTTGCAGCGGCGTCTTCGGGATCCGGAAAATATCCGTTCCCCGGAAAGTTCAGTCCCGCCATCGAGAGTCCGTACTCGTTCGTCGCATCATAGTAGAGCGGAAATCCTCCTGCGACAAATGCCATGCCGATGATGGCATAATGGTGTGTCAGTGTCTCCTTTGTCCGGAACGGAATCGGGAAGTTCCTTGGCGTTATGGTGACGGACTCCTCATAGGAAAACTCGAGGTCCAGGTTTCGTCCAAAATAATGATCTTTGGTTGCATACGTTGCACAGGTGCACATGGCATGTTCCTCCTTGCCGGTAACATTTAAACCGATCATCCGATACAGGTAAAATATAGCATTTTGCAGGTGCGTTTTCATGCAGGCTTTGCTGTTTTCCCTGATGCCAAATCCTATTCTGTTTGCTATTACAGGGAAACTGTCAGCGGGTAAAAATACTGTGAAGCTTCACAACGAATGTACCCTCAGACAGCATTTTCCCAATCATTAATGCGGCTCAAGCTTGATGCTAAATACTTTTAGCAGCGCATTAACCGTATCCTGTCCATCCAGACAAGTGCCGATCAGATACCCTTTTTCCGTTCACTACATTGGGCCTTTTTTTGTAATCGCCAACGACAAACCATGAAAGTGTTGAATTAATCGACCGCTCTGAAATGGTGGACTGTTTCCAGAATATCATCTACCGGAATACCATCTCCGACATCTATCGTATTCGTCTCAAAGATCAGCCGCGTCTGATCTTCCGTCAGTCTGCTTCCTTCCATATGATTGGAATTATATGTCATCCGCACCTGTAACTCATGATAGATGCCGCCGGAGATCCCTGCCGATTTTTCTTCTCTGAGAGTCTGAAGCAGCGGATTGTCTGCTTTTTCTTCACACAGTTCTTCCGGAGTGCATCCAAAATAACTGCTGATTTTTTTCAGGACATTTTTTGAAAGTTTTTCTCCTTTTGCGATCTTGGCAATAGTTCTCGACGAAATGCCCAGATGTTTGCCCAGTTCCGATTTTGTGATTTTGCGTTCTTTCAGAATACTGTTCAGCCCAGTATAATCGATCATATCCGGCCTCCAATCTTTACTTTATTATATTTTTATTGCCATAAAAGTAAAGATTTTACACGGTATTCCGCAGAAAAAGTAAAGATTCTCCTGAAAACAGCTAACGCTGCCGGTATGTCCTTCGATCTTACAGACATACATGAGTGCTTTTTCCGCATTAGTGATACCTCCAGCCGCAATACCGATCATTCATCACCTTGTTCATCATCCAAGATAATATCGAGCATCTGTCTTGGAGTTACTACAAACGGTTTCACAGGAAAATGTTTAATATTTCCTGTAACCAAATATGCCTCTTCATCATTTCTTGCCTGCATAGTCACTTCATAAAATACTCTGTCTTTCGGGTCCGGAAAATCTATGTCCATATGTTCTTCTGAAATTACAATTGCATGAGAGGCTATCTCATCCACGATATCATTTACTATTTCTTCCGTTAAATGAAACTTGGGACGCATTAAAACGGAGTGGTATTCTTTAAGAATTTCAGCATTTACCAGTGGAACTATTACATTATTAAAAGCAAGATTAATAATACTTCCTGGAACAGATTTCCATTTTAACGCCGCCGAAACAAGAACATTTGTGTCTATTACGGCATAATACGTCACGGCAGCCTCACTTTCTTGCATCTGCAATCTCCGCATTGATTTCATCAAGCGTCATATCGGAAATTCCATTTTCTTCTGCAATCTGACTGGCACGCTTCATAGCAGAAACACCTTTATTTTCAGACAAGCTATTAATTCTCATGCTAAAAGGAATACCCTTGTCCCTGACCAGTCTGGATACACACATTCTCAGATAAGAAGGCATATCGAGCCCCAACTGATTCAGGATTTCTGTAGCTTCCACTTTTTCTGTTTCATCTGCACGAAACTGGATTAGAGTGTTTGCCATAAAAACACCTCCTCTTTGCATCTATAATAGTACAATTCGTCATCATTTGCAATCAAATGATGGTGATTATTCTTGCGCATAATATGCGATCTGAGTTCGACGAACGCCTCGTCCGAAGACTGATTGAAAAAATCGCCGTTTTCCCTGACAACTTCACTGTGGAATTCAAGTCCGAATTTATATGATATTATAGAAGGATCCAATAAACTTCAGCGAAAGGAAAAAATATGGCAGATATTTTAGAAGAATTAAAAGCAAGACGTTCGGTTCGTAAGTATGTAGATAAACCGGTCCCGGAGGAACTCCTCGAAAAAATCGTTGAAGCCGGGCTGTATGCACCGACCGGTATGGGACGGCAGAAAGCTGTAATCCTTAAGATCACAGATCCTGAAACAGTGCGTGCTCTCGGAAAAATAAATGGAAAAATCATGGGCCATGATGGCATGGATGCTTTCTATGGCGCTCCGGTGGTTCTTTCCGTACTTTCTCCCAAAGATGTTGCCACCGCAGTATATGATGGAAGCAGCATCATCTCAAATATGCTGAATGAGGCTGCTTCTCTGGGCCTCGGTTCCTGCTGGATTCATCGCGGAAAAGAGCAGTTTGAAACAGAAGAAGGCAGAGGTATTTTACGAAAGGCCGGCATCGATCCTGATCAGTATATGGGCATCGATAATGTCATCGTCGGCTATGCAGATGGTCCGATCCCGAAGGCATCACTGAGAAAAGAAGGCAGAGTCTTTTCGATCTGATGGATTCTTCATATACAGATTCATATCCATAAATAAAAGCAGGCTCTTCATTTCAGCGGAGAGCCTGCTCTGTTGCGGTCCTGCAGCTGCTTATACACGATTCTGCACTCAAGCGTAAGGGCATATTCTTTAATTGCGGGTGTATCTATTTTCTCAGATGGCACAAGAGTCAGACCCATATCCTCAATTTTGTCTGTATCACGTCCAGATTTTGTCCCCATGTACCCGAGGATTTTGCGATTCGCGCCCTCCAGTGGAATATTAATGGTGAAAGAATCGGCATGGTCCAGAAGTTCTCTTGTATAACGGTGTTCACGGACAAAGGCTGTAAAAATCGGAACGGCCCACTCAATACCGAGAGTTCCCCAGCTGATTGTCATCGAGTTAACTTTATCACCTGCTTTTACCGTCAGTAAAACTCCTTTTTTTACTGCATTCAGTATGGTTCCGGCATAATCTAATACATCAATTTTTTCCTCTTCATGCCTGTTTTTCCCCCGATCCTCCGGTTTATTTCACCGCTTTGACGCAGAGCCAGATGTCTTTTACATCTGTCTCAACCCTGCTGGAACCGGCGCTGGTCAGGAGACGTTTCAGTGCATCCGCCTCATAAAGGGACATACCATCAATGATCTTCGAAAAACATGTCCATTCGGAACTCTGCCTGACAGACGTTTCACGTTTGCTCCGCCACCGCATCCGGCATCAAGGATCCTCGCGTCACTGGCAATCGCAAGATGACTCAGTCCCCTTTCATCAGTATTATCAGGTTATAACTGATCGTACTTATCTGACCTGCCTTTTGCCTTTTCAACCGGATATTTCGATTCATTTTGCTCCATCTTCATGTTTACGATATCATCAACATTGAGATTAAGCTTATCTAATAAATTCTGGCTGTATATGATGACATCGGCCAGTTCCTCTTTTACATGTCCCAGATCATAATTCTCATCTGACCACTGGAAGCATTCCAGTAATTCGCCTGCTTCGATCACAATCGACTTTGCCAGATTGGCAGGTGAATGAAACTGATCCCAGTCACGGTCCTCTGAAAATTTACGGATTCTGTCAATTGTTTCCTGTTTCATAATTACATTTTTTCTATATAATGACTTACATATGTGACAGACTGATTGAAATGGCCGGAATAAATAAAGTGAATTTTTTCAAATATTGGCTTCACTTTGAATTTCACCTTAAAACCGACATGGCAAAATGCCGGTTTACCGACACCACCAGCTTTTCCTGTGAACCGACGAAGCTGTCCGTTCGAAATCAGCCGGATAAATTCCCCGACGAATAAATTCCATATGGCATTCAGAGTAAAAAAATCAGCACTGCCTTCAATCGGGATGCATCGTTCTCTTACTTCTGCTGCCATTTCGATGTATCACCATTGTTGGCTAATGTATTCACAATATTTTGATATTCAGCGTATCCGTATCCACCCGGTGCAGGAAAAGCACAATAATATCCTTTAATCCGTCCGTTTTCCGGATCCATATGAATTGTCCAGATCTTTGCTACATTATCCCCGACTTTTATGTTGTCACTGAGCGCTGTGTCGACTGTCCATTTTGATACGTCCGTATTCCTGGAAACTTTATCTCCTGTGCCAGCAGCAATCCATTGTCCATTGTTGATTTTAAAATTCAGAATACCTTTGCCGGCGGCTGTAAAATATGTATAGGTCACTGCATCGTCAGTGGAGTTTGGATTCGCTTTGATGCTCCCGTACTCCGTCACATACTCCAGATATGCTGCCTCAGCCGCAGAAAAATCCGCCCTTCCATTTGCCTGGTTCACAGCAATCTTGATTTCCTGAGCTGTGCATAGAAAATCGGAATGCTGACGGCGACGAGCACAGCTATGATAGCGACAACGATCAGAAGCTCCGCAAGGGTAAAACCCTTCTTGTTTTTCATGCTTAAATCCTTTTCTGTAGAAAATATTTATCCGGCAATATCCGGCATCATCCGCCAGTATCAACGGATCACATTACCCTTTGCGTCATATCTGGTTTGAATGATATATACAGCATTCAAATTCCCGCTTAGGTTCTGGGACCACAGATAAAATTCAACTCTGTAATATCCGTCATAATGACCGGTATCTCCATGATTTTCTGTATCAAAAATCCATTTTGATCCTGTCGCCATGTCCTGCGTGGAGATCATATTGTAAAAAGGCAGATTGTCTGCCATTCCGCTCCAATTATTTGCTGTACTGCTGTGCAGATATACTCCATTAATTATGACAGGGGTTGGAACGAGACGGCATCCTCACCGGAGCGGGCAGAACGAAATGGTACGACCCCACAATCAACAAGATCCTACGGAACGAGAAATATATGGGCGATGCCCTTTTGCAGAAGACCGTCACCACGGATTTTCTCACTAAGAAGCGTATAAGGAACAACGGCACCGTGCCGCAATACTACGTGGAGGACGATCACGAGGCCATCATCCCGAAGGACATCTTCATGCAGGTGCAGGCAGAACTTGTAAGGCGTCGCAGTGTACACCGTTCTCCCTCCGGCACGAAACGCATTTACTCCGGAAACAATTGTTTTTCTCAGATGATAGTCTGCGGAGAATGCGGTGATCTATACCGGCGCGTCCATTGGAACAACCACGGCTGCCGGTCTATCGTCTGGCGCTGCATAAGCCGTCTTGATCCCAGCCATACGGCAATGAACTGCACAAGCCGGACTGTCAAGGAAGAACTCCTGCAGGAGGTTACGGTCGAGGCGTTTAACCGAATACTCACCGACCGCGATGGCTTCATCCGCCAGATGCAGGAGAACATCGCAAAAGCGATAACGACTGCGGATACGATGAGCCCGGACGGCATCCAGGCGCGGCTCGACGAGCTGCAGAAGGAACTTATCCGGAAAGCTAACAGTAAGCAGGACTACGACGCCATCGCCGATGAGATCTTTCGCCTGCGAGAACAGAAATCACAAGCCGAGGCCGACACCCGAAGCCGTGAAGAAGCACAGAAACGGATAGCCGAATTGCAGGACTTCATCGAAAAACAGCAGACCGGAATCACCAAGTTCGATGAAGGCCTTGTCCGTGAGCTTATCCGATCGATCACCGTCTACGATGACCACTTCTCAATAGAATTCAAATCCGGTATCAACGTCGATGTAAAAGAATAAGAGCAGATGCTCCATCTGGAGTGCCTGCTCAATTTAACAGATATTCTTTACATATTTATTTCGCGGTCTTTATTGTACTCTCCGGGATGAATTCGATCTTCAATCTCATCCCAAGGCCATGTGCCAGCCGTTTTACCATTCCAAGAGATGGATTCCTGGTTCCACTTTCAATGCGGCTGATATCCGCCTGAGTGATCCCTGTCCTTTCAGACAATTCTTTCTGTGTTAAACCTTCTTTATTCCGTGCGTCAATCATCGCCTGAATAATATCGTATTCCGGCTGGAGAGCCTCATACTCTGCTTTCACTTCCGGATCTGCCAGCGCTTTTCTTTTGTAATCATTGTAGCTGCTCATCGTCCGAATCTCCTTTCATAATCCGCTTTGTATTTCCTTGCCAGTTCGATAACCGCGGGAGGCGTCTTCTGTGTCTTTTTTACGAAACCGTTTGTCAGAATCACTTTCTTTCCTATAAAGAAAAAATAGAGAACCCTCGTAATGTCAGAACCTTGTTTCGTCCTTAAGTCAAATATTCCATCTCCAAGCGGCCCTGAATATGGCAGTCTAAGTGCCGGTCCATTCCGCTCCAGAAGATCAATTGTCCTGAATACTTTTGCTTTCATTTTGGGCTCTAAGGAATCCAGAAACTCTTGCACCGGCGTGCTTCCGTCTTCCGTATCATAAAACTCAATCTCAAACATTTCCTTCTGTCCTTGTTTTTTCTTAATTATATGTCGCATCAAACATATTGTCAACTGACCGTTGCATACGAATAAAAGCAGGCATCCATACGGAGTACCTGCTTTTTTTATCTTTTCTGACATCCAACCTGAACACTACATCCAATCACGAGCCACAACCTACCGAATATTTAATCACGAAACTCAACCCTATAAAAATGCGCTCTCGATAAGTTTCCCCAGAGAGTTTTTTCTTAGTTGAACCATCCTTTTGAAAAGAGGTCAGGTGTGCAGGAATGGCTTAAAATAACAATGTCATTAACTTTACAAAACGAATAAGATAACCACAACCAACTGATGCGCCTGCTTTTAACGATCCAGTGAACAGTTCAATCTATAAGGCAAACT
>Ga0256404_1013926_pt1 | contig 10043 bp, 6 predicted proteins | sample RumenRJG_01DNA_FD_185990 | JGI IMG/M metagenome (GOLD analysis project Ga0256404, IMG submission 185990) | Bovine rumen microbial communities from Lethbridge, Alberta, Canada - RJG_01 | ecosystem: Host-associated > Mammals > Digestive system > Stomach > Rumen | place: Canada: Alberta | collected...
GGATCGCCGTTCCTGGCGGCTGTATTCAACGGCATCCTGTGCGGCATCGGCCTTGCGCTGATCTTCATGAGAAATTCATCGACAGGCGGAACTGACTTTGTGATCATGACGATAAACAAGCTGCGCCCGCATATGAGCGTCGGCGCGGTGACGCAGGTGATAGACGGCATCATCATCCTGGCGGGAGCGTTCTTCTTCAAGAACATCGATGCTGTTCTTTACGGCATAATAAGCGTTTTGATCCTCGGCATCGTTATGGACAGAATGATGGCAGGTGCCAACACCGGGAAAATAGCATTTATAGTATCTGAAAAACCACAGGAGATCGCAGAGGCGATAGACCAGGCTGTCGGCAGGGGATCGACATTGATCAAAGGGAAAGGATCTTATACACGTACCGATAAAAACATCGTGTTCTGTGCCTGCGCGACAAAGGAGATGTATAAAGTGAAAAAGACTGTCGAGGCGGTCGATCCTAAGGCTTTTCTTGTAATTACTGACTCGAGGGAGGTATACGGTGAGGGGTTCAACCCTATAATAGGATAGATTCCGGCTAGAATGATCATAGCTTTGCGGCATGGCCAATTATTTTTCAAAGCACACAATCCTCTCACACAAACGAAGCCAAGTATAGTATAATAGCTGAAGTGACCAGTCAGATCGCCATAAGGCGATCACAAGTGGCGGTCATGGGGAAAAGGATCCGGAGGATCTCAGGAAAGGGCCGGAACATAATATGATGGGCGAAACTAAGAATGGGATCAGCAGGATCGATCCGGAAAAGATAAATACGACATCGCTGGCGTTCATCGGCGATGCGGTATATAGTGTGTATGTCAGACGGCATGTGCTGCTGCGTGAGTCGAACGATCATGACAAGATGCACAGGATGGCAGTCAGCTACGTCAGGGCCGAAGCTCAGGCAACCGCGATAAGGGTGCTGATGAATGAAACGGACACACTGTCCGCGGAGCTGAAGGCTCTTGTAAAGCGTGCGCGCAATCACAGATCACACAGCAAGCCAAAGCACGCGGACGCGGTAACATACAAATGGTCGACTGCATTTGAGGCTTTGATCGGATATCTGTATCTTAAGAAAGAGACGGAACTGATGGAGGATTTGATAAGCAGAGCGATCGAAATCACAGAAATGAAAAACGAAGGGAGCATGGAAAAATGAGTAGAGCAGATGTGCTGTTCGTGGATATGTGCAGCGACATAATCGAGAACGGGTTTTCAACTGAAGGGCAGAAGGTAAGACCGGTATGGGAAGACGGCACGCCCGCGCATACAATAAAGAAATTTGGTGTGGTCAACCGCTATAATCTTCAGGAGGAATTCCCGGCGCTTACGCTGCGTCCGACTGCTATCAAATCCGCAACAGATGAGATGCTGTGGATCTGGCAGAAAAAATCCAACAATATCAACGAACTGAACAGTCATATCTGGGATGAATGGGCTGATGAGAGCGGTTCGATCGGCAAAGCTTACGGATATCAGCTGGGAGTGAAATACAAATTCGCGCAGGGCGAGATGGACCAGGTCGATAACGTCCTCTGGCAGCTGAAAAACCAGCCGTACTCCCGCAGAATACTTACAAATATATTCAACTTTCAGGATCTGATGGAGATGGGCCTTGAGCCGTGCGCTTACTCGATGACATTCAATGTAACGGGTGACACTCTGAACGGTATACTGAACCAGCGTTCACAGGATATCCTGGCGGCGAACAACTGGAACGTAGTACAGTATTCTATCCTGCTGATGATGATCGCGCAGGCGACCGGATTCAAGGCAGGCGAGCTGGTGCACGTAATAGCCGACGCTCATATATATGACCGCCATGTGCCGATCATCAAGGAGATGATCGAAAGGCCTCAGTATCCCGCACCGACAGTAAGACTGAATCCGGACGTAAAGGACTTTTATGACTTCACTGTGGATGACGTCATCGTGGAGAATTACGAGAAGAATCCGCAGATCAAGGACATTCCGATCGCGATATAAGCGGATGGAGCTGGGGGACGGTCCTGTGTATCGCGTATGTGGAGCGGGGGATGGTCCTGCGTTCCGACGAAAAATAGAAAAAAGGAAAACAATATGAAAGCAATAGTAGCAGTCGATAAAAACTGGGGGATCGGCAAGGACGGCGATCTGCTGTTCCACCTTCAGGGAGATATGAAGTTCTTCAGAGAAACAACGAAGGGCGGCATCATCATCATCGGGCGCAAGACTCTTGAGTCGTTCCCGGGCGGAAAGCCTTTGCCGAACCGTACGAATATAGTGATCACTCGCAATGAGGATTATCAGGCTGAGGACTGCATAGTCTGTCATTCGGCCGAAGAAGCAGCCGCAATAGCCGAGGCTCTTGACCTTGAAGGAGCATTCGCAGGCGATGAAGGCGCCCCGGATGCCGGTGCGGAAGATGCCGGGTCTGCTGATCAGGAAGTGTACATCTGCGGCGGCGGCGAGATCTACCGCATGATGCTGCCGTGGAGCGATGAGATCCTTGTGACAAAGATCGATGCCGATATGCAGGCTGACACGTTCTTCCCGGATCTTGACGCTGATCCTGAGTTTGAAATGACGTGGGAAAGTGAACTGCATGAAGAGCAGGGAATAAGCTACAGATTTACGAAATACACAAGAAAATAGTACTGACAAAAGGAAGAAAGATCTGCCCGTTCTCACATGCGAGAAATGAGCAGATCTGTGGTTTTTGAGATGAACAAGAAAAAAGGAAAAAACAAAGACAATTATAACGATGGACGTCGCCCGGGAAAAAATGCCCGCAGGGGAGATAGACGCGATGCAGCAGTGCGTGGTGCGGCAGTTCGTGATACATCAGCGGAGCGCAGCATCGCCGAGAATGTGATAGCCGGCAGGAACGCGGTGGCTGCAGCCATAGACAGCGGACGTGAGATCGAAAAGATAGTGATCGCGGACGGCACAGGCGGCTCGGTGAAAAAGCTTATAGCAGAGGCGAAAGAGAAAAAGCTGAAGGTCGAGTACAGGGACAGAAGCTGGCTGGACAAATACTATGACGGCGCGCATCAGGGAGTGATAGCTTTTGCGGCGGCTCACAAGTACAGCTCGGTCGATGAGATAATGGCAGGCGCCGAAGCTTCCGGTGAAAAGCCGTTCATAATCATCCTCGATGACCTTGAGGACCCACACAACCTCGGAGCTGTGATGAGGACCGCGGAATGTGCCGGAGCTCATGGGATAATCATAGGCAAGAACGGTGCCGTCGGTCTGACACAGACGGTCGCGAAGGCCAGCGCAGGCGCTATAGAATATATGAAGGTCGCGCGGGTCACGAACATCGCGCGCACAGTAGATGACCTGAAGGAGCGCGGCGTGTGGGTCGCAGCCTGCGATATGGACGGCGACAACTATACAGATGCGGATCTTAAAGGCGCGATCGCCATAGTGATCGGGAACGAAGGAAAGGGCATCAGCAGACTTGTGAGGGAAAAATGCGATTTCGTAGTATCGATACCGATGCTGGGACGGATCTCGTCGCTGAATGCCAGCAATGCAGCTGCAATATTGATGTATGAGATAAGACGTCAGAGGGATATGACCAGATAAGTGATCGAGTGAAACAGATAGAGGATCAGAAAGGTTATACAGGGAGGAATAAAACATGCAGGACAAGCGGATCATGGATGAGATGCTGGAAAAATCAAGAGCTGCTCAGAAGGCTATCGAGGCTTATACGCAAGAGCAGGTCGACGAACTGTGTCGTGTGATCGGCAAGACAGTATATGACAATGCCGAAGAGCTCGCCCGCATGGCAGTCGAAGAGACCGGAATGGGGCTGTATGAGGATAAAGTCAAAAAGAACCTGGGCAAGTCGCGCATCATATGGAACGACATCAAAGGCGGAAAGAGCGTGGGCATAATCAGGCGGATCCCTGAAGAGGGAATAGTCGAAGTCGCAAAACCGATCGGTGTTATCGGCTGCATCACTCCGGTCACGAATCCGATAGTCACACCGATGTGCAACGCGATGTTTGCTGTGAAGGGACGCAATTCAGCGATCATTTGTCCGCATCCATCGGCGAAGAAATGCAGTGCCGAGACTGTGAGAAGGATCAACGAGAATCTTGCAAAAGCAGGTGCGCCGGAGGGTCTTGTCCAGTGTATCGAAGAGCCGACTTTAGAACTGTCGAGTATGACGATGCAAATGTGTGATATGTGCATCAGCACAGGCGGAGCAGCCATGGTCAGGACGGCTTATTCGTCAGGCAAACCGGCGTTCGGTGTGGGACCGGGCAATGTCCAGTGCCTCATCGACCGTGACGCGGATCTTGCGCAGGCTATCCCGAAGATAATTACTGGCAGATGTTTTGATAACGGCATCATATGTTCAGGGGAGCAGTCTGTGATACTGCCCGAAGAAATGCTGGATGATGCTCTTGAAGTCTTTGCCGCGAACGGAGCATATTATATAAGCGAAAAAGACGAGGTCGATGCTGTCAGGAGGATACTCTTCCCCAGCGGTCAAATGAACAAAAATCTTGTGGGCAGATCTGCTGCGGATGTAGCTGAGGCGACAGGGGTCGAGGTCCCGGAAGGGACAAGGATGCTGCTGGTGAGAGCTGCGGGCTGTGGATACAAGGCCGTTTTGAATGAAGAGGGCGGCCGGGCTGCGGAGCTTATCAGACAGGCCGGATATGCGGCTGATGACGATCTGGCCAAGGAGAAAATGGCTCCGGTACAGGCGCTGTATTTGTATAATGAATGGGAGCAGGCTCTTGCGATCGCGAAGGCGAATATGGAGCTGCAGGGCAATGGCCACAGTGTTGCGATACACTCAGGCAATGAAGTAAATATAGAAAAAGCTGCTCTCGTGCTGCATGCCTCGAGATTCGTGGTCAATCAGGCTTGCTCTACTAATGCGGGCGGCAGTTTCGTGAATGGACTGGCACCGTCGACGACGCTTGGCTGCGGCAGCTGGGGCGGCAACAATATCAGTGAGAACCTCAGCTGGAGACATTTGTTCAATGTCAGCAGGATAGCCTATGAAAAGCCGGACGCTGTTCAGCCTTCTGATGAAGAAATCTGGAAATAAACAGAGCGGGGCCGCGGCGCCCCGCTTTTTTATGATTATCAGAACTGACTTTGGCAAAAAAACAGTAAAAAACATTCCTAAAAAATAGTGGGGGAATCTGCCTTTTGATGTATCATTATATACAAGGGGGCAATAGTTAGCGAAGGAGGAGAATAATGGAACGGAGAAAGGCAATGAAGCGAAGGACCGCGGTCAGCGGTCTTGTGGCAGCCGTTTTGTCGGTGGTGATGGTACTTGCCCTGATGCCGATGACGGCTGTGCCGGCGAATGCAGCCGGTGAAAATGACGCTGCGGCTATGCAGGAAAAGATCGATAAACTCATGGATCCTGCAGCGTCAGACAAGAAATTGAAGGACGATGATTCAAATCCCTTTGGTTATGAGAAAGGAGTACCGTTCAGGCTATATGAGGATGCTGAGCTGTATCAGTACACCTCGGACAGCAACATGGGCGAGTCCTTTGCTAAAGTTTATAACTGGTTCAAAAAATCAGATCCAAACGGTCTGTTAAAAGACAGCAACTGGGACAAGACAGAAAACCTGGGGATAGACAAAGAACAAACATATAAAGACAACAAGATCGATTCGCACTGGTGTGTCGAAGCCGTGCCGATCGATATGGGATACAACAGCGAACCTAGAAAATCCGGGATCGCTTTCATAGGATTAAAGCAAAAAGGCGGTCAGGACAGCAGTACGTTCGATGTCGATGTCTGGGTCTATGACACCGGCAGCAAAAAGTACAGTAATGTCGTGAGCATTGGTGAACTGTCGAACATCTATTCCTGGAACGGAAAAACAGAAACAAAGATGTATCAGCTGAGGAACTTCTTTACGCTTACAGCGGGCGACTATAACAATGACAAGAAGGACAGCATCGTAGCTTATGGAGCGTTTACAAACGGTCCGTCTCTGTTCGAGCTGAAAATGGATGCGGATGGCAAATCCGCGCCTGATCTTTATAAAACTGTCTCGACTGCTGATATGCTCCATGAAATATATGTGGATAATTACAGCAGAGGAGTGAATTTTAAGAGCGATTCTTCCGCAAACGGCTATCTGAAACTTGGATGTTCCCTGGAAACAGGAGATGTCAATGGCGACAAGATCGATGACCTCGTTGCTGTTTCGTATACACAGATGCCGGAAGACAAATACGTCAACAAGCTGGGTGACGAACTTGTTATGCCACAGCTTTCGGTCAGCATGGGCAAAACGGGAATAAACGGCGGAGATCTTCTTTCCCGCAACAAAGATACGACGATCTATGCCGGAAGTGACTATTATCAGTCAAAACAGTCAAAGGACTGCAACGAAAGGCTCACTGTACAGACGCCTACGGCAGTCGTGGCGAATACTGAACTTACAAACGGCAACGGAATAGTCCTCGGAGGATATGAGGGATATATTACCCGATTTAAAGATACAAAGGAAATCGCGAACGTAGGCAGAGACAGAAAGACAGGTTCGATGCTCGTTTATTCTGTAAGCGACAAAGGACTGAAACTGCAAAGAGCATGCACGACTGATATCGAAAAAGCTCTGACGACAAACTGTAATCAGAAGGACAGACGCACAACGTATCCAAAGCTTCCTGTTGCAGCAGTCAGTATAGACGGAACATGTCAGAGCGATAAGATATTCCTCGGCGGCAGCTTTTATGAGATCGCCATGGACAAGGTGAATAAAGTTTATACGATCCCGTGTTTCCAGCACCAATTCAGCACGTCGGATTTCGGCGGCGACTCGATAGAGGAAGTATATGTAGATCAGATGGCCGTACAGAGCCTTGGAAAGCTCGGAGGAAACTATGAATCACTGGCATTCTCTATAGTCGGTGTGACCAAAAGGAACGACGCTTTTGTGAATTCGCCGTTTAATTACTCTTACAGGGTCGGCGTCGCAGGCCCGAAAGTCAATCCTGACACATCAGTGATAACGGGATATTACGGGACAGGAGAAGACAAAGCCCAAACGATCAAGATGAATATGTCAGGTACTGATTTTGATGTGCTGACAGCGGCTCAGTTTTGGCCCGGTCTTGGAAGTCCGGTGATGAACCACGTAATGTGTCCGGTGGACTGCACAAATAATGTCGATGACGGGATGCTGCTGAGATACAACGGCAGCGGCAAGATATTCGCCGATCCGCAGATACTTGCGGTGCTTCAGGCCTCGCCGGCATTTGAGCAGCTGGATCAGGAGACCGGTGAAACAGAGTACAGCTTTGACCATACATATTCATACAGCTCAGAAGATTCGAAAACCAAGAGTTTCGGTGTGGGCGTCGTAGCAAATGTTTCTACACCATATGTCGAAGCTTCCGCAAGAGTAGGGTATACAGGAGAGACGAGAGAGTGGACGGAAAAAGAGACCACGAAGGAAGTGAATCTTTCCTTCAATGCCCCTCATGATTCTGTCATAGTATACCGTACTCCAATAGTATATTATTCCTATGATGTCTGGAAAGCGGACAAGAAAGAATGGGAAGATTCGGGATTTGCTGTTTCGTATGTAAAACCGCCCGAATATGAACAACTCTCCGTCGAAGCATATAACAAGTTCGCGGATGAATACAATAAAGAAGGGCTGGAGAGATGTAAAAAGAAAAACGTAGATCCGAAGAAATTCACTCAGCTGGACAAGCTGGACGCAGATAAAAAATATCTGGATATAGAAGGCGAGCCGACAAAGTATTATCAGGGTGGTCAGACGAAGGATCCAGCACCGGATGGTTACACGGTACTTGATAAGAATGTGCATCGCCTCGGATATAATGGCGGCTCGGATTCAACGGAGCTCATAACAGGAACCTCTGTTACAGAAGGCAAGGAAAAGAATGAAGGTGTAAGCGTCGACTTTGAGGTCACAGTCGGTCCTGAAGTGTTCAAGGCCGGTGTATACGGCAGCTTTGAGTCTCTGACCGGTCACGCGACATCAGAGACAAAGGAGTCGGCTACAGGAGTTTTGACTTCTGTAAATAACCTTGACGAGAGAGCGCTGAAAGATAAAGGATATACGGCAGAACAGATCGAGGCTCACCAGTTCACATGGATGCCTGCAAAATGGGATTCCGGTATCAAATACAGCTTCGCGCCCAAAAAGTTCAATGATCAGACGGCACCTGACCCGACGGTGAAGAGCGGTGATATCGTCACTCGTTCGATACCGGTCTACGGATATACCCTTTCAGATGTAAAACAGCCATACAACCTCGACAAAGCGAAGGTCACGCTGGATCCTGTAAGCTTTGATTATGACGGCAAGGCAAAAGAGCCGAATGTCAAAGTCACTATAGGTGATAAGGAACTCAAAAGGGGAGATTACCAGGTATCGTATATGGCTGACGGAAAACAGGTCGACAACTGCATCGAGCCTAATTCGTACGCTGCTGTCGTTTCGGGAGATGGAGGAAATATCGGAAGCCGGACTGCTTACTTTATGATAGTCGACAGGAGCTTGATCGATCTTTCCTCAGCCAAGATGAAGCTGGACTTTGACGAGTTTGCTTATGATGGAAAACCGAAATCACCGAAACCTGTAGTTACTTATGAAGGCAAGACTCTGAAGGAGGGCACAGATTACGATCTGGAATACTCCCGCGCGACGGGCGGTCTGATCGATAAATGCGTAGAGCCCGGTGATTACAATGTCATTGCGGAAGGCAAAGGAAAGTACTCCGGAGCTGCGGCTGCCCATTTCAGGATAGCTACAGATGAAGACCCGATCGACATCAATGACGCGGAAGTAGTGCTGTCGGATAAAGAATTCCCGTATACGGGTGAAGTCAGCAAACCTGAGATCAAAACGATCGGCGGAAGAGTGCTCGAAGAGGGCAAAGATTACACAGCTGAGTGGTCTGAGCCGGAGTCGAAAGATCCGGGTGAGTATACGGTCACGATCACAGGAACGGACTGCTATACAGGAAAGACGCAGGCTGCTTACAAGATCGATGATCCGGTCAGCATCGATGGCGCTAAGGTCGTCCTTATGAATGATGTACTGTCGTATGACGGAAAGGTCAAAAAACCTGCTGTCCTCACGATAGGTGGTATGGAGCTCAAAGAAGGAGAGGATTACACGATAGAATGGTCCGATCCTGATTCTGTGGATCCCGGCGAGTATTCGCTTACTATAACAGGTAATGTAAAATACACGGGTCAGACCGAAGCTACATACAAGATCATAAAAGCCAACAACAATATCAAGCTCAAAGCAAGAAAGATCAATGTAAAACGCAGCGTGCTGAAGAAGGTGCCGATAGTAATGCCGATAGGCAAAGCGATCGTTGTCCAGAACTCTGTCGGAAATATCACATACAAGATCGTAAAAGTTGAAAAGAAAGCGGCTGCTGCCAAGTTCGCTGTGAACAACAAGACCCGCAAGCTGACGATAAAGAGAGGCCTGAAGAAGGGGTCGTACAAAGTGACGTTCAAAGTCACTGCAGCTGGCAATGACAAATACGATCAGGATACAAAGAATGTGACAGTTCCGGTCACTGTGAAGTAACGTCCGTGTTGCTGGGAATGGTTTGAAGGAATCAGCCTGCAGTTCGGGATAAGCAGAAAGATCCGAGCAGCAAGCAAGTCGAAAACGGACTCAGGCTGCAGTACAGGATAAGCAGAAAGATCCGAGTAGCGAGCAAGTCGAAAACGGAAGGACATGGGACAAACAGATATGTTCAGAAAGGCAACGAAAAAAGACTGCCGCAGTATATATGATTTGATATGCGATATGGAGAATACGGCGCTGGACTATGATGAGTTCAGCGCCATCTTCAATGCGCAGTGCGAAGATGAAAACTACTATTGCCTGATACTCGAGGGGCCGGGCGACGGGACTAGCAACGGGCAAAGCGACGGGACTAGCGACGAGCCTGGTAACGAGCCTTGCGACTGGACTGGCGACTGGCAAAGCGATGGGACTAGCGACGAGCCTGACGACGAGCCATATGTCCGGATGAT
>Ga0256404_1013927_pt1 | contig 10042 bp, 9 predicted proteins | sample RumenRJG_01DNA_FD_185990 | JGI IMG/M metagenome (GOLD analysis project Ga0256404, IMG submission 185990) | Bovine rumen microbial communities from Lethbridge, Alberta, Canada - RJG_01 | ecosystem: Host-associated > Mammals > Digestive system > Stomach > Rumen | place: Canada: Alberta | collected...
CGGCAACCCGAACGCGCTTTGTTCAACCAGGAAAAATCGAAATTGATGCAAACGAAAGGGCAGTTATCGGAAAGCGCAATGCTGCTTTTTCGTTTGCACCACCTTCGATTCTTTCCTTAACGATTTATCTGACAATATTATAGAACTTTATGAGATACCGGAACTGATAGAAAAGTATGGTAAACTTGCCAGATCCCAGGATGCTCAGATTTCAGCATTTTCTGATGCTTATGACGATGTAAATAGTGCATATTCCGATTCATATCAGGAAATCAAGGATAATTATGATGGTATGATCGAAGAGCTTCAGGCGCAGTATGATGATGCCGAGGATAAGGATACAAAGGCATCTGTTAAGGCGGAAATCGCATCTCTGAAAAAACAAAAAAAGCATGACTTACAGGAAGCTCAGGATGCCAGGGATGATATAAACATTCAGGAAAAAAGTCGTATAAGCTCAATCAAAAGAAATCTGTATAATTCAAAGAAGACAGTGGCCAATACATATCAGGGACTGATTTTTGACTACAAAAATCTGGAGTTAAACAGGACATCAGCTGAGAAGTCTGTTGAGTTATATCAGGCTGAGTATGCGAAATTACAGACTCAGTTTGCTACAGGAGGTGCTACAGCCGCCAATGTTCAGGATGCAAAACTCAAACTGGAGAGTGCTGAAAACAATCTCGAAAGCATCATATACACTATGGATTCACTGAAAAGGACTATAGGAATAGGACTTGGCTGGAGTCTGGAGAACTACAAGGATATAACATTCTCACAAATACCTGATTATCAGCTTAACTATGCTGATACAAAGGATCTGGAAACAGATATACAGTTGGCATATCAGCAGAATTATGCCATGGGCCAGGCGTATAGCATAAAAGATGCAGATTTTACAGCATGGAATCACAAGTCAATTACAATTGATAAAACACAGAAACAGATTCAGATTGCCATGGAAAGTCTGTTAAATACAGTCAGGGAAAAGCAGCAGGCACTGGAAGCTGCAAAGACCTCACTTCAACTGGCATATAAAAATCAAAGCACTGCCGATACAAAACTGGCTTCCGGATTGGTAAGCAGGTCAGAGTATATAACATTGCAGCAAAATTATATCGATAAGAATAATAGCGTGGAAGTGGCAAAGCTTGAGTACCAGAGAGCAGTATTTAACTATGAGCAGGCTGTTACAAAGGGTATTATGTCATTGGGAAATTGATTCTGCTCGTCCTTTGAACTGTCTGCTTTTTCAGAAATTGATTCAGCTTTACTATAAAAAACCAAACATATATAACAAACCGAAAAACAGGCTATAAGAACAAATAGTGAACTTTAGATCTGGACAATATGTCTGTCTATATAGTTGTTTATGGTTGTTTTGATGGTCTTGAATTTCATCCTGGTATCTTCCACATCACTTTTGAAATCAAGCATCTGATTCAGGTATCCCTGCTGACGTACTTCGACAAAGCTCTGCCTGTAAACAAGCCCATACACAAAGGCTATATGACCTATGATGTAGTCAGCGGGAGTCTTCGAATGGTTTCGGTCAACATTGTGTTCTGAAATGATGTCTTCATATACATCCTGAGATATGGATGAAGACCTGAAATCAGCTTCCGGAATGTCATAGATTTCTGATCTCGGAGTGATGCAGTTGACTTTGATGATGTCTACTTTATCTGCATCTCTGAGAAGATTTATGAAAAGCAGTTCTCTTTCTGTAAGGTTGTCCGGAAGTATATAATAATTGTGCAGGCGTATCGTTTTTTCCAAAAGCTCATCTTCCGAAGAGTCATCCGTGAACATGCGGATATTACCGTCTTTAAAAAGTATATCTGCGCTCAGAGCTGCATGATCGCAAGAGATTTTATCTTTGAATGTATGGTAAATTCTAAGCTGCTCAAAGCGTCCGATGTCATGAAGCATACCTGTAAGCCAGGCAATGTCCCGATCTTCAGATGAAAGGTGAAGAGAGTCGGATATCTTATCACAGATTTCTGCAACTCTGTAAGTGTGGTCTATTTTGAGTTTTATCTTTACATCAGAAACGTCATAGTCTGAAGTGTATCTGTCAAAAGCTGAAAGAACCTGTTCTCTGTTTATGTTCATGTTATACCTCTCTTGATATAATGCTAAAACACCATGAGGATATCACAGTTTTCCTAAAAAAGAAATGATATCATGTGTGTCAGATGAAACCGTCATGTCTGTCATGTCTGTCATGTCTGTCAAACAAAATCGGTATGATGAAGTTATGGTGATCCGGACATCAGGGTGTATAATTTAATATGTGTAGTTTATTTCATTGTTGTTTTAGCGATTCTGAGATTAGTGAATATCAGAAAATTTCAGTAGATTAAAAAGTTTTTTTGAAAGGATTTTTTATGAGAACCCGGGAAGAAGCATTAGCATACGGTCTGACCTTTGCAGATACCTATCAGGAGGCACCATTTCATGATGCAAACTGGCAGCTTATCAGAGTGAAGCCCAGTAAGAAGGCTTTTCTTTGGTCTTATGAAAAAGATGGACAGATATGCCTTAACCTGAAATGTGATCCTGAGTGGCGGGATTTCTGGAGAAATGTCTACAAGTCTGTCTTGCCCGGATATCATCAGAATAAAGACCACTGGAACACAGTGATTTTGGACGGATCTATCCCTGATGATGAAATAAAACGCATGATAGCAGAAAGCTATAAGCTTGTGACAGACAATCCCACAAAGCGTATATATGAAGCTGTCAAAAAAATCCCAAGAGGTAAAGTGGCAACCTATGCGCAAGTAGCTGCAATGGCCGGAAATCCGAAGATGTGCCGTGCAGTCGGTAATGCTTTGCACAAGAATCCTGATTTTGAAGATATCCCTTGTTATCGGGTAGTGAATTCCAAAGGTGAATTGGCAGGTGAATATGCATTTGGCGGAGCTTGGGCTCAGAAAGAACTCCTGGAGGCAGATGGAATCGAAGTCATTAACGGCAGAGTGGATCTGTCAAAATATGCAATGATGTAAGGGCATAAAAACCAAATCACAAGCTTGCTCGATGATTAGGTACTTTATGACCTGATATATGGAATGCAATAGTTGCGGACGATAGGTAAAAGATGTTGGAGGAACCGGAATGAGGATAATTCTTTCCCCTGCCAAGAAAATGAATGTTGATACTGATAAGCTTGAACCAAAGGGAATTCCTGTATTTTTGAAACAGACTCAGGAAATTCTTAACTGGATGAAAAACCAGTCATATTCAGATCTGAAAAAACTCTGGGGATGCAATGAGGGGATAGCTGAAAAGAATTTTCAACGTATCAGAGATATGGACCTCAGGAAAATGCTGACACCGGCAATTCTTTCTTATGAAGGAATCGCCTTTCAGTATATGGCGCCTGCAGTTTTTGAGGAAAGGTGTTTTGACTATGTAGAGGAGCATCTGAGGATATTATCAGGGTTTTACGGAGTTCTGAAACCTATGGACGGAGTAACGCCCTATAGGCTGGAAATGCAGTCCAAGGCAAGTATAAACGGATATAAAGATTTATATGATTTTTGGGGATCTAGTCTGTATAACGAAGTAAAGGATGATTCAGGAGTTATAGTCAACCTTGCATCAAAGGAATACTCTAAGTGCATAGAAAAGTATCTTCAGCCTGAAGATCGATATGTCACTGTTATATTTGGTGAAATGTCAAATGGAAAGTTTGTCACTAAAGGCACATATGCCAAAATGGCAAGAGGCGAGATGGTCAGGTACATGGCTGAACATGAGATAGAAGAACCGGATGATATAAAGTTCTTTGACAGGCTGGGATATGTATATAGAAAAGATTTATCAGATGATACTGATATCGTGTTTGAAAGGCAGACTTAAGCATATCAGAGACGAAAACTAAATGGAACCTGAGACTGTCATGAAACAAGGTCATGTTCCTTTACCGGAATATGACCTTGTTTTTTTGGAAAAGAATTTTATGATATAAGTGTCATGAAGCACGAAAGGACGATTTATCGGCCTGAGAGTGCGGAATGTGGGAGGGCGCTGATGATCCAGTGGATCATCGCTTAGCGCCGACCGAAGTGGAACGTAGACGCGGGAGCGCATAGCGCGAAGCTGTCCGATATCGACTATTGACACTCACATCATTTTATTGACTGACCACGGTTAGAAAGGGGCTTCATTTATTATTTAGTGTAATCTCTTTCTCCGAAGATTCCTGTTCCTACGCGAACCATGGTGGCACCTTCTTCAACAGCAACTATATAGTCACCGGTCATCCCAATAGAGAGAATATCGGCTTCAACACCCGGAATATCAGCTCTTTTCATTTTATCAAAAAGGCTCTTAAGGTTTCGGAAATGAATCCGGTTTGTTTCAGCATCCTCCGTGTATGGGGCTGAGGTCATAAGTCCACGAACACGGATATTACTAAGAGAACTTATCTCTTTTACCGCATCGAGAGTTTCATCCGCTGTGAAACCCCATTTTGATTCTTCACCGGCTATATTGACCTCCAGAAGAACATCCATTATTTTATCTTTCTTTCCGGCCTCTTTGTCTATCTGGGCTGCCAGAGATACACTGTCTACGGAGTGTATCAAAGACACCTTATCTATGATGTATTTCACTTTGTTTTTCTGGAGATGCCCGATCATATGCCATTCAGCAGAGTCAGCAAGAATTTCATATTTTGAAACCAGCTCCTGAACATAGTTTTCACCAAACAGATGCTGTCCGGAGGACATGGCGATACGAATGTCTTCAATGGGTTTCAGCTTGCTTACGGCACAGATGGTTACTTCTTTAGGATCCCGGCCTGTCCTTATACAGGCTTTATTAATGTTTTCTTTAACAGTATCAAGGTTACGGCGGATTTCTTCCGGTGTGAGTCCATCAGCATTCATTGTTTCGTTTGGCATTTATATAGCTCCTTTTACTGGTTTTCATCATACTCAGTCTTGTGTTCTGTTCCTGTCATAAGACATACTTCTGTCAAGTTTGGAATGATTATATCAGCTTTCCCGAAAAGTGTAGACATTAAATTTGGTAAAATAAATAACAAACTATAATGAGTAAGTTAATGTAATATATGACCTTCATCCTGTCGATAAATGTTTTAGTGTTTATTCTAAGTGACACTATAGATTTTTTTACACTAATACAGGAGGAAGCATGGTTATAGATGACAAGACTGTAAACATATACGGGGAATCGGAGGAATCTGTTCCACTTATTATTTATCATGCATTTCAGGGTGATGGGAAAGGTGTTTACGACGAAATCAAGAAACTTACAGATACAGAATTTATTTTTGCAGTTATTTCGGATATTAAATGGAATGATGAGATGTCTCCGTGGGAATGTCCTCCGCGATACATCAGCGATGAAGCCTGTACAGGAGGAGCGGAGAAATATCTTAAAAAGCTGACGGATATTATCATTCCTAAGATTAAGGAGCAGCTAAAAGCAGAACCTAAGTACATCGCTATCACAGGATATTCTCTGGCGGGGCTGTTCTCACTTTACAGCTTATTCCATACCGGTATATTTGATAGCGCAGTCAGTGCTTCAGGTTCCATGTGGTACCCTGATTTTGCAGAGTATGTTAAGAAAAACAAATTTGTCACGAGACCACGTAAGGTTTACTTCTCACTGGGAGATAAGGAAGCCGAAACCAGAAATCAGCTGTTAAGTACAGTTAAGGAGAAGACAGAGAATATCTATCAGATATTGCGTGACAGAGGTATCGATGCCACCTTCGAGATGAATCCGGGTAATCATTTCAAGGATGAGGATTACCGTATGGCAAAGGGCATTGAGTGGATTCTGGATTATTAGAAAACTCATATTGACCGATAAAGCTTTGACACTCACATCATATGATAACAGCCGGAGAAAAAAATGTGATCACTTAATGGTGACCACATTTTTTCTTGGCTTTATTTGTGAAAGCTACATGACTAAACCCTGTTCATTTCTTTTTTCGCTTCATTTAAAGGCTATATCAGCTGTTAATTAAATGATTTTTGGCTTTAAATGTTAAGCGTATCAGGATTTTTCTCCGAGGTAGATATGCTGTGGCAGTCCTCCGACAAAAATAGGTGTCAGCTCTGCCTGAATGAGTGGAAATGCATAGTCGATGAATTCCTGCTTCATCTGAGTGTGATCTTCATTTATCCATTCAAGAGGAACCTTCTTTTCAAGATTTGCAATCTCCGATATCGGATGAAGCTCAGTAGTGCACTGGTATGGTGAATTGGAAATTCTCTTAAGTGCGACCATTTCACCTGTATGGCCTTCAAAAGCGGCTTTAACTGCAGCACCGCCAACCTGATAGGCTTCTGTGATATCCGTGCGGCTTGTAAGATGTCCTGCACATCTCTGAAGTGTTGAAAGCTCAATGCATCTGGTCTTTGTATCCATAGCCCTTGCAACTGTATTGGCAAGAAATCTTGCTGTTCCGGTAAGAGCCTTGTGACCAAAGGCATCTACTGCATGTACGTCATCCGACAGCTCACAAACATAACGACCATCTTCCAGCTTGACACCTTCTGAAACAGCAATGACTATGCTGCTCTTTTTTTCCTGCATTCTGCGTACCTTCTCCACAAAACGGTCTACGTTGAAGGGAACCTCAGGAAGACAGATCATATCAACACCCTCACAGTCATTGTCTTTTGCAAGAGCAGCTGCGGCAGTGAGCCATCCTGCATTTCTTCCCATGATTTCAACGATAGTCACATATTTTGTTCCGTAAACTGTAGCGTCACGTATGATTTCCTTCATTACAACGCCGATGTATTTGGCAGCAGATCCGTAACCCGGAGTGTGATCTGTTACAGTAAGGTCATTATCTATGGTTTTCGGTACACCTATAAATCTGATGTCGCTGCCGATCTGCTTACCGTAAGCTGAGAGTTTGTCGATAGTGTCCATGCTGTCATTACCACCAATATAAAAGAAGTATCCGATATTCAGAGCTTCCAGTTTTCCCATGATAGTGTCGTAAATCTCTTTAGCGCCTTCTGCATCAAGTGCAGGAAGCTTATAACGACAGCTTCCAAGATAACTTGATGGTGTACGTTTTAAAAGCTCGATATCAATGGTCTTTTTGAATATGTCAGTCATATCCACATATCTGTCTTCCAGAAATCCCTGAATTCCGTTGCACATTCCATAAACATGCCCGGCTCCGCGACTTTTTGCTGCCTCAAATACACCTGCCAGTGATGAATTGATAACAGAAGTGGGTCCTCCGGACTGTCCAACTATTGCATTCTTCATATTGCTCCCTTCTGATTCAAGAAAAAATTTTCTCCTTCGCATTCTATAATAATATTTAGGCAGAAAAATATTTTTCATTTTCGAAACGAAAAAGTTACATAAATCATACAAATGTAAGTGCTTACATTAAATATTGTTATATATCAGGCTTATAGCAATGGGACACAGGTTACATTATCCGGCTTAAATATATAAATGCTCTGTTTGCAATGTTAATAATCCTTAACCGGATTACATAAACATTACAAGCAGAGCATAATGGAGAAATGGAGAAAAAATTTTGTGTATATGTTTATACCGGTATTATGAAAACCGGTATAAACTACTGAGTTGATAGAGAGATTATATAGAAGATTATTTTAATACAACCTTATTCCTGCCTGTTTCTTTTGCTTCATAAACGCCGGAATCAGCCCTTTTAACAAAGGACAGCATATTATCTTCATTTCTTGCCATGGTGGCGCCTATACTGATGGTGATATGTTTGGTAGTTATAAAGCAGGTTTCATCGATGGTTTTTCTTATTTTTTCGGCAAAACCAATAAGGTCATCCGTGGATTCGGCCGGATACAGATAGATAAATTCTTCTCCGCCCCATCTTCCGAAGGTATGGTCGTCCTTCAAAAACTCTTTTATGATGTTAACTACAGCAAGAAGTGCCATATCGCCTATATCATGTCCATAAGTATCATTTATGGATTTGAAATGATCGATATCAAAGAATAGCAGTCCATAGGATTTTCCATGGCGGTTCAACTCGAGACATTCATCTATCTTGATTTCCAGTTCCCAGCGATTGTATATTTTTGTCAGCTGATCGGTATAGGCTATTTTACCTAGTTCTTTATTGACTGAATCAAGCTCTTTTGAAGTACTCTCAAGAAAAGCCAGAATACGATCAATAAAAGGAATCTCCTTGTCCGGTGTGCTGAAGGAAAATGAATAGGAGACAGGGTCTCTTTTTGTTATGAAGACATCATCACCTTTATCAGTTTCCTTCAGTCCCACAACAACAAGAGAACTGTTCATATCGGCACCTTTTCCTCCTGCAGGAAAGAACAGTTCGGCATATCCTGTAACGATGGACAGCTGATCATAATACTTATGGTATTGAGCTATCTCTTTCAGGAAGTCTTTACCCAGAAATCTGAGTCGGTTTCCGCATTCAAAAAGATAAACCGCTTCCGGAGAAAAGGCATTTAAATCCATGACGGATTCTCTTGTCAAAGCAAACAGACTGTCGGCAGTAGCATAGGATAATCTGAAATGATCACCTGTATATATGTCGGAAGTAAGGTAAATTGCACCATCCTCATCACAGGCAGCAGGTACTCTGGCTATCTGCATTCCGTCACGATCGATTATAAGAGGAAATTCACATACATTTTCAACGAAATACTGATTCGGACTCACCTTTAGATATTTCTCATAAATCTCGGTCGCCGGTTTTTTATCTATTTCAGTAATGATGTTATCACCAAGGGTCTCGGTGACCATCATCTCTGTCCCTATGGGCTGCCACCCAAAATTATTATCCATGTATATTTTCAGGTTTTTGCTTAAAAAGACAATGACAACAAAACCATTCTGATATACCTGATTTCCATAGACATGTGCGATGTTCTTTCTGGTAATACTTCTCCCGGCTTTCACCCCAAAGACAGGAATTTTTCTATGGCTGAATTCCTTCATAAAGGTTTGTATGGATATACTTTTGGTTGAGTAAAAGATCTGCAGGCATTTTATATCCTCCATTTCATCCATCAGCTCATTCATGATACGTCCGGCTACAAAGGCAGTGAAATCATCCATATTGAAATCATACTGAATAAGGGTGGTGTTCTCGAAAAAAGTCACTGAAAGAACGATGGGATTCTCTGTGAGATCGAATTTGTCTCCGGCAATGTTGGCAGATGTGATACCTGAGATACATGCTGAAGGAAAAGCCTGAAATATTGATTCAACAAGCAATTCTTCATCTATATCGAGCCTTGCATTATATAATTGCATCAAAATACCGGAAGCAGTAGTATATGCTGCTTCCGAATGTATAACTTCGATAACCGATTGAAGTTCATCAAGTGTGAAAAAGCGGTATGTTTTTTGAATCATAGCGGCTCCTGTATGCGGTGAACAACCAGTTATTGTAAAATAAATACCTCAAAAATCACCTGGTTTGAGATTAGACGTTACGTTATTAAATTGCCATAAATCTATCTGATTAAAATTGTAAAAGTCAGCATAATTTCCGTCAACAAAAAATTTTTCTTTGTGATAAGGAAATGATTATTTATATTTTATGACGTGAGTGGAGAATACTTATGACACTTATATCATAAAAAATAAAGACAGCTATGCTCATCTGAAACATAGCTGCCTTTTATTGTGTTTCGCAGCTTCTCCATTGATTAAAATCGAAAGAAGATTAGCTGTTCAGATCATCAGACAAAGCTGTTATCTGAGACTGTAATATACGAATTTTGCTCCTGTAGGTATACCATGGGCACGAAGGCTTTCTTCCAGACCGGAACGTAGGTCCTCAGGAATAGCTTCAGGCAGATGTACCGTTACATCATCAGGGATACCTTCAAAGGTGTCAGGCTGATAATGCGGGATTCCGCTGGCGGAATTATCTGCTTCTGTGCCAGGACTTGAAGTAGGGCTCTTACCGGAGCATGCAGCAAGACCTAAAACTAAAGCTGCACAGAAGATACAAATCAGAGATTGATTCTTCATAAAATATCCTCCGTATTGATTAAAT
>Ga0256404_1013928_pt1 | contig 10040 bp, 8 predicted proteins | sample RumenRJG_01DNA_FD_185990 | JGI IMG/M metagenome (GOLD analysis project Ga0256404, IMG submission 185990) | Bovine rumen microbial communities from Lethbridge, Alberta, Canada - RJG_01 | ecosystem: Host-associated > Mammals > Digestive system > Stomach > Rumen | place: Canada: Alberta | collected...
GTCCAATAAACCTGAATAACCTCTTTTATTTTTTGTAATGTTCGCAAAAAGCATTAACTTTGTCTTTGATTATTAGCGACTTGTCTAATAAGCTGTCGCGCCCCACGTGGGCGCGTGGATTGAAACTTGAAGACACAGGACATCAAGCTCAACCTCTTGCATGTCGCGCCCCACGTGGGCGCGTGGATTGAAACTATCATTTCCAGTATATAAATCTTTATTTACAGTCGCGCCCCACGTGGGCGCGTGGATTGAAACTTCTTTCTCATCGTGAAGATGTCCGAGGCCTTGGTCGCGCCCCACGTGGGCGCGTGGATTGAAACTTTTAAATTCATTTTTATAATTCATATTTAGATGTCGCGCCCCACGTGGGCGCGTGGATTGAAACACGAACAGCATCAATACCCACTTCAGAACAATTAGTCGCGCCCCACGTGGGCGCGTGGATTGAAACTAAATATTTATTAATGTTATTTTTGGTACATTAAGTCGCGCCCCACGTGGGCGCGTGGATTGAAACTATGAAAAGGCAAGCAGGAACAATTACTCGCGGGTCGCGCCCCACGTGGGCGCGTGGATTGAAACACAAATTCGATTTACGGCTTTGTGATCTCTATAAGTCGCGCCCCACGTGGGCGCGTGGATTGAAACTTTGAAACGGCGCCTTATAAGGGCGCCGCACGGAAGTCGCGCCCCACGTGGGCGCGTGGATTGAAACTTAAAAAGACGGGGACTATGACATTCGATAAAGGTCGCGCCCCACGTGGGCGCGTGGATTGAAACTTACGAAATACGTGAGTACGATATACACGTACCGGTCGCGCCCCACGTGGGCGCGTGGATTGAAACACAATGCACCCTCTGCGCAAATAGAGAGAGAGTGTCGCGCCCCACGTGGGCGCGTGGATTGAAACAGCAATACGCCCCAGCTTTCCGCGATGCCGGTAGTCGCGCCCCACGTGGGCGCGTGGATTGAAACAAGCACTTATGGTAGTTGTACACCCCTGCGTCGTGTCGCGCCCCACGTGGGCGCGTGGATTGAAACATTTACGGGTTCCTCTATCCGTTGGAGCTGATGATGTCGCGCCCCACGTGGGCGCGTGGATTGAAACCTTTTCTTTGCCGCCGCCGGATCCGCTGTCAGTGGTCGCGCCCCACGTGGGCGCGTGGATTGAAACACGATAACGGTAGAATCTAATAGGAGGGCAAAAGTCGCGCCCCACGTGGGCGCGTGGATTGAAACTGTTGTTCAGCTGGCCACAGCAGCAGGAGGATTTTGTCGCGCCCCACGTGGGCGCGTGGATTGAAACGGCTGTTCGGGCAGCGGCGAGGGCTCTCCTCCGTCGCGCCCCACGTGGGCGCGTGGATTGAAACCTGCAGAGAACAAGAAAGATGCCGTCATGAAGCGTCGCGCCCCACGTGGGCGCGTGGATTGAAACAAAGATGATGTTGTAGATGAAAGGTGACATGAGGTCGCGCCCCACGTGGGCGCGTGGATTGAAACTCTTCAACGCCTAAGAACGTTTTGAGGAAAGAAAGTCGCGCCCCACGTGGGCGCGTGGATTGAAACATGCAGAGAACAAGAAAGAGGCCGTCCAGAAGCTGTCGCGCCCCACGTGGGCGCGTGGATTGAAACTTAATGACGGGGACTATGACATTCGATAAAGCTACGTCGCGCCCCACGTGGGCGCGTGGATTGAAACTTTACATTTAAAGGAGTAGATGACAAAGGCGAATGTCGCGCCCCACGTGGGCGCGTGGATTGAAACACTACTGTGCTAAGATAACTCTGTTTTTGCTCCAGTCGCGCCCCACGTGGGCGCGTGGATTGAAACCAGATGGCTCTTCAAGAACTCGTTCCCGCAGCGGTCGCGCCCCACGTGGGCGCGTGGATTGAAACACCTGCACTAAATCCCCTAAAATCCCCTAACATCTGTCGCGCCCCACGTGGGCGCGTGGATTGAAACACACAGATTGGCTTCCAGGTGGAACGTCAGGGGTGTCGCGCCCCACGTGGGCGCGTGGATTGAAACATTTACAACAACGGAGGGATGATGCGTATAAAAGGGTCGCGCCCCACGTGGGCGCGTGGATTGAAACAAGCCCGGACATCCTCATGCTCGCCCAGATGCTGTCGCGCCCCACGTGGGCGCGTGGATTGAAACTATCCCGCTCATCTTGGCAAGCTCCAAAATGACGTCGCGCCCCACGTGGGCGCGTGGATTGAAACGACAATATCAAGGAAGGATGGAACGACATCAGCGGGTCGCGCCCCACGTGGGCGCGTGGATTGAAACTGTTTTACTTAGCGGCCAAAACTCCCCCGCAGGTGTCGCGCCCCACGTGGGCGCGTGGATTGAAACACGATTTGAGAAGCCGCAAGACATCGAAAGATACGTCGCGCCCCACGTGGGCGCGTGGATTGAAACATACAGGGAAGGCATCCGGGGTGCCAGCTTCGTGTCGCGCCCCACGTGGGCGCGTGGATTGAAACGCTGCGCTCGCCTCTGCGCCTTTCGGGGTCTCCTGTCGCGCCCCACGTGGGCGCGTGGATTGAAACCTCCAGGCTGGGTGCCGCTGCCAGTGCCCGTGCCGTCGCGCCCCACGTGGGCGCGTGGATTGAAACATCATCATCGTCAGAATTGCCAGACGGTTTTTTGCGTCGCGCCCCACGTGGGCGCGTGGATTGAAACATCCGAGTCGGTGAGGGTATTACCGGAATCATCGTCGCGCCCCACGTGGGCGCGTGGATTGAAACATCATGGTGGTGTAGTCCATGCTGCCCTCGGTGCGTCGCGCCCCACGTGGGCGCGTGGATTGAAACTTCGGGCTCCAGATGTTAGTCCTCGCGCCTCACGGTCGCGCCCCACGTGGGCGCGTGGATTGAAACAAGTAGCCCAGCAGCCCGACGACAGAATCCTCCGTCGCGCCCCACGTGGGCGCGTGGATTGAAACACCTTGCGCCTGACATTGTGGGCAGTGAGCAACGGTCGCGCCCCACGTGGGCGCGTGGATTGAAACTCGAATTAAGATTGATTTTGATGGCAACTTGAAGTCGCGCCCCACGTGGGCGCGTGGATTGAAACTCGAATTAAGATTGATTTTGATGGCAACTTGAAAGTCGCGCCCCACGTGGGCGCGTGGATTGAAACCTCGCTATAAAAGTTAATCGCTTTTCGCTCATTTGTCGCGCCCCACGTGGGCGCGTGGATTGAAACATCGCGCCAATAATGTAACGTTTCGGGGTCTCCTGTCGCGCCCCACGTGGGCGCGTGGATTGAAACACGCTCGCCGATGCAAACCCACCGGCCATTAATGTCGCGCCCCACGTGGGCGCGTGGATTGAAACTCTGTGGGCTCTCCTCATTTTCAATCAGTTACGTCGCGCCCCACGTGGGCGCGTGGATTGAAACCCGAAACATATCTACTTCGAGGTCAGCGACGGCAGTCGCGCCCCACGTGGGCGCGTGGATTGAAACTTTGGGGTGGGGCTTCGCTGCGCTCGCCGCTGGGTCGCGCCCCACGTGGGCGCGTGGATTGAAACTCGCTTCCCCCTCGCCCCGCTTCGCGTCCCCGGCGTCGCGCCCCACGTGGGCGCGTGGATTGAAACATCGACCCATCGTTGCCCGCGCTCCATCAAGGTAGTCGCGCCCCACGTGGGCGCGTGGATTGAAACACGCCCGTACTGATAAATATCGACGCGCTGCCAGTCGCGCCCCACGTGGGCGCGTGGATTGAAACTACCAACCGGCCAAAACCGCCCCACAGGTAAACAAGTCGCGCCCCACGTGGGCGCGTGGATTGAAACTTCCACACGCCCTCACCGAGCCGGATGACCGTCGTCGCGCCCCACGTGGGCGCGTGGATTGAAACTGGCTCGGTAGCTGGTCAATAGCTTTGCCCAGCGTGTCGCGCCCCACGTGGGCGCGTGGATTGAAACCTCTATGAATGGGAAGAGATCCGTCTCGACACTGTCGCGCCCCACGTGGGCGCGTGGATTGAAACATGTACTCGCTCACGCACATCCGCATGATGGCAGGGTCGCGCCCCACGTGGGCGCGTGGATTGAAACTACCTACCGCGAAAAAGGTTGACAGGGGTTAACGTCGCGCCCCACGTGGGCGCGTGGATTGAAACGTTCCTGGCTTGAGTTGCAACGATGGGATCTGTTGTCGCGCCCCACGTGGGCGCGTGGATTGAAACCTCTATCCGTTGGGGCTGATGATTATCCTTATTGGTCGCGCCCCACGTGGGCGCGTGGATTGAAACTTTTTCCACTCAATGTCCTTTAGGATCTTGATAAGTCGCGCCCCACGTGGGCGCGTGGATTGAAACTCGATTTTGAAAGTCTTGGGCTTCTTGCTCATGTTGTCGCGCCCCACGTGGGCGCGTGGATTGAAACGGGCTGTTCGGGCTGTTCGGCTGTTCGGGCTGTTCGTCGCGCCCCACGTGGGCGCGTGGATTGAAACCAAGGTACGGGTGCATTGAAGTAGGCATTAAATTGTCGCGCCCCACGTGGGCGCGTGGATTGAAACATCAAGTGTTGGTACAGTTTGCTATGCCTGGTCGTCGCGCCCCACGTGGGCGCGTGGATTGAAACAGCCCTACCGCATCACGGTCAAGCGGACAAGCCATGTCGCGCCCCACGTGGGCGCGTGGATTGAAACTTACTGTAATCGTATGTGTTCGACCCGTGGCAGGGTCGCGCCCCACGTGGGCGCGTGGATTGAAACATGAAGAAAATATTTAAAGTAGTGAATTCTCTTTGTCGCGCCCCACGTGGGCGCGTGGATTGAAACTTTACAAACGCAAAAAATCACAGAAAGTGCCCCGGTCGCGCCCCACGTGGGCGCGTGGATTGAAACGTGTCCAGTGTGGCACCATCACCCCTACTGGCCAGTCGCGCCCCACGTGGGCGCGTGGATTGAAACACTTTGAGATCGAAGCGCCTAAGTGCGATCTCGGTCGCGCCCCACGTGGGCGCGTGGATTGAAACCTTGCCTCCAGTTTGTCGAGGCGGCGGGCGAGGTCGCGCCCCACGTGGGCGCGTGGATTGAAACCGAGTCCCTCGAAGGAGTTGTCGGCCAGGAATAGTCGCGCCCCACGTGGGCGCGTGGATTGAAACTCTCTGATGATTACATGACCGGCATCCCCACGCTGTCGCGCCCCACGTGGGCGCGTGGATTGAAACTCCATTTTTAAGAATCTGATCCGCCGACGTGAGGTCGCGCCCCACGTGGGCGCGTGGATTGAAACTCTCTGATGATTACATGACCGGCATCCCCACGCTGTCGCGCCCCACGTGGGCGCGTGGATTGAAACATCAAGGCATTAAAGGGTAGTGCTGCCATCTCCAAGTCGCGCCCCACGTGGGCGCGTGGATTGAAACATGGGGTTATCGAAATCGCTAAAGAAAACTTTCCACGTCGCGCCCCACGTGGGCGCGTGGATTGAAACATTACAGAGGAGTGCCCGGTAAAGAGCGGAACAAGGTCGCGCCCCACGTGGGCGCGTGGATTGAAACACTTCGAGGCTGACGACGTGCCCGACCTGCCGGGTCGCGCCCCACGTGGGCGCGTGGATTGAAACGGTGTACGCTCCATATGAACCCACGGCCATCCAACGTCGCGCCCCACGTGGGCGCGTGGATTGAAACTGTGATGCGGGGCTCTGACTGCTAAGGCGGTCAGTCGCGCCCCACGTGGGCGCGTGGATTGAAACGGCATGATCTCACCCGACTGGCTCAAGCGGTACGTCGCGCCCCACGTGGGCGCGTGGATTGAAACCAGAACAAGGAGAAGACCACGGATGACACCTACGTCGCGCCCCACGTGGGCGCGTGGATTGAAACAACTTGCACGTGGCCCTACCGAGCGTCACGTTTGTGTCGCGCCCCACGTGGGCGCGTGGATTGAAACATGGGGTTATCGAAATCGCTAAAGAAAACTTTGTCGCGCCCCACGTGGGCGCGTGGATTGAAACCTCTTCGAGTTCAAGGGCGTGGGCTTTTCTCCAGTCGCGCCCCACGTGGGCGCGTGGATTGAAACCATTCCTCCGGGCTTATCGAAAAAACACCTACCGGTCGCGCCCCACGTGGGCGCGTGGATTGAAACCTCGCCCGCCCCGCCGTCTGCTTCGTCCGCTCCGGTCGCGCCCCACGTGGGCGCGTGGATTGAAACATGTTGATGCACAACGGCATGGTCGACCTATCGAGTCGCGCCCCACGTGGGCGCGTGGATTGAAACCTTGCTATCTTATCAAACAGCACGGCCCGGTTGGTCGCGCCCCACGTGGGCGCGTGGATTGAAACGAGGCTTGTTTCTTCGTCCGTCGTGCCTGGTACGTCGCGCCCCACGTGGGCGCGTGGATTGAAACCCCTGGGACACCGACGACGATGGTGAGTCCCCCGTCGCGCCCCACGTGGGCGCGTGGATTGAAACTCCCCAGCTGTCATCTATCCCTATCGCCATCCCTGTCGCGCCCCACGTGGGCGCGTGGATTGAAACCATATTCCTTCAAGCGGTAGAGCATGGAGAGGTGTCGCGCCCCACGTGGGCGCGTGGATTGAAACCGGTGTGACCATTCAGACCGGCGTCACCGGTAACGAGGTCGCGCCCCACGTGGGCGCGTGGATTGAAACGGTTAACCCCGCAAAACATTTTGGCCGCATGTTAGTCGCGCCCCACGTGGGCGCGTGGATTGAAACTTGCTCGCATTGGAAAACTGGTAGATGTCCTGGGTCGCGCCCCACGTGGGCGCGTGGATTGAAACATAATAGTAAGTATTAATGTTGTTTTAAAAGAATTGGTCGCGCCCCACGTGGGCGCGTGGATTGAAACTTAATGACGGGGACTATGACATTCGATAAGGCAAGTCGCGCCCCACGTGGGCGCGTGGATTGAAACCTCTATCCGCTGGGGCTGTTGGTTGTCCTTATTGTCGCGCCCCACGTGGGCGCGTGGATTGAAACCCTCTACCGGTTTCCTGACCACGGCCTTGGGTGCGTCGCGCCCCACGTGGGCGCGTGGATTGAAACACTCACGGAATTTGCCGCTACGATCTCGAGGTTGGTCGCGCCCCACGTGGGCGCGTGGATTGAAACTTCTTTTTCCCCTATCCCTATAGGGATAGGGGGGTCGCGCCCCACGTGGGCGCGTGGATTGAAACTCGCCAACGACCCAAGAGGGTCGGATTTCGGAGTCGCGCCCCACGTGGGCGCGTGGATTGAAACTATTGATTTAGATATTGCGATTTTGTATTCTTGTCGCGCCCCACGTGGGCGCGTGGATTGAAACTCTGCAGGAATGTGGATGGCACATTGCTTGCCCGTCGCGCCCCACGTGGGCGCGTGGATTGAAACCGATTATTACCCCTCCCCCTAATAAAAATCATAGTCGCGCCCCACGTGGGCGCGTGGATTGAAACTCGCTGCGTTTCAGCGCATTAGCGAATCCTTTTTGTCGCGCCCCACGTGGGCGCGTGGATTGAAACCACAATGTTGATGGTAGCGTGAGGCGCAAGGCTGTCGCGCCCCACGTGGGCGCGTGGATTGAAACTGTTGTTGAACCTCCGAGTGGATCAGCACCCCAGGTCGCGCCCCACGTGGGCGCGTGGATTGAAACTTAAAAGACGGGGACTATGACGTTTGATAAAGCGTCGCGCCCCACGTGGGCGCGTGGATTGAAACTTGAATCGGATGACAGTGCCGTGGCTATAAGGAGTCGCGCCCCACGTGGGCGCGTGGATTGAAACCCGAAACATATCTACTTTGAGGTCAGCGACGGCAGTCGCGCCCCACGTGGGCGCGTGGATTGAAACTTATATAAGAATAAATGGGTATGAGGGCAAAGACGTCGCGCCCCACGTGGGCGCGTGGATTGAAACATCGCTCCCGATCTTCGCCTTGGCATCGCCCACGTCGCGCCCCACGTGGGCGCGTGGATTGAAACTTTTCGTCTCCTTTGGTCATCTGCCTGACGAGGTCGCGCCCCACGTGGGCGCGTGGATTGAAACAGTCGCAACTCCTTCCACCGCTTCGAGTTCATCAAGGTCGCGCCCCACGTGGGCGCGTGGATTGAAACATGGCACGGCCATCCCGCTCCCGGACGCCCAGGGTCGCGCCCCACGTGGGCGCGTGGATTGAAACTTGGCCGTTGGAAGTTTCGATGAGAGGATGAGCGGTCGCGCCCCACGTGGGCGCGTGGATTGAAACTTGTCACCGCTGGTGGCATCGAAGGAGAAATCGGTCGCGCCCCACGTGGGCGCGTGGATTGAAACCTACCTCTGCAAAAACGGGAGTTACAACCCGTTGTCGCGCCCCACGTGGGCGCGTGGATTGAAACCTCGCCTCTTGCGGGATGATCCCAAGCAGCGGGGTCGCGCCCCACGTGGGCGCGTGGATTGAAACCTTCGTCATCGTTGGATGGCCGGGGGTTCATGTGTCGCGCCCCACGTGGGCGCGTGGATTGAAACATCCCGCAACCTTGCGAAGTGCTCGTTGCGCTTGTCGCGCCCCACGTGGGCGCGTGGATTGAAACTCGGCATTACTCACCAACATGGTGATCAGCTGGGTCGCGCCCCACGTGGGCGCGTGGATTGAAACTTCTGTGCGACGTGAACCGTACAAGAAGTAGCAGTCGCGCCCCACGTGGGCGCGTGGATTGAAACCATCTGCTTAGCGATCTCCCGGCTCACGGCCTCGTCGCGCCCCACGTGGGCGCGTGGATTGAAACACGCTGGTCTGCGTATAGGCGGGATCCATCGCAAGTCGCGCCCCACGTGGGCGCGTGGATTGAAACAGAACGGACTTGATTGAAAAATATTGTTTACCGGTCGCGCCCCACGTGGGCGCGTGGATTGAAACTTAACACTGACCTATAACAAATAGGCGCGCCACCGTCGCGCCCCACGTGGGCGCGTGGATTGAAACTTGTGCTGTTGTTTTTGCGGCTGTCGCCTATCGGGTCGCGCCCCACGTGGGCGCGTGGATTGAAACTTATAGTGATAGTTTTGTTACGTCCTGTTGCGGGGTCGCGCCCCACGTGGGCGCGTGGATTGAAACGGCTGGTCGGGCTCGAGGGCCGCAAAACGGCCGCGTCGCGCCCCACGTGGGCGCGTGGATTGAAACCGTACGCCCATCCCCTTGCTTGCGGTGGATCTGCGTCGCGCCCCACGTGGGCGCGTGGATTGAAACTGGAGCCAGCCCGGCAAAAATTTGGTCATCCGCTGTCGCGCCCCACGTGGGCGCGTGGATTGAAACAGAGTTGGCTGACACCACAGAAACACGGGCGTAGTCGCGCCCCACGTGGGCGCGTGGATTGAAACAGCTGTTCGGGCTCCATCAGCGAGGGCGAGGGCAGCGTCGCGCCCCACGTGGGCGCGTGGATTGAAACTCGAATTATGATTGATTTTCAGGGCAACTTGAAGTCGCGCCCCACGTGGGCGCGTGGATTGAAACTTTTTGCGGCTGTCGCCTGTCGGCGGCAGCGGCTGGTCGCGCCCCACGTGGGCGCGTGGATTGAAACGGCTGGTCGGGCTCCATCAGCGAGGGCAGCAAAGTCGCGCCCCACGTGGGCGCGTGGATTGAAACCTCTACAATATCATCATGGAGGAGGGCAGCGGAAGTCGCGCCCCACGTGGGCGCGTGGATTGAAACTTCCTTCCATCCCGTCGCTGACCTCAAACACCATGGTCGCGCCCCACGTGGGCGCGTGGATTGAAACACCACGATGGTGCGCTTTGGTTGTCCGTACACCCTGTCGCGCCCCACGTGGGCGCGTGGATTGAAACGATGAAGCATACCCTCAGCTATGGCATTAGGAGGTCGCACCCCACGTGGGCGCGTGGATTGAAACTATCTCTGCCAAAGTGGCTCGTACAATCAGATGGTCGCGCCCCACGTGGGCGCGTGGATTGAGGCTGTGTCAAAAGTCCATTTTGAGCCATCTCGAATTTAACACATTAAAGCCCGAGCTTGTGAAAGTTCGGGCTTTGTTATGTCCCCCAATAAATATAATTTTGGGTATTGAATTTAAGCTATG
>Ga0256404_1013930_pt1 | contig 10040 bp, 5 predicted proteins | sample RumenRJG_01DNA_FD_185990 | JGI IMG/M metagenome (GOLD analysis project Ga0256404, IMG submission 185990) | Bovine rumen microbial communities from Lethbridge, Alberta, Canada - RJG_01 | ecosystem: Host-associated > Mammals > Digestive system > Stomach > Rumen | place: Canada: Alberta | collected...
AATCTTGGTGGGGATGACATACAGGTACTTGCCCTGGGAAGTGTGGTAGAGGTAGTAACCGGTGATTGTGACATCCTTACCGTTCAGGGATGATATGTCCTCAACAGGCTTCACGATACTTCCGGTGACAGTGGAGGAACCGGCAACATCCACATTGTAGTAATTACCGGAAATATTAAGTTTACCTTTGAACGTCACAAATTCCCTGGAATCAGAAGAATAAGTTGCGAATGTCGATGTGATATCCTTTGTTGTAGGATATGTGATCGCGGCACCGGTGGAATTGACTGCGACTTTCGGGGAAACTAGCTGGGGAACACCTTGGTACTCACCGCGTGTAGCATCGACAGTGACATTGTCTCCTACTGTTGCCGAGCCTCCGTAGACATAGATTTTCGCGCCGTCCTGCTCCATGAGGAAACCTACTGAAGATGATGCCACGACCAAAGCCGGGCCAACCTTCAGAACGGCATCCTTGGCAGCTGAGAGAGCCTCGGCGACGGTAGCGTCCTGAGTGTCCGGCGGGGCGGCAGCCTCGAAGGAGAGGATATAAGCTTCAATAACCTCATGCTGCTCTTTGGAGGCGTAGTAGTCGTATTTACCAGCTAGTGTGACTGTGCCACCATTGGAAATCTTGGATGACCAATCAGCCTTGTTCGCCACGCTGTAGACATAGATGGTACCGCTGGCATCAGTAAGGTCGAAGCTACAGTACTGGGCGTTGAACTTGCTGACGGTTCCGGTGAGCTTGAAGTAAGTGGTCTGATTGGCTGCAGAAATGAACTCAGCGACGCTCTTGGCCTCGGCGGAAGAATAGTCGTCCTCCTCGGATCCGGCCTCAAAGGAGAGGATCTGGGCATTGACGACCTCGTGCTGGGTCGCGCCAGTGTTCTTGTTGGTGTAGAGGGTGTAAAGACCAGCGAGCTCGACTGTTCCGCCGTTGGAGATCTTAGATTTCCACTCATCCTTGTTGGTGACGCTGTAGACATAGATCTTTCCGGACTCATCCTCGAGATCGAAGCTGCAGAACTCGGAGTTGAACCTGCTGACCTTACCTTTCAGGCGATAATACTCACCCGTAGCCGCCTTCTCGATAAATGCGGCGACAGTCGTCATGGGGAACTTGGAATAGTCAATCTCGGGAGCCTTGGTCTCTCCGTTGACGGAAACGAGCTTGCTTCCGGTAGTGTATTCCGGAGTGTCTCCCTTGAAATTGACGATGGTTCCGAAGACAACGACATCGTCTCCAGCCTTGAGCTGATCCTTTGTGGTGAAAGACACGCCCTCAAGGTACTTACCCCTATAGACTTCCAGCTGGACAGTGCTGGTGCCGTCGGCCGAGATGTAATAAGTGGCGTTACCGAAACTAGGATCGATCTCAACACTGACAACCTTTCCGGCGGTATAGACATTCGCCGAATTGGAAGATGTTAGCTCATCATTAGTATTGAACGCCTGAAGGCTCTTGGCCTTCTCAAGTGCCGCGGCCACATTGTACGGATCGCTGGCGGTTCCGCTTCCGGAAGGAGTCACGTTAGGATCCTCGCCCTTGGCTCCTTTCTGGGAGACCTCAACAGTCCTGAAATCAAAGTCGGTCTTGATCTTGAAGGAGGCTGTCCTGTCGGTGGAGGAATTGGCGAGAGCGGTCACCGTGACCGTCACGGGAGCGTCGGCGGCATTACCGCTTGAAGGGTTGAAAGCCAACCAGTCCGCATCTGTGGAGATTGTCCAGGGACGGTTGGAAGTCACTGTGATATTGCCGGTTCCGCCGCCCTGCTCAAAAGAGAGTTCGGTTTGACCAACAGTAAGGGAGGGAATAGTCGGTTCCGGCTCCGGTTCCTTGCAGCCAGCGAATAATGACGCTGCGGCGAGGATGCTCAAAAACAATTTCTGGATTTTCATTATAGCACTATTATATATTATTCTCGCAGTTTGCTAATATACAATGAAATGTTCAAATATCAAAAAGCTAATTCCAGCTCAACGGGACAGTGGTCCGAGCCAAATAGCTCATTATGAATATCCGTGGCGGCTATTTTGTCTCTAAGGCCTTCTGAAACAAGGAAATAGTCTATGCGCCACCCGGCGTTATTCGCCCTGGCGTTGAAGCGGTAGGACCACCAGGAATACTTCACTTCATCGGGATGGGTAGAGCGCCAGGTGTCCACGAATCCGGAGTCCAGCAGGACTGAAAACTTATCCCTCTCCTCATCCGTAAAGCCGGCGTTGCGACGGTTGGCCTTAGGGTTTTTGATGTCGATCTCTTCATGGGCGACGTTCATGTCTCCGCAGATCACAACACCTTTTTTAGCCTTCAGGCCGAGGACATATTCCCGGAAAGCGTCGTCCCAGGTCATCCTGTAATCAAGCCTCCGGAGTCCGTCCTGGGAGTTAGGAGTATAGACGCAAACCAGATAGAAACCAGGCATTTCCAGAGTGATGACACGGCCCTCGGAGTCGTGCTCAGGAAGTCCCATCCCGTAAGTCACAGAGAGCGGCTGATGTTTTGAATATATTGCCGTTCCGGAATAGCCCTTCTTCTCGGCGGAGTTCCAGAACGATGTGTAGCCAAGGTACTCAAGGTCAAGCTGACCTGGCTGCATTTTTGTCTCCTGAAGACAGAAGAAGTCAGCGTCCAAGGCGGTGAAAGCCTTGTCGAAGTCGCCCTTTCCGGCGCAGGCCCGCAGGCCGTTGACATTCCAACTGATAAATTTCATATTAATATAAATCTTTAATTCACAACGACTTCTTTTGTCAAGATCGAGCTCTCGGCATCCCAGGAATCTACCGCGGTGAGGGAGACGGTGTAGGTTCCGGGATCAATCTCATAATTCTCGAAATCTTCCGGCCTGAATGCCACCTCCCATAAAGGTTTCATCATCTCCGGAGAAGGGTGCTTGTAGAAATCCGCCAAGATCTTTTTCTCCTTCATGGTCTCACCATCCCGGGAAAGCGTCACCACATAATGATGGACGAACTCATCGTCAGTCCCGGAAGGGAAACTCACTGAGATCCAAGCGGGTTCTTTCTTCCAAGGCACCGAAGAGGACTCTACTTTCACATCCAGCGAGGACAGTTCCGGAGCTTGGTTCGAAGCCTCCCTGCGGGCGAATGAATATTCCTCCAGATGCTTCCCGCTCTTGACCGGGCGGCCCATCAGGAGGGGTTCCCCGATCACGGCGTTATTGTGGAAGTCCATCCGGAAGATCCTCATGTTCCCCTTCTTGTCGAACTGCACGAGATTTCCCTGCGAGAACTCATCTTTGTCTTTCATAGTGGTCTGACCTGCCATGTCCTCATAGCCACCCGCCTCGAGGGCCATATACCGCACCGAGGCGCAACCCAAAGCCGTAAAAGAGCCCTGCCAGACGCTCCTGGGGTCGTTCAGAGGGAAATGCAGGTGACCTCCGAAGGCCACCACCTGGGGATATTTCGAAAGAATCTCCGGTAGTTCCCTGGTGGCCCAGTAACCGGGCAGGAACGACTTCCAGATTCCGTCCGCCTCCCCAAGAAGGCTTCCGTAAACCGTGTCGTAAAGCATTGGGTGGGTGATCACTATAACGTATCTGGACGGATTCTTACTCGTGATCTCCTTCAGTTTGCCGTCAAGCCACTTGAGAGCCTCCGGACTGTAAACAATCGGACTTGTCCCGTCTGGGGTAATCGTAAGGACATCATAGTCTTTGAGCACACAGTGGCGGCATTCAAGCCTTTCCCCCGCATCCTTATCGACATCCGCTTGGAAATAGAGGTCTCCCAATACGTCACGAATATATTCAGCATCCTTCACCATCGTCTCGCTCCACTTGTAATCAGGGACATCATGGTTCCCGACAGTGTAGATCAACGGGACTATCTCCGGATTGAGGACGGACTCGTAAACCTTTTTGAACTCCCTTATCGCAGGTTCGTTGGGGTAGTCGATCAAGTCCCCCGCCACCAGCACACCGTCTAATCCGTCAGGATCAGTCTCCGAGGCCTTGACTCCGAGTTGCAGCAGGGCGGCTTTCCATTTCCTGGAAGTTGCCGGAAGGCCAGTGTTGATGTGGACGTCACTGACCACTCCTAAAGACAAGACCACATTGCTCTCGTCAAAGGTTCCCGGACCGGACTCTGTCCCGACACAGGAGACCAAAGCCAGCGCCACCGCGGCATAAACAAATCTTTTGATATTCATATCAATCAGTTATCAAAACCATCTCCCCAGGCTCGAGGGATAAAGTGACTTTGCCTCTCTTGACCTCAAAATTCTTAAACTCTTTCCGACCGGAAGCGTCGAGGATCCACCCTTTCGCCCGTCCGGACAATTTGACTCCCTCGGGAACGGTCCATGTCCTTTCGTCATATCCGTTCTCCGAAAACGCTATCACAGAACTGTTTCCAATCCAAAGAGCGGGGATGAACACGTCTTTCTCATCGGACAGGATCTCGCCGTCCTTGGCTACAGTCAAAATGTTGTCTTTCATCTGGGTCCTGACACCATTCTCGAATATTCCGAAAGCAGATCCACTCTCATCGGTGACCAAGGCCTTGCGGGCGAAAGTGTTGAGATACAACGTGATGAGGGTCCTCTTACAGAACTCGTTCTTAAACCTTGCTATCCCCTCCTCGACAGAGGGGGAATCCCTGAATATCGCTTCTCCGTTGATGCTCCTTCCGAAAGCCCTGATATTCCCGTAAATATTGCCGCCACAAGCCTGGGAAGCGGTGAGTGACATCGCCTTGTCAAGCGAGTTATAATGCCAGAACATGGGGAACCAGCCATCGGTAATCTTTCCCATACCCATCTCCGCTCCCTCGGTCGTCACATCTATTCCCTTGGAATCCAAGTATTTCACGATATTTTCCTTCCCTTCCTGATCCTGCTCGGCGGTGTGGCCATGCCAAGGGCTGATCGGGGATTCCATCCGGATGACCGGTTTGCCATTCTCCAGGCGAGGCCTGGGCACCTTGTTATGGAAAGCGTCGATGTGGATCGTTCCAGCCTCCTGGATAGGCAACAAGGAACAAAGGCTGTCGATTCTCCACTTCGACAGACCCTTTTCCCACTCCGCGGCGTAGCTAACCTTGTAACCCCAGTCTCCGAAAATATAACTCCCGTCCTTCTCCCTGGCCAGGACATCGGCTTCCTTATACTTTTGGAACGCCGGACTGTCCTCAAAAGCGTCGAACATGTTGATGTGGAGACTGACGGCGGTGTTGTATTTTTTAGCTTCCCGCATCAGCCAGCGGACACTGTCCAGCGGATCATCGTCACCAGGTCTTTTTATAGACTCGTTACCACCGAAGAACGCCGGATACTTCGAGTCATGTCCATTGTACTGCCAACCGACAAGATACACGATCTTCTGGAGACCCGGACTCACGGCGTCCATCCCTTTTATGGCCTCGAGCGCCTGCTCACAGGTCATGTAAACCGTACTCTGGCCGTTATCCCTCATCTTGTAGGCTCCCAGATACTCCTTGTCAAACTCGGCCTGGCAAAGGAACAGCTTGGTCACGAAGACCTTGGAATAGTCATACCTTGGAGTGATATGCCACTCGAAAGGAGCTTGTTTGAAAAGGACTGTGTCCGCCTTTCCCTCCGGCAGGAACACTTCGGCGGACTTTTCCGCTTTACCGCCCTGGCAGCCGTACAGAACGATGACCCCGGCCAAAGCAGCGAAGAATCTGATCATTTTGTTGAAGGACATAATTGACATAATCTGAATACACAAAATTACTGTTTTTTGATTGAATTCCCACATAAGCTTTTTTATATTAAATTTGTACTGACATAAGGCTAACACAATGAGACGATTTTTATTATCAGCAATCACGGCCATCGTAATGGTTACTGGCGCTAGGGCACAGGACTTGATCTACACCGAAGCCAGCGATTTGACGCTGACAGGGAAACTGATTGACACCCCGAACCCGTACCACAGGGTTGACACAATACGCTTTAAAGGCTTCACCAAAAGCGAGAACAACCAAGTGCGCAACTCCGCCGGAATCGCCGTGGCGTTCAGAACCAACTCTCCAACCATCTCAGTATTGACCAAGTACGGAGATGTGGGTTGGCCCAACAACACAGGAGGATACTCAGCGAGAGGTTACGATCTCTACATCCGTAGGGACGGACAGTGGATCTGGGCCGGAGCCGGATGCCCGGGAGATCTCGAGAAACCTTTCAACTTGATCTCCGGGATGGACGGGACGATGAAAGAATGCCTTATGTACCTCCCGATTCTCAGCGAGGAGCATTCCGTAAAGATCGGGGTGACGGAAGGTTCTGTACTTGAGCCGCTTCCAAACCCTTTCAGAGGCAGGATCGGCATATTCGGTTCCAGTTTCACCCACGGGATCTCAACCAGCCGGGCCGGAATGGCCTACCCGGCGATATTCTCACGTGAGACAGGGCTCCAGATGCTCTGCCTGGGCTGCAGCGGCAACTGCAAGCTGCAGGATTATTTCGCCGACGTCCTTGCCGCGGCCGATGTCGATGCCTTCGTATTCGACTCATTCTCAAATCCTTCTCCCGAGCAGATTGAGGAAAGGCTGTTCCCCTTCATCGAGAAGGTTCAGGCAGCTCACCCAGGAAAACCGCTTATCTTCCAGCGGACGATCTACAGGGAATGGCGCAATTTCAACAAAAGGACCGCTGACTATGAGGCTCGCAGGATCGCTGTTGCCGACAGCCTGATGAAGATCGCCTGCAAGAAATACAAGGATGTCTATTACATCCACCCCAGCGCCTCGGCTCCGGACCACGAGACCACCCAGGACGGAACACACCCTTCCGACCGGGGTTACCAGCTTTGGGCCCGCTCCATCGAAAAGCCCATTAAGAAGATTCTCCGGAAGTATGGGCTGCGCTAACTGGCAGCCAAACTATTAACCATCAACAATTTACGCTGTTCAAAAGTAGCTAGATAAAACACTTAGAATATAACTAACATATTATGAATAAGATATTTAAGCGCCAGACGATTCTTACGGCGGCGGCGATGTGCCTGGCTTTTGGCACGGTAACAGCGCAGACAAAAACCAGCTATGTGGATCCGTTTATCGGCACAGATGGCATGGGTCATACCTTCCCCGGGGCCTGTGTGCCTTTTGGCGGAGTCCAGCTCAGTCCGGACACAGACTCGATCCCCCACAATATTAACGGAAAATACCAGCCGATGGTCTATGAGACCTGCGCCGGCTACCGTTACAATGATCCCACAATCGTCGGATTCAGTCACACCCATTTCAGCGGCACAGGCCATTCTGACCTCGGGGATATTCTCATCATGCCCGCTACCGGAGAGTTGAAGCTCAATCCCGGCACGGCTGACAATCCTGACAGCGGGTTCCGCAGCCGTTTCAGCCACTCGACCGAGAGCTCCCGCCCGGGACTCTACGAGGTCACCCTCGATGACTATGACATAAAGGCCAGACTCACAGCGACTTCCAGAGTCGGAGTCCATGAATATACCTTCTGTCATCCTGAGCGCAGCGAAGGATCTGGCCACCTCATCCTCGACCTCATCCATGGCATCTATGACTATGACGGCAAGACCCTTTGGGCCGAGGTGCAGGTCCAGGATCCGACCCATGTCACTGGCTACCGCATAACCAACGGCTGGGCCAGGACAAATTACACCTATTTCGCCATCGAGTTCTCCCAGCCTGTCATCGAATATGGCTACACAGACCGCCAAAAGATTGATTACAAGGGTGGCTGGAGCAAGTTCGACACCAGCAGGAATTTCGCCGCCATGGCCGGCCGTAAACTTGTAGCGTGGTTCAGGTTCGCCACGGATAAGAATCTCAAGCTGACCGTCAAGGTCGCCCTCTCATCGACCGGAACCACCGGAGCGATGAAGAACCTTCAGGCTGAGGCCGCCGGAAAGACCTTCGACCAGATCGCCGCGGAGGCCGACAAAGCTTGGGAGAAAGAGCTCTCCATGATGGAAATCACTGGTACTGAGGCTGAAAAGAAGATGTTCTACACCTCCCTTTACCACACGATGATAAACCCTTCGGTCTATATGGACGTGGATGGTTCCTACAGGGGCCTTGACCATGAGATCCACAAGGCGGAGGGATTCACCAACTACACAGTTTTCTCCCTCTGGGACACCTACAGGGCCGAACATCCGTTCCTGGCTCTTTTCAAGCCGGATAGGGACAGGGACATCGTCATGTCCATGTTGGCCCACTACGACCAGAATGTCCTACACATGCTCCCGGTCTGGAGCCACATGGCCAACGAGAACTGGTGCATGAGCGGTTACCATGCCGTGCCGGTGCTGGCCGACGCGATAGTCAAGGGCCTCGACATAGACAAGAAAAGGGCGCTGGAGGCCATGGTGACGACCTCAAAACAGGAGTGGTACTGCGGCCTGGGCGATTACATGAAGTTGGGATATGTCCCCTACGACAAGATATCCACCGCTGCCAGCAACACCCTGGAATATTCCTACGACGACTGGACAATCTGGAACACCGCCCGCATCTCCGGCAACAAGGCCGTGGAGGAGGAATACGCCCCCAGGGCACGATATTACACTAACGTGTTCGACACCGGATTAGGCTACGCCCGTCCGAAATACAAGGACGGCTCCTACAAGAAGGACTTCGACATCATGCAGACGGTGGGAGAAGGTTTCATCGAGGGCAACTCGTTGAATTTCAGCTTCCACGCTCCCCAAGATGTCTATGGCGTGATGAAACTTATGGGCGGTGAGAAAAGGTTTGTCGCGAATCTCGACGAGCTCTTCTACAACGACCTTCCCGAATATGCCTACGCCCAAAACGAGGACATCACGAAGGACTGCCTGATCGGCGGATATGTCCATGGCAACGAGCCCAGCCACCATATTCCTTACCTCTACGCCTGGACAAGCCAGCCCTGGAAGACGCAGTACTGGATGAGGGAGATCATTAACCGGATGTACCGCCCGGAGATCCGGGGACTCGGCGGCAATGACGACTGCGGCCAGATGAGCGCCTGGTACATATTCGGAACCCTGGGATTCTACCCGGTCTGTCCCGGAAGCGACCAGTACGTCATCGGAGCGCCTTTCTTCAAGGAGGTCTCGATCACCCTCCCCAACGGGAAACAGTTGACTGTCAAGGCTCCTAAGGTCAGCGACACCAACCGCTATGTGAAGAGAGTCCTGTTGAACGGTAAGGAATATTCCAAACTCTACCTGACCCACTCGGACATCACGGCCGGAGGAGTCATTGAGTTCGAGATGGCCGCGAAACCAAACAAGTCCCGCGGCCAGAAGCCTGAGGACAAACCTTATTCTATGACTTGTAAATAGTTTTTATGGAAAGAAGAGATTTCATCCGCAAAGGCGGCCTGACTGGATTGGCCGGGCTTGGAGCCGCTTCACTGGCTCTCCAGTCTTTTTCTCACGAAGAGGGAAATTCCTCAGAATCAAGGCTTAACGTCTTGGATTTCGGGGCAAAGGGAGACGGGAAGACTTCCGACACGAAGGCTATTCAGGACGCTCTTGACGCGGCCGGAAAGATCAATGGCACCGTCTGGTTCCCTCCGGGAGTGTTCCGCTGCCATGACTTGAAAGTGCCCCCCTATGTGACCCTTATGGGGGATCCCGTGTGGATTTACAGATGCGAAAACCGTGGGGCCGTCCTCGAGCTTGACAGCAAAGAGGCCGATTGCCTGCTGGACATAACGGGAGCCTACGCTGTGAGAATCCGCGGACTTGTGCTTGGTGGGGATCGTTCCGCCGAAAAGGCGATTCACGGAATATACCTGAACAACACGGAGGCCTGGAGCCCGAAAGAGGACACGATCGTTATCGATGACACCAAGGTGATGAATTTCTCCGGTCACGGGGTGTTCCTGAAACGCATCTGGTTGTTCATTGTCCGCCACAGCCATTTCATGAGCAACAAAGGCGATGGCATGAGGATACTCGGATGGGACGGTTTTGTGCTGGACAACCAGTTTTCTGGAAACGGCGGGGATGGTTTCAATTGTGATGATTGCGGAGCGACCGTGATGTTCACGGCCAACCGGGTGGAGTGGAACCTAGGTT
>Ga0256404_1013931_pt1 | contig 10037 bp, 10 predicted proteins | sample RumenRJG_01DNA_FD_185990 | JGI IMG/M metagenome (GOLD analysis project Ga0256404, IMG submission 185990) | Bovine rumen microbial communities from Lethbridge, Alberta, Canada - RJG_01 | ecosystem: Host-associated > Mammals > Digestive system > Stomach > Rumen | place: Canada: Alberta | collected...
TAATAGAAATTAGACGTTTTTATTTTTCGTTTAGTACCTCATAAATTCTCATTCTCTGTCTATACAATCTATTTTCCGCAATAACTAAATACCACAAATACCCAATAATAAGCAATACTGCAATATTTTGTAAATAGAAAACCATTATGCTAGAAAACATTGTTAAAATTACTATACTTATATACGAAATCAAATTTATATAGCTATATGTATCTTCCAATCCTGTACAAATATATAATATGTTTTTTAATATTCTTCCTCCATCTAATGGATATATTGGAATTAAGTTAAATAAACCTATTAAAACATTTGAATATATTAACAATTCGTGATCTGTACTACAAAAATCCGTTGTAGAAAAAAGTAAGACTAGCATAAAATTAACCATTGGTCCAGCCATTGCTATTAATAATTTTTTTAATGCTAATAAATTTCCTTTATATATTCTCTTATTATAATCTTCTGCTTTAATCCAAAAACTTATTGATAATCCTAATGGATTTATTCTTAATGATTTAGGCCTGAACCCTAATGCTACTCCTGCCAATAAATGGCCTAATTCATGAAGAAATGCAAATAACATAAGCATTCCATAAATCTCTATTTGCCTTGTTAACAAAAAAATTATTATGAATATAAAAATTTTCAAATCTAATTTTATTTGCATAACTCCTACCTTTCACTTATCTAATCATTATTCATTAGAAACTCATTATCATTTCAGGATTAACATATCTCCCATCTCGTCTAAATTCAAAATGTAAATGTGGTCCTGTAACTTTTCCTGTTGCTCCTACTTTTCCAATTTCTTGTCCCTGAATTACATTATCACCAACATTTACATTTATTTCACTACAATGTGCATAAACATTTAAAACTTCACCATTTTGTATTTTTATATGGTTACCATAATCACCAGCATACGAAGCCGCAACAACTGTTCCTTCCATAGCTGCATGAATTATAGTTCCTGTTGGAGCACCTATATCAACACCCTGATGGAATGCAGATATTATCTCTGTTTGCTCCCTTTCTCCAAACTCTGATGTTATTTTTCCCTCTATTGGTTTAATTACGTTGAAATTGTTTTTTATATATTCTGCATCTAATTCCATTTGTGATTTATTCTCATTATCCAATTTTGCTTTTATTGTTCCATCATTTTCAGTATTAATAGATACATCTGATCCTCCTCCAATTCCTTCATTTTCACCATTTGCTGTATCATTTTTGTTTGAATCATTCTGAACATTATCTTCCGAATTGTTTTCCACATTTTCTTCACTATTTACACTAGAATTACCTTCAACTGCACTGTTTTCCGCTGAGTTATCTATTTCTTTGTCAGAGTCTCCATTATTTTTTTCATCATTTGAATTACTATTTGTTTTTATAATATTATTAAAATGACTGCCAAAATATTCCCTACCCTGATTGTACAAATTTTGAAAATTTATATCATAGCTCAAAACTGATTTTGTTTGATTTATAACATTTTCGCTAAATACATTTTTATAGCTTTTTAAAGTCCAAAACAGGCTATAAATCAATATGCTTACTATAATTTGAACTATCATTTTTTTCCCAAGAGATACCTTATTGGTGTTCCCTATGTTTACAGATGCTGTGCTTACTCGCACACCTTGTGCTCTTCTTCTGTAATATATTTCTTCTGCTCTTTTTATTCTTTCTTCTGGCGAGCTAACTCTCTCCATATGTATCACTCTCCTTTGTATTAGAATTATCCATTCTAAAAATAAAAAGACATATATGATTTCTCATACTTGTCTTTCTTAATATATATGTTTATTATATTTATTTATTCATACGTATTTCAATTTAAAATATACATACAACTAAACATTGAAAAAATGCCAAAAATTATTGCAAAAGTTTTCATTAACTTATATTTTTTCTGTAAATTTTTTTCTGCTTTATTTCCAGTTAAATCTTGTTCTTCCATTTTTCCGATATAATTTGATACGACCAATTCTGCTTCTTTTACAATATATTCATCATAACTATCTGCTTCGTTTTCTACATCAGAAGAAAATTTTTCAAATTTGTTATCAGCATATTCAAATTTCTTTATTCTTTGATTATTTTTCAAAACAACAAAAGCCTCTTCCACTAAATTAGATGGTAAATCCTTTAAGATTACTATATTTCTCATTTTATTAATATCCATAACTTAATCCCTACCCCTCAATTCAAGAATTTATTTATAGATATTTTTTCCATATTTTTCTTTTTTATTCATAACATCTATGATTCCATTAGAAACCAAACTGCACATATTATAAATTTGCTTTGCAGATACATTTTTTAAATTTTGAAAATTATCTAGTTTATTAAATTTGTTTTCACCGACCACTGCTTTTATGCTTATATTCCCTATCACAGAATTCTTTTTTTCTAATGATTCCGCGTATTTCAATCCCCTATTTTGGATAAAAACTTTTCCTATGTCATTTTTATATGATAACGCAGAATCCAAAACTATAATTAAATTTGCTTGATAATTAGAAGTTATTAATTGAACATTTTTATTTATGTTGTCATAAGTAATACATTGTTTTAAATCACCCAAAACCTGAACATTATTATTCTTAGGTAAATTATCTTTTAAAACTGTTCCAACAACCGGTCCAAATGCATCTCCTATGATTCTATTTGTACCAATACATAAAAAAATAATGGTTGTATTTATATTATATTGTACATTAATTATATTGTTTAATTCCCATACAAAGCGTTTATATTCTATAGTATTTTTTAGCATACTCCCTCCAGCAAATTAAAAATCTTGTCTTATACTTTAGAGTATTCTTTTTTTTATTTTTTATTCTTGTTATATATGAATTATTGTACATTGATAGCCTTTAGTTATCTACATGATTTACAATTATTAACAAAAAATCAGTATTGTAATCAATCATTTACAATACTGATTTTCATATTTATGCAGTTTTCAATTCTAATCTTAATTTATCTGCTATCATAGCAATAAATTCTGAATTTGTAGGTTTGCCTTTTGTAGTAGAAACAGTATATCCAAATATACTTTCAACTGTATCTATTTGTCCACGTGCCCAAGCAACTTCAATTGCGTGACGAATTGCACGTTCAACTCTTGATGGTGTTGTATGATATTTTGCTGCAATTTCTGGATATAACATTTTTGTAATTTGATTAATTACATCAATATCTTTTACCACCATCATTATAGCTTCTCTTAAATATTGATATCCTTTAATATGTGCTGGTACTCCAACCTCATGAATAATGTTCGTAACTAATGCTTCTAAATTTTCAGATGCATTTTTCTTCTCCTGTTGTATCTCAATATAAGGTGCTCTAATCTCTTTGCTCATAAAACTAATTTTGTTGCCTGTTGGTTGGAATGTTTTTATTTCTTTTATTCTTTTTATTAATACATTTATTTCAAATGGTTTAATTATGTAATATTGTGCTCCCAAGTCTATTGCTTTTTGTGTGATTTTTTCTTGTCCTACTGCTGATAACATTATGCAAATTGGTTTCTTTTCCATTTGTGATTCGTTAATTTTTTCCAAAACTCCTAGTCCATCTAAATGTGGCATTATAACATCTAATATTGCTATATCTGGTTTAGTAATTGATATTAATTCTGATGCTTCAACTCCATCTTTTGCTACACCTACTACTTCTAAATCTTTTTCTTCTTTTAAGTAACCTAATAATGTCATAGCAAAATCTCTGTTGTCATCTGCTATTAATACTGTTATTTTGTTATCCACCTTTTTTCATCCTCCTGTTTAATTATTTTGTAAAATTGGAAAAATTTTACAATTCAAATTATATTATTTGTTTTGAAAATTTGCAATACTTTTTGGAAATTTTTTCCATTTATTGTAAATTTTTTCCAGATGGTGTATTATTGTTAACATTTTTTTCTTATGTTTTTGGTTTCGATAACATTATATTCTATAATACTACAATTATTCTTATTATTATCTAGTAAATTATCAAGTTCTTCTTTTGTTACTTCTAAATAGCATTTTATATTATCTTCATATACAGTATTAGCAATATTAATATTATTATTTTTGCAGTAATATTTAAGCAATTCTAATCCATTATAATCTATAACAACTTCCACTTCCAAGCCCATAGTTTCATTCGCTAGTGTTGCACTTTCAATAACTTTTGTTGTAGCATCTGAATATGCTCTAACTAACCCTCCTGTACCAAGTAGTATTCCACCAAAATATCTTGTTACAATTATAAGAACGTTACACAAATTATTTTTAGATAAAATATTAAGCATTGGTCCACCAGCAGTTCCACTTGGTTCACCATCATCACTAAATCTTTCAACTACGCCATTTTCTGTCATTACTCTATACGCAAAACAATTGTGTCTAGCATCATAATACTGTTTTTTTACTTTTTTTATGATTTCTTGAGCCTGTTCTTCACTTGTTATATAAAATAAAGTTCCTATGAATTTTGATTTCTTTTCAACAATTTCTTCTTCTAATTTTTCCTCTTCTATCGTAAAAAACATTTTTTTCCCCTTTCAATAGAATAAGCTCTTATTTACCAGCAACAAACCCTGTAGAATATGCAATCTGTAAATTGAATCCACCAGTATAAGCATCTACATCAATAACTTCGCCAGCTAAAAACAATCCATTCACCAATTTAGATTCCATAGTTTTAGGCTTTATCTCTTTGATAGACACTCCTCCTGACGTAACAATTGCTTCATTAATTGGTCTAAAGTCACTAATTACAACTGTAAAATTCTTAAGCAAATTAACCAATGTAGCTCTTTCTTGTTTTGTAATCTCATTTACCTTTTTATTTCCGTCTATGCCTGAAAGAATAATAACCGGTTCAATTAATTTTTGAGGTAATAATTCGTCTAAAGAATTTTTAAAGCACTTATTTTTTTCCTTTTCAAAATCTCTTAAAACCCTACTGTCCAATTTTTCTGTACTTAATGCTGGTTTTAAATCAATTTTTAGTACAACTTTTCCACATTTTAATAACTCTTTTATGTTTTTATATCTTAAAAGATGAGCAGAACCACTTAAAATTGTTGGTCCTGAAACACCAAAATGAGTAAAAATCATTTCTCCAAAATCCTCATAAATTACCTTATTCTTTTCAAGATCTTCGAATTTTATTTGAACATTTTTTAAGCTTAATCCTTGTAAAGCTTTGCACAATTCTAGAGAATTTGTATATTTACTTTCATAAACACATTTATTATTTTTTTCAATTTCTCTTATATTATTAGATTCAACAGGAACCAAAGAAGGAACTATATCAGTTATTGTGTGTCCTAAATCTCTTGCCATTTTATATCCATCCCCTGTAGAACCTGTAGCTTGATAGCTATTTCCACCAGTTGCTATGATTACTTTATCGGCTTTTTCTATACACTTTTTACCATCTTTAATAAATTCTACACCTTCAACAGTTCTTAGTTTTGATTCATTATCAACTTGATTAGTGATAATTCTTTCAACTTTGGCAGATGTAATTAATTTGACATTTAATTTTCGTAACTCGCTTAAAAAAGCATTTAAAACATCAACTGATTTATCACTAACTGGAAAAATTCTATTGCCTCTTTCCTCTTTAACTTTAACTCCATGCTTTTCCATAAAATCAATTATATCTTTATTAGTAAACTGTTCAAAACAACTAAATAGGAATCTTCCGTTTCCTGGAATGTTTTGAATAAATTCAGACATATCCAAACTACTAGTAATATTACATCTTCCTTTACCAGTAATTAGAAGCTTCTTTCCAAACATATTCATTTTTTCTAGAATAACAACTTCATTCCCGCTTCTTGCCGCAGAAATACCAGCCATCATCCCTGCAGGCCCACCACCTACAATAACTACTTTCATCTTCTCTCACTCCTTCACTTTCGAATTTAATTATTCTATTAAACCATAGCGCAAGAAAGGTTAAACTTCTCCGTTTCCATACTGAGACTATAAATTCGAAATAGCTCTCATAACCCCAAGCTTACCATACTCATATGTAAGTCCACCTTGCATAAATGCAATATAAGGTGGTCTAATAGGTGCATCACAAGAAAGTTCAATAGAAGACCCTTGTGTAAAAGCACCTGCAGCCATAATTACTTTATCTGTATAACCAGGCATATCCCAAGGTTCTGGAACAGAATTAGAATCAACAGGAGAACCCATTTGTATTCCTTGGCAATACTTTATAACACTGTCTGCATTTCCAAATTCAATAGTTTGAACTATATCAGATCTTCTTTCATCAAATCTTGGAACTGTTTTAAATCCTAAATCTTCTAGCATCTTACTAGCAAAAACTGCAGTTTTCAAACTACTTCTAACAACACTTGGAGCCATAAATAAACCTTGTAAAATAGATCTATTCACTCCTTGGCTAGGACCAACTTCTTTACCTTGACCTGGAACAGTTAATCTTTCAGCTGCTAATTCAACTAGATCACTTCTTCCAGCAATATAAGCTCCATTAGTTGCAATTCCTCCACCTAGGTTTTTAATTAAAGAACCAACAATAACATCAGCACCAATGGCTGTAGGTTCATATTTTTCTACAAACTCACCATAGCAATTATCTATCATTATTATTACATCTTTGTTGTTTTCTTTTATTAATTTTATAACCTTTTCAATTTTGTCTAACGTAATACTCTTACGTGTAGCATAGCCTCTTGAACGTTGAATTTCAATTAATTTCACATTTCCTTGTGAAACTCTTTCTTTAATTTTTTCGTAATCAAAATCATTGTCAACCATATCTATTTGTTCATATTTCACTCCAAAAGATTTAAGAGAGCTGTTATTTTCTTCAATTCCAATAACCTTATCTAATGTATCATATGGTTTTCCACATATACTAAGCATTGTATCTCCAGGACGTAAAAATGCAAATAATGCTACTGTTAAAGCATGACTTCCAGAAATAAATTGATTTCTAACTAAACAATCTTCTGCTCCTAAAACATCTGCAAAAACTTTTTCTGCAGTATCTCTTCCAACGTCACCGTAACCATAACCTGTTGTTGTTCCAAAATGCATGTCAGATATGTTATATTTTTGAAATGCCTTTAAAACTTTTGCAGTATTGTACTCACACACTTCATCAATTTCTTTGAAAACTCCTTCAATATCTTTTTCAACTTTTTTTGATAATTCTACTACATCATCACTAATTCCTAATTCCTTATACATTTCTTTACTCCTTTACTTTTCATTCATTTAATAATTTATTATATGATTTATAACTTATATAAAAATCTATCGCTTGTTTATTATAATAACTATTACTGACAAACGTAATAGTTATATCCATATCCCTTATCTAACTCGTAGTACTTTCCAATAAAATTAGGGCTATTTGAATTAATTTCATATTTAGGTTCTACTATAATTTCTCCATCAATATTAATTACTCCCCATTTTCCATTTTGCTTAATTCCTGCAAAACCATTTGAATTAAATTCTGTTACAAAATCGTAGTTACATTCTATAACACCTTCACCATTGTTGTTCATAAAGCCCCATTTTCCTGACTGATTGTATGCATATAATTTTGATTCAAATAAATTCTTATTTTCAATTATTTCTCCATCAAAATTAATATACATTCTTTTTGAATCAGAACTTATAATCAAAAAGTTTTCTTTAATCAATATTTCAGCATTCTTCATGCTCAATATCACTTTTTCATCTTTGATTAAATCTGTTGTATTTTTATTAAATATAACAGCTTGTACCAAATTTGTATTAGGTATTTTTTGTATAGAATCATATTTAAAATCTACAATTTTATCACCATTTGAATTGATAATTCCAAACTTTTTATTCTTATATGTAATAAAGTAATCACCATATATATATTCCAGATATTGATACTCTCGTGTTTTTAATTCCTTATTTTCATTATCAATTATTTTAAATGTTTCATTATCTGTAATTGCAATCGAATACTTTTCAGATGATGTTTGATTTAGCCCTATAACATTGTCATAATTGATTTTTTGTTTTGTGCTATAATCAAAAACTTCTATATTATCACCACTTTGAGCATTTACATATTTTCCTGAAATAATTATGTTATCATATTTCAATTCAATTTGAATATTGCCATTAAAGTCTGCTAAGCCTTGTTTAGAATTTTTTTGTAACACTAAACACTTATTGTTTTTATCATATTCAATGTCCTCATACTCATGTTTAATTATATTATCTTTATTTTTATAGAACCCAGCTTGTCCATTTTCAATAGCAATTAGGTATATATCATTATTTTTTTCTGGATTCTCTATTCTATCGATTTGTTCATATTTTGTATCTAAAACTAGTTCTGCATTTCGGTTTATATATCCATATTTTATTGAATTGTCTTTATTTTTTCCTACTATAAAACCTGATTTTTTATACTGAGTTTCATTATCTTCGTAATATCCATCGGATTCTATTTTATCATATTCTTCTTTAACTACAGTTACACCATTTATATTGATAACGCCGTATTTATTGTCTTTTTTTACTAGAAGTAAACCTTCGTTATAATCAAAACTATTAATTTCATCATAGTTTGGTTTTGCTATTACTTTTCCATTGAAGTCAATTAATCCATATTTATTATTATCAACAAATTTCAACACACTTTTTTCGTATGGAATTGGGCTTATTCCTGAATTCAGTTCTATTGCTTCTACAATTACATATTGATATAATATTTGCTCTGATTTTTCATTTAAGACTTTAATTTTATATTGATTTTTTTCAGTATCATAATCATACTTACATATAAACAGTGGTTTTGAAGGATTTGGAATTTGAATTTCATCATATTTTGATTCAATTATAATTTCACCATTTTTATTAATAACTCCATATTTGTTATTATCCATAAACACCATATAATTAATTTCACTTACTACCTCAAGTTGATAATCGAGATTAGGCTTTTTGTTTCTTATTGCAATTATTGAAATAGTAGTTGCCAAAATTATACAAATAATACCAATAATAATAAAAACAGTTTTTTTCTTCATACACACACCTCTAAATTTTTCTTTTGATTTAAAATTGTTGTGATATTTTATCTCTTAATTTATGATTCATTTAATCTCTAAAATATTGAAAATACTATATTTGCGATATTCTCTTAATCCATTATATAGGCTATATTTTCATCTGTCAATGAATGACTGCAAACTTTTTCCTCTATTTTCCTCATTTTCTCTTACAACTTTGTTATTTGAAGCATTGTAAATACCTAATATAACTGAATAAATAATTATGGTTATTGCAAAACATACTATTATTCTGCCAGTTCTGGTATATAAAAAATTACCGTATAAGCATCACCTTCTTTTTTTTATAATCTAAACTTTCATGAAAATATTGGGAGAACTAAAATTATATTTCCCAAATGATTAAATTTTTTGAATTAAAATTTTAATTGTTTTATATTCTAGCACGGATTTTTTTATTTGTAAAGACTTTTTTATTTTTTTATTTCACTTTCATTTTTTAATTACTATCTGTAAAAAGATATTCAGTTTGACATAAAACAGATATTGTGATATAATCTTTCCCAGTAAGAGCAAAAGCTCACACGTACTTTTAGCTTCGTGGTAACTATAAGTATAGACGCCAAACCACACAGCCTAAGGAGGCATAATTATGTATAAAATAATAATTGACTCTGACGGAACCGTAACACGGGCTGAAACCAATCAGGTAATCGGTGTAATTCCAGGATTTGGTCATACAGATTACTTCAAACACCCCAACATCGTAAAACAGTATGGTTTTAAACTTAACACTGGTGAACATGTCAAAATAAGCTACGGCGGATATGTTGAAATAGAGGATGAAGCAGGAAACATAAGCAAGAAATTTGTTGAATCCTGCCATGCCCGGTGTCCCGCCCTTGTTAGACATTGTTTTATGTATGGGAAGGATTTCTGCCCACACGGAGCAAAATTAAAGGACTCAGGCTTCTACGTTCTTTAA
>Ga0256404_1013937_pt1 | contig 10034 bp, 8 predicted proteins | sample RumenRJG_01DNA_FD_185990 | JGI IMG/M metagenome (GOLD analysis project Ga0256404, IMG submission 185990) | Bovine rumen microbial communities from Lethbridge, Alberta, Canada - RJG_01 | ecosystem: Host-associated > Mammals > Digestive system > Stomach > Rumen | place: Canada: Alberta | collected...
CATCATGCGCCGCCATCTCCGTCCATTCACGGGGCTGCCTTTACAGGCAGTCCCGCGTTTATTGCGCGGTGTCCCGTTATTCCGGCGGATAGAAATACGAATTGCCTCCCATATTCGCATTGTATTGTAAATTTATATCAAAGAGTACTTTCTTTTTGGATGGACATGGTGTATAATCAATTTAATAAGTCCCGATTTATTAGCTATAATTAACAAGGAGGGGATATCACATGGGACGCTTGAAGGCTGACGCCGTGGAGAAGATCCGGGAGATCTGCGGCAGGTACAAAGACGAGAACACGCCTCTGATGATGATTCTCAGCGACATCCAGAACGAGTACGGGTACATCCCGCTGGAGGTGCAGGAGATCGTCTCGGAGGAGACGGGCATCTCCGTGGCGGAGATCTACGGCGTGGTGACGTTCTACTCGTTCTTCTCGCTGGAGCCCAAGGGCCGGTTCGTGGTCGGCTGCTGTCTGGGCACGGCGTGCTACGTGAAGGGCGCGCAGCAGGTGATCGACAAGTTCTCCGAGGAACTGGGCATCAAGCCCGGCGAGACCACCGACGACGGCATGTTCACGCTGGACGCCCTGAGGTGCATCGGCGCGTGCGGCATCGCCCCGGCGGTGAGCATCAACGGCAAGGTGTATCCCAAGATGACCGTCAGCCAGGTGCGCGAGGTCATCGCCCAGCAGTATCTGATCGTTGAGAAGGAAAAGGAAATGGAGGGTGCGACGGTATGATCAATACGGTTGAAAAGCTGAACGACAGAATCGCATCCTGTACCCAGTGTCTGGAGGGCAAGATCACCGGCTCCGACGGCAAGCGGCACATCGTGCTCTGCGGAGGCACCGGCTGCCTCTCCAACAACTCCGCCGAGATAAGGGCCAAGTTTGTGGAGGTGCTGGAGAAGAAGGGCCTCTCCGAACGGGTCACCGTCAACCAGGTGGGCTGCTTTGGCTTCTGCTCCCAGGGGCCGTTCGTGAAGATCTACCCCGAGGACACCCTCTACCGCCTGGTGAAGATCGAGGACGTGGAGGAGATCGTCGAATCCGACATCGAGGGCGGCGTGGTGGTCGAGCGGCTGCTGTATGAGGAGCCCTCCACCGGCGAGAAGGTCAAGAAGCAGGATGACATCAACTTCTACAAGAAGCAGCGGCGCGTGGCGCTGCACGGCTGCGGCGTCATCAACCCCGAGGACATCAACGAGGCCCTGGGCATGGGCGCGTTCCAGGGCTTGAAGCGGGCGCTGTCCATGACCCGGCAGGAGGTCATCGACGAGGTGCTCGCCTCCGGTCTGCGCGGCCGCGGCGGCGCGGGCTTCCCCACCGGCCGGAAGTGGCAGTTCGCCTACAATTCCCAGAGCGACGACAAGTACGTGGTCTGCAACGGCGACGAGGGCGACCCCGGCGCGTTCATGGACCGCTCCATCCTCGAGGGCAACCCGCTGGCGGTCATCGAGGGCATGATGATCGCGGGGTACGCCATCGGCGCGCAGAACGGCTATTTCTACGTGCGCGCGGAGTATCCCATCGCGGTCAAGCGCCTGCGCATCGCCATCGCCCAGGCCCGCGAGCAGGGCCTGCTGGGCAAGAACATCCTGGGCACCGATTTCAGCTTCGACTGTCATCTCAGGCTCGGCGCGGGCGCGTTCGTCTGCGGCGAGGAGACGGCGCTTCTGAACTCCATCGAGGGCAAGCGCGGCATGCCGCGTCCCCGCCCGCCGTTCCCCGCGGTGAAGGGCCTGTGGGGCAAGCCCACCATCATCAACAACGTCGAGACCCTGGCCTGCGTGCCCACCATCCTCCGCGAGGGCGCGGAGAAGTTTGCCAGCGTCGGCACCGAGCGCTCCAAGGGCACGAAGGTGTTCGCCCTGGGCGGCAAGGTCAACAACGTCGGCCTCGTGGAGGTCCCCATGGGCACCACCCTGCGGGAGCTCATCTACGACATCGGCGGCGGTATCCCGAACGGCAAGAAGTTCAAGGCCATCCAGACCGGCGGCCCCTCCGGCGGCTGTCTGACCGAGGAGTTCCTGGACGAGCCCATCGACTTTGACAACCTGGTGGCCAAGGGCTCCATGATGGGCTCCGGCGGCGCCATCGTCATGGACGAGGACAACTGCATGGTGGACGTGGCGAAGTTCTACATGGAGTTTATCTGCGACGAGTCCTGCGGCAAGTGCTCGCCCTGCCGTATCGGCACCAAGCGGATGCTGGAGATCCTCACCCGCATCACCGAGGGCCGCGGTACCATGGAGGACCTGGACGCCCTGGAGGAGCTGAGCCGCACCGTGAAGGCCAACTCCCTGTGCGCGCTGGGCCAGACGGCGGCCAACCCGATCAATTCCACGCTCTCCCACTTCCGGGACGAGTACATCGCCCACATCGTGGACAAGAAGTGTCCCGCCCATGTGTGCAAGAACCTGATGGAATACTACATCGACCCGGACAAGTGCATCGGCTGCGGCATGTGCCACAGGGGCTGTCCCGTGGACTGCATCCACAAGACGGACTACATCGCCCCCGGCCACAAGATGACGTCCTGGAAGATCGACCCGACCCAGTGCGTGAAGTGCGGCTCCTGCATCAGCGTCTGCCGGTTCGGGGCCATCGAGAAGCGCTAAAGGAGGTGTATGGAAATGCTGAATATCAAAATCGAGGGGATTCCCTATCAGGTTGAGGAAGGCCTGACCATCCTCGAAGCCGCCAAGGCCTGCGGCTATGAGATTCCGTCCCTGTGCACCTTCAACCACGGCGAGTGCAACCAGGGCTCCTGCCGCGTCTGTCTGGTGGAGGCCACCGGCGCGCGGGGTCTGGTGGCCAGTTGCGTGTATCCCGTGTCCGAGGGCATGGAGATCCGCATCGGCTCCCCCGCCGCCATCGAAGCCCGCCGGCACAGCGTGGAGCTGCTGCTCTCCAACCACAACAAGAACTGCCAGCAGTGCGACAAAAACGGCCACTGCGAGCTGTTGTACGTCGCCCAGCTGACCGGGGCGCGGGACGAGGCCTTCGCGGGCGAGCGCTCCGAGACCTATATCGACCGCGTGGCGCCCGGCATCACCCGCGACACCAGCAAGTGCATCCTCTGCGGACGCTGCGTGGAGCGCTGCAAGAACGCTCACGGTCTGGGCATACTGGGCTTTGAAAACCGCGGCTTCCGCACCTTCGTCTCCCCCGCCGAGAACCGCAGCTTCGCCGATTCCCCCTGCATCCAGTGCGGCCAGTGCGTCAACGTCTGTCCCACCGGCGCGCTGATGGAGCACAGCGAGATCGACAAGGTGGACGCCGCCTTCAAGGCCGGCAAGCACGTCATCGCCCAGGCGGCGCCCGCGGTACGCGCGGCGCTGGGCGAGGAGTTCGGCTACCCCATCGGCACCCCCGTCACCGGCAGGATGGCCGCGGCCATGCGGCGTCTGGGCTTCGAGCGGGTGTACGACGTCAACTTCGGCGCTGACCTGACCATCATGGAGGAGGGCACGGAGCTGCTCAAGCGCCTGACCGAGGGCGGCGTGCTGCCGATGATCACCTCCTGCTCCCCCGGCTGGGTCAACTACGCCGAGTACAACTACGGCGACCTGCTGCCGCATCTGTCCAGCTGCAAGTCCCCGCACCAGATGCAGGGCGCGATCATCAAATCCTGGTGGGCGCAGCAGCACGGCATCGATCCCAAGGACATCTTCGTGGTCTCCGTCATGCCCTGCACCGCCAAGAAGTTTGAGAAGGAGCGCGAGCAGGAGAAGGTGGACGGCATCCCGGATGTGGACGCGGTCATCACCACCCGCGAGCTGGCGCGGATGATCCGTCGAAGCGGCATGCTCTTCCAGCGACTGCCCGAGGAGCCCTGGGATCAGGACATCATGGGCGATTACTCCGGCGCGGGCGTCATATTCGGCGTCACCGGCGGCGTGATGGAGGCGGCGCTGCGGACCGTGTACTTCAAGCTCACGGGCGTGGAGCACGATCCCATCGAATTCACCGCCGTGCGCGGCCACGACGCCGGCATCCGCGAGGCGTCCATCTACATCAACGGCACCACTGTCAACGTGGCGATCGCCTCCGGCATGAAGTCCGCCAAGGTTCTGCTGGACGAGATCCGCAAGGGCACCAGCAAGTACCAGTTCATCGAGATCATGGGCTGCCCCGGCGGCTGCATCAACGGCGGCGGCCAGCCCTATGTGCGCCCGGTGTTCCTGCCCAACGAGTCTGACGACATACTGGACACCTACAAGGAGAAGCGCGCCCGGGCCCTCTACACCGAGGACGAGCGCCAGACGGTGCGCCAGAGCCACAACAATCCCCAGATCGCCGAGCTGTATGAGAAGTTCCTCGGCGAGCCCAACGGGCACCTGTCCCACAAGCTGCTGCACACGTCCTATGCGGCGCGGGAGGGGTTCAACTGATCCGTTCATATCAAACGCCCTCGCGCAGTTCTGCGCGAGGGCGTTTTCATGGGGGTAATCGCGGGTCACGTGTCGGCGCGGCCGCCTTTGAGCCATCGGTTCAGCCGCGTCGGACCAAACACCTGGTATTCAGCGAAGACGCAGACGGGAATCGCGGCGAGTATGTCCACCACGGAGTGCTGCTTGACAAAGGCGGTGGATATCGAGATGGCGACGGCGGAGACGACCATGAAGGCCTTCCAGAGACGGTTTCCATCCCTCCTGTGGCAGAATACCGAGGCGATGGCGACGGAATAGGCCACGTGGAGGGAGGGACACACCCCCGTGGGGGTATCGAAGGCATAGATGAACGCCATCAGCCGCGTCAGCACATTGTCCCGCTCAAAGCGCTCCGGGCGTAAAAGCTGCACGCTGGGAAAGAGTATGTAGACCACCATGGCCACCGCCTGGGTGATCATGATGTAGCACTGCAGCCGCTTGAAGCTCGGGATGTCGTAGAGGAAAAAGTACAGAAGCGACCCCGCAACGAGGAAGAACCAGTAGCAATAGATGATGAGAAAGCCCTCGTTGAAGGGGATCATATCGTCCAGGGCGCAGTGTATGACGTGGAGCCTCTCCGGGGGGATGAAGTTCTCCGTGAGGTAATACAGCAGAAAGTAGGCGATCCAGCCGCCCAATAGCTTGACATGGGCAAAGCGGGGCTCGTTCAGCCGGGACAGTCTGAATTCACGGTAATCGACGGCAGGTTTTTTCATGTGGACAGTTCCTCGTCAGGGTTCTTTGGGGCGATTGAGGGGATACTGGCGTCTGGGCACGTTGGGATAAGGGACGACCCTGTGTACCAGCAGGCTCCTCGCCATGTCCGTGATGGCATCCATCAGGGCGCGGCAGATGCGATCCCGCTCCGCCTCAGGGCTGGCGGCGGGATCAAAGGCGATGGGCCTTCCAAAGCACACCTGCTTCAGCTTCGGCGCGACGTACATGGGCACAAAGTCGACGGGCTCGCCCGTCCGCCGGGCGTACATGGCGGCCAGGTCCACAAAGCCCTTCTGAAAATCCCAGACGACATTGCTGTAGGGCACCGCGCGCTCCGGGAAGATGACGATGTGATCGCCGTCCTCCATGTGACGGATGGATTTACGCAGCGTGGTCATTACGCGGTAGTCCTTGTAGACGCCGACGCAGTGGGCGTTTGTCAGCACCGGGACGCAGATCGGCGCGATAATATAAGACAATATCCGGTAAAACCAGCGGCACCAGCGCGGCTTATGGGACCAGAAGTCCCGAAAGGCATAGTCGGGCAGCGCCTTCAGGTCCATCATATCTGCGATGCACCAGATCGCGCGGGGAAAGGGAAGATAGAGCTCCGAGTAAACCGGGCCGTAGGTGTGGGCGTGATTGCCCACGATGATGCAGGGACGCCCCTGCGGAAGGTTCTCCAAGCCCGTAAACTCGGGGGCGGGGCAGATCCTTCGCATCAGCGCGCAGGCGGCGCGGTAGCAATACCAGGACAGCTTTTTCATAGGATACGCCTGTTGATTTCATTTTGGCTTCACGTGTGACGCCGGCTTGGGTTCGTGGTATTCATAGCCCTCGTCGAAGCGGACCTCGTCCGGGGGAAGCTCCAGCAGCTCCGGGTGCTTCAGATAGTGCCGTATGTCCTTGAAGAAGCGGGCATAGTGCGCGCCGGAGCAGACGCGCTCGTCGATGGTCATGCCCAGCGGAAGGAACCGCTTCATGCGCGTCTGGCCGTTCTCCACCACGGCGCAGCGCTCCTCCAGGCCCATCCCCGCGAAGATACCCACATTGCCCCAGTTGTAGAGGTGGTGGTTCACATCCTGGAGCTGTATGGAGGCCATATTGGTGAGGAAGAGACCCACGTAGAAGGGCAGTTCATCCATCAGGACGCCGGGCGCGAGGCCGTAGCGGTCCAGCAGGCGAATCAGCGCCACGAACACGGTGGCCAGACCCGGCACGGCGAAGAGCACACCGAGCAGCTTTTCGACGAAGCCCGGCGTCTGGTCGACCCGGTTGGCCGCCACCGCGGCGTTCACGCGGTCCCGCACGTCGTAGACCGTATCCGTGAGATCGAACTTGATCTTCGCCACGGCCTCACCCCGGTCGATGTCATGAGGGTCCTTCAGCAGCGTGAAGGCGCAGGAGCAGTTGTTCCGGGCAAAGAGCTGCTTGTTCATGACGAAGCGGTTGACCTGGGGATTGCGGCCGATGGCGCGCACATAGGCGGCCATGATGATTTGCATGTAGGAAAGCTGTTCGCCCTTCTCCAGCCTTTGCCGACGGATGTACTCCGCCAGCACCTCCAGATCTATCCTGTATTTCAAAAACACCTGCGCGTCGCAGCGCATGGGCATGACATAGGGAGTGATCCGCATGATCGGATCGATCCCCTTGATGCGCCTCCCGTCGGGTCTCCTGCCAAACATATTACTATCCCCCCTGATGATCGCCCGGGTCGTCGCGTCAGTCTATATTATGAGCTTCTTGCGCCTGACCCCGCGCGGACGGCGGCGCTTCTCACCCGGTCACGGCAAAAGCAAAGCTGAACCGGATTGCGCCGACCCATTTTATTATATAATGATTTGCCAATTTCTTCAACATACATTTGTTGTATGTTGGTTTTTAACTCGTATAAAACATACTTTTCGTCCTATGCGCGCTGATACTGCGCTGACGCACTCTCCCACGGACAGCACCAGCCGCTGTTAAGCTTCCCTCTCTCAACTCCAAGACTACAATCCGGCAGCCCCGCCTCGCCACGACCGTTGCATTCGGGCCGAGTCTGTGCTATAGTAGGAGCGAGCATGAACGACACGGAAACGCTCATGAAAGGAGCTTCAAATGATTCTATATTTCAGCGCCACAGGCAACACGCGCTTTGTCGCTCAGGGGCTGGCGGCACGGCTCGGAGACGAGGCGCTCGACCTCCTGGATAAGATCAGGCGTTCTGATTACACGCCCATTCAATCCGATGCGCCGTTTATCATCTGCGCGCCGACCTACGTCTGTGAAATGCCCCGCTTCCTCACCGCCTGGCTACGAAAAACACCGCTGACCGGGAACAGGGACGTATACTTCATCTTCACAAGCGGCGGCTACGCGGGCATCAGCGGCGTGCTGGTCCGATCCATCGTCCGCAAAAAGGGTCTGCGCTACATGGGCTGCGCCAACCTCACCATGCCCCGCAACTACATCGCCAGCGACGCCTACCCGGAGCTGGAGACGCCTGAGATCGAGCGGAGGATACGGGAAGCGAACGGACAGCTTGAGGCCATCGCGTCGGCCATTGCGCGTGGAGAGCGGCTCAAATCCCGCCACGTCTGGCTGTTTGAGGTGCTGATCACGCTGCCCTTCAACCCGGTATGGTCCCGCGTCCGTCAGGGCGTCCGCGATTTTCAGGCGACGGAGAAGTGCGTCGGGTGCGGGAAATGCGCCAGGGGGTGTCCGCTGAATGTCATCCGCATCGTGGACGGAAAGCCCGTCTGGGACGGGAAGAGCTGCGCCCACTGCATGTCCTGCATCCAGAACTGCCCCGTGGAGGCCATCGAGTATGGGAACGTCACCCAGAAGAAGCAGCGATACCGCTTTGAGAAATACCGCTATGCCGTTCAGGATGACGGGCGGGTAAAGTAATCCGGCATTTGCTCAAAATTCTTTCCAAATCGCGCTTCCCCCTTCACAAATCGCCATAATTCTGTTATAATAGTAATGAAGCATATTTATGCTCAAGATCAAAGGAGGAATTGGACTATGAAGAAGCTTCTCTCTGTTCTGCTGGCTGTGGTCATGCTGCTGTCCGTGGCGGCGTTCGCCGAGGGCGAGTACCGCGTGGCGATGATCACCGACTACGGCGACATCACCGACCAGTCCTTCAACCAGACCACCTATGAAGCCTGCAAGGCCTACTGCGAGGCCAACGGCGTCGACTTCACCTACTACAAGCCCAACGGCGACTCCACCGCCGAGCGCGTGGCCATGGTCGAAAAGGCCGACGATGAGGGCTACAACGTGATCGTGATGCCCGGCTATGCCTTTGGCGAGACCATCGCCGAGGTGCAGGAGGAGTATCCCGAGATCAGCTTCATCGCGCTGGACGTCTCTGAGGGCGACCTGGGCGGCGCGGCTGTGGCCGAGAACGTGTACTGCGCGGTCTACAAAGAGGAGCTGTGCGGCTACATGGCCGGCTACGCGGCTGTGAAGCTGGGCTACACCCACCTGGGCTTCCTGGGCGGCATGGCGGTTCCCGCTGTGGTGCGCTATGGCTTCGGCTTCGTGCAGGGCGCTGACGCGGCTGCCACCGAACTGGGCGTGGACGCCACCGTCGAGTACGTGTACGGCAACCAGTTCTACGGCGATGCCGACATCACCGCCTATATGGACAACTGGTATCAGACCCTGGGCGTGCAGTGCGTGTTCGCCTGCGGCGGCGGCATCTACTCCTCCGCGGCTGAGGCGGCTGCCAAGGTCGACGGCGGCAAGGTCATCGGCGTTGACGTGGACCAGAAGGGCATCATCGACGGCACCTATGGCGACGGCCTGACCGTGACCTCCGCCATGAAGGGCCTGGGCGCCACCGTGAACACCCTGCTGGCTGAGACCGTTGCCGGCAATTTCGCCAACTACGGCGGCAAGGTCGAGTCCCTGGGCCTGGTGGGCACCGATCCCGCTGCCAACTATGTGCAGCTGGCTCCCTCCACTCAGTGGGCCGACACCTTCACCGAGGCCGATTACTCTGACCTGGTGGCCAAGATGTTCAATGGCGAGATCACCGTCTCCGACGCCATCGACGCCATGCCCGCCACCACCATCACCGTCAATGATCTGGGCACCGTGAAGTAAACCCGAACCTCCGGGGGAGTCCCCTCCCCCGGGCTTTGACAAAAGCCCCTGTTCCACATGCGGAAACGGGGGCTTTTGTGAAAGATCACGGTCAGACAAATTCCCAATTACGTGTAGGAGGGATCGGAATTGGAGAACCAATACGCCATTGAGATGCTGCACATCACCAAGCGATTCCCCGGCATCATCGCCAATGACGACATCACGCTCCAGCTGAGGAAGGGCGAGATCCACGCGCTGCTGGGCGAAAACGGCGCGGGCAAGTCCACGCTGATGAGCGTGCTGTTCGGCCTGTACCAGGCGGAGGAGGGCATCATCAAGAAGGATGGCAAGGAGGTCAAAATCAACGACCCCAACGACGCCAACGCCCTGGGCATCGGCATGGTGCACCAGCACTTCAAGCTGGTGGAGTGCTTCACGGTGCTGGACAACATCATCCTGGGCGTGGAACCCACGGACAAGTTCGGCTTCCTGAAGAAGTCCGAGGCCCGGCAGCGCGTCATCGAGTTGTCCAACCGCTACGGCCTCCAGGTGGACCCAGACGCGAAGATCTCCGACATCACGGTGGGCATGCAGCAGCGCACGGAGATATTGAAGATGCTCTACCGGGACAACGAGATACTGATCTTCGACGAGCCCACCGCCGTGCTGACGCCCCAGGAGATCGACGAGCTGATGCAGATCATGAAGAACCTCGCCGCCGAGGGCAAGTCGATACTGTTCATCAGCCACAAGCTGGCCGAGATCATGGCCGTGGCGGACCGCTGCTCGGTGCTTC
>Ga0256404_1013938_pt1 | contig 10033 bp, 5 predicted proteins | sample RumenRJG_01DNA_FD_185990 | JGI IMG/M metagenome (GOLD analysis project Ga0256404, IMG submission 185990) | Bovine rumen microbial communities from Lethbridge, Alberta, Canada - RJG_01 | ecosystem: Host-associated > Mammals > Digestive system > Stomach > Rumen | place: Canada: Alberta | collected...
CCATAAAATCACCTATAATAGATACGTTATATAACGTATCTATTATAGTACATAAAAAGAAAGAATGCCAGCGTTAACTAGCATTCTTATGCGATTTTTAGCCTTTTAAACTTTTTTCAAAATTGCAACGTATCTAGATTGTTCCAATTTGAGAATGCTCTGGAGCCCTTGAGGCTCCTTTCTTTGCGCTCTATTAAAATATTTATATAATGCGGTATATGCGGTATGCAATATATGCTATAATAGGCTCAATAAGTTATGGTAGAGGCTTATAGCTATGCATATCAGTGTTGTTAAAAGTGGAAAATATCACCAGGTTTATCTAGTAGAAAACTGGCGTGAAGGCGGTACGACTCGTTCCAGAAATGTGGTTAAGTTTGGTAGGCTTGAAGATCTTGTTAAGGATGATCCTGATGCTTTAGATAAATTAAAAGCACAATACAATGAGAATAAAGAAAAGGCAGCCATTGCTAATGAGCAGTTAATTGCAAAACTTAATGATGATAACATCTCAGCATCAGCCAATGGAGCAGCACCTAGTGTAGGTTATGGACTAGAGCCATTAAGACAACTATGGGAAAAAGACTTAGATTTAACCTATTGGTTAAACTACCTAAAAAGATATAAAACCAAGCTTGATTTTGATGTAGATGCAGTAAGCTCTTATATGGTGGGACAGAAGGTACTTGACCCAAGCTCTATCTTAACTGCCTATGATGCTAGAACCTCATTATTTGGTAACTTATTAAAAGACTGTCAGTTACAACATCTCTACCGTGCTTTATCCTTCTTGCACTCTAATAAAGAGCAAATCGTTAAACATGTAAATAAGAAACTAGATACCATTGTTAACAGAAGCTATTCCATGGCTTTTTATGATGTAACCAATGTTTACTTTGAATCTCCTCTTACTGATGAAGAGCGCAATAAAATCAATGATGAATATCTAGATGAGGTCATTGAGATCATAAAAGATTATCAAAGCACTCATGGTCTTGATAATTCCTTTTTTAATAATGATGGCTCAAAGAAAAGTGATGATGAAATCGCTTTAGGTCTTAACTTTTTCGATGAGGATGGAAATATCCTCTTTGAAAACTTACCTCAAGACTTATACCACGAGATTAAGGGCTTACTTTTCTTTAAAATGCGAGGTCTATCTAAAGAGCACCGTTACGATTTACCTTTAATCTCCATTGCTCTAGTTATTGATGAATACGGTTTTCCTATTGACTATGAGGTATTCTCAGGTTGCCACTCTGAATTTAAGACCATGCCTGAGGCAATTGAGCAAATCAAAACTAAATACAACATTAAAGATACTGTGATAGTTGCTGACAGAGGTCTTAACTCGGTTACTAACTTAGATATGCTGTTACAACAAAACTACGGCTTTATCGTGGCTCAGAAAATCACCAATCTAAATGATGAGTTCCGCTCCAAGATGTTAGATGACAATGGATACCTCACTATCGAAGGTGTACCTTATGAGGAATACCACTACAAGGTTGTAGATAACTATGTAAAAGTTGATAAAAAGACTAAAACGAAAGTTACTTGCAAGATTGTATTCGCTTACTCAAAAGACAGGGCGGCAAGAGACTTAAAACAACTTGAGCAAGATATAGCTAAAGCAAAGGACGCTGTAGTTAATAACAAGTGTATCTATCAAAATACTCGTAACTGGCAGAGCATGGTTAAAGTTGATAACAAAGAAGCATGCAAGGCCTTAGCTTTAAACCAAGAACTAATTGATAAGAGAAAAGCTGAATGTGGCTACAGTGCTGTGGTGTACCATAAAGCACCTAACGTTGATAAAGACTTAACTCCACTTGATTTAGCAGCTTCTTATCACCGCTTAGTTAAAATCGAAGAGTGCTTTAGAATTATGAAGAGTAACTTAGGTCTTAGACCTATGTATGTAAGTAGCAATGAGCATATCTATGGCCACTGCTTAGTTTGTTACTTGGCTTTAGTCATGATCCGCTTACTTGAATTTAAGTTAAAACAAAGCGGTCATACCATGACTATTGAGCGCATCATCTCTGCTTTAAACTCAGGCAAACTTACTGTGGTTAAAATCAATGGTGAGGTGCTATTCATTAACACTAATGAATATAAAGGCTTATATAAGAAAGGACTTGATAAAGATCGTGAGAAGAGTACTGATGAACTTAAGCTTCAACTAAATGAAAATAAGCTTGATTTAGATATGATTATGGAAGCCTGCGGTCTTACTCCTCTGTCAAAAGTTAACAAAACCAACAATATCAATAAGTGCTTCAAACGCAAATATCGTGGCCACTCAGATATGCTTGATCAACTCATTGTAGATCTAATCTAAAAACATATACCGCATTACATAAATTACTTAAAACAGCTCAACTCTAGTTGTATCAACGGATTGCGCTGTTTTTATTTGTGTGTAACTGTCAAAGACATGCGCACTTTTAATCTTTACTATTCTCTAATTAAGTAGTCTTTAAGTAAGAAAAGATCAAGGCATTTGCAAAGTCTTCTAGTAAATGTCTTGGGTAAATTTTGCGTAAAGAAAATTCAAAAAACAGCTTATTCTTTGAGAACGTTTGCAAAAACTGACAAATTTTGTTGATTTTTCTTGCAAAAGTACGTGATAATGATTTGATTTAGTTTGTACTTTCTCTTTGTCTAAAGGCAAGAGCAAAGCAAATTAACAAAAAATAAAAAAACAAATATCAAACTATAAACAAATTAAATAGTTTAAGCAGTAGCAAGCTTACACTCTGTATGTTAAGTGTTAGCATTATAAATAAGTAACTGCAGCAGCTAAAACTTAACAAAACAAATAAACACAACTAAACCTAGGAACACTTAGGTAGTGTATTTTGCTAATTACAATGACACTTTGAAAAAGCATTGATGGTCATTGTGTAGTAAAGCTCATTGGTGTCGATAAGATATATGGGCAGCTTTGTTGAAAGTTACAAGCTTTTACAAGGCATACCTTTGTGAATAAGAATTACATGGCCGATTCAATAAATACTAAGTTACTAACGCTCTTGCAAAGGGTGGGCATTCCTCCATCAGAGGTGAGCTGTAACTATCCACTTGTAGCCCATGTAAAATTTACCTTTCAATCAACTTGGCACTTTGAAGTGGGGGTTAAAGACACCACTATTCGCAATCCTATCGGCACTGAAAATGTAGTTGATGAAGCAGCCTTAGCTGAGTTTGAAAACTACAATCGCCAAGCTTTAAGTAAAGATAAAAAAGTAAAACGTGAGTTTTGCTCATCTTTAGAGGGCATGAGTGCTCAAGAGTTATTTAGACTTGGCAATAAGATTAACAAGCTCTCAATTCGCCGTGCTAAAGGTCGTTGTACTTGTTCTGAGTGCCGTGGCTCTAAACAAAGCTCTTGCCCAAATTGCTCAGGCTACGGTCAAATTCTCTGTCCTAGCTGTCAAGGCGCTGATGGCGGTTGCACAAGATGCCATAAAACCGGTTATGTAAGTTGTCCTACTTGTCATAGTGAGGGTAGGGTAAACTGTCAAAAGTGCAGGGGCATGGGCGTTTTAATTGTTGAACGTCAAGTCTTTTTAAACGCAACTTGCATGCCTTTAATTACAACAGAGTATGACAAGGTCGATGATCTTTTTGTCCGTCCTCGTACAGGTGTCTATAGCTATTGCTATGATGAGCTCTTAGGTGCTTTAAAGTACACATTACAAGAGTCTGAAGAGAATCAAGAAGGGAATTACGTTTTAGGCTTTAAAGCTGAAGATGATGTGCAATATTTAAAGTTTGCTATCTCTGGGGAAAATCAAGTCTTTGAGTTTTATGCAACCAAAACTAATTGCGCTCCTTTAGATTTACCTAGAGTTTTAGATACAGTTTATTTCAATATTAAAAATAAGCTCTCTGATGCAGCAGTGGGCAAGACCATTTGCAAGATTGAAACTAAGATTGATGTTTTTAATATGCTGTGCCGAAACAAGTTTTATATGCAGATCTTGCACGGCTATGAGGCTGATTTTGATGCGGTAACACGCATGCTCAAAAACAAGACCACGGTTGAAGATACCTACACTTCAAAGCGCTTTACTATGAAGCAAAAGCTAGAAAGTATTTTAGCGGTGCGTAAAGAAGAGCTTTGCAATGTGCTATCACGTAAGCTTATAGCTTCAACAGGCCATTTAATGTCAGAGGTCTTTGCTAGACAAAGTGCGATGTCACTAGTTGAGTTTATCTCAAACTTGAAGTTTAGACCAATGCGCATAAGCCGTTATTGGAATATCGCAACCTTAATTATGTGGGCGATAACCTTATTTTTAGCTTTCTTATCACCAAGTGGCGGGGTGATGACCTCATGTGTGATCTTAACTGTGATAGTTAGCTTTGTAACTTCATACTATGTAACTAAAAACTTAAGGTTATTTGAAGTTATCCTGCGCTCAGGTGTGTTTAGGAACATTACTAAGTTTATTGACTTTAACTATGACATCATGCGTGCGATGATCATAGTCTTTGGTGTGTTAGTTATCGAATTTGTCTTAAATAACATCATTGACTAAGAAATTTTGCTTAAAATCTCATCTGTGATCTGTACTGCAGAATTTAGTCTTAATAAGAACGATTGTTATTAGTAAATTTTTACTCAAAGCGCATATCTATCCTTAAAATTACTTCATTGAACTAAAATTTTGTAAGCGTTTTCGTCAATAATTCAATAAGTTACAGTCAAAAGTTAGCTTATACTAACTTTAGCGTGCCAAATTCCTTTAAAAATGGCAGATCTTTGTAAAATTGTGAGCTCGTCTTTACTTTATAAACTCAATTGTGAAAATCTCTATCAATTGCATAAGAATGCTATTTTAGGTACTTAATAAACCACTTTTAAAAACTTTAAGCGCTAAAAATCAGTGTAAAGCCTTATTCAATGCGCTTTAGCGAAAGTTGATAGTTTTTTATCAAATTATTTATTTCAAATTCCCTTTGTAAAAGTAATAACAGTCTATATAATTCATTTCGGCTTAACGAGCTAAACAAATTAAGTCTTAAAAAAGCTTAGACTTAAAACAATCTTTAAGACTAAACAAAAGTCTTTAACTAACTATATTGGAGTGATCATGAAAGAACAGTGGCGTGGTTTCAACGGTTCTCATTGGGTAGATGACGTAAACGTAAGAGACTTCATCCAGCACAACTACACCCCTTATGATGGCGACGAGTCATTCTTAGTAGGTCCTACCGATGCTACTAACAAGTTATGGGGCGAGCTACAGCAGTTACAACATCAAGAGCGTGCTAAAGGTGGCGTTCTAGATATGGAAACTGAGGTTGTATCTGGTATCACTGCTTACGGCCCAGGTTACATTTCAGCTGATAGCAAAGATTTAGAGAAGGTTGTAGGCCTACAGACTGATAAGCCTCTAAAGCGTGCTTTCATGCCTTACGGTGGTATTAAGATGGCTGAAGAGGCTTGCACCACCTATGGTTACACTCCTAATCCAAAATTCACTAAGATCTTCAACGAGTACCACAAGACTCACAACCAGGGCGTTTTCGATGCATACACCCCTGAGATGAGACTTGCTCGTAAGAACAAGATCATCACTGGTCTTCCAGATACCTACGGCCGTGGCCGTATCGTAGGTGACTACCGTCGTGTAGCTCTATATGGTATCGACTTCCTAGTAGCTGCTAAGAAGGCTGATTTAGCTAACTGCGGTTGCGGCACCATGACTGATGACATCATCCGTCAGCGCGAAGAGTTAGCAGACCAGATTAAAGCATTAAATGCTATGAAGGTTATGGCTGCAAGCTATGGCTTTGATATCTCAGCTCCTGCTAACAACGCACGTGAAGCTGTTCAGTGGTTATACTTCGGCTACTTAGCTGCTATCAAGACCCAGAACGGTGCTGCTATGTCAGTAGGTCGTGTATCAACCTTCCTAGACATCTATATCCAGCGTGATATTCAAGAGGGTACTTTAACTGAGTCAGAGGCTCAGGAGTTAATTGACCACTTAGTTATGAAACTACGTATGGTTAAGTTTGCTCGTATCCCTTCATACAACCAGTTATTCTCAGGCGACCCAGTATGGGCTACCTTAGAGGTTGCAGGTTTTGGTATGGATGGCCGTCACATGGTAACTAAGAACGACTTCCGTTTCTTACATACCTTAGAGAACATGGGCCCATCTCCAGAGCCTAACTTAACTGTGCTATATACTTCAAAGCTACCAGAAGGCTTCCGTAAGTATGCTGCTAAGATTTCTATCAACACCTCATCAGTACAGTATGAGAACGATGATGTAATGCGTCCAGTATGGGGCGATGATTACTCAATCTGCTGCTGTGTATCAGCAACTCAGACTGGTAAGGAGATGCAGTTCTTCGGTGCACGTGCTAACTTAGCTAAGGCACTTCTATACGCAATGAACGGCGGTGTTGACGTTAAAACCGGTATGCAGGTAGGTCCACGTCTACCTAAGATCACCTCAGAGATCTTAGACTACGATGAGGTTATGGCAAACTATGATATCGTTCTAGAGTGGCTTGCTGACTTATACGTAAACGTACTAAACCTAATTCAGTACATGCACGATAAGTACTACTACGAAGCAGCTGAAATGGCTCTAATCGATACCGATGTACGTCGTACCTTCGCAACTGGTATTGCAGGCTTCTCACACGTTGTTGACTCAATCTCAGCTATTAAGTACGCTAAGGTTAAGCCAATCCGCAACGAGAATGGTATTGCTATCGACTTCGAGACCGAAGGTGACTTCCCACGTTACGGAAACGATGATGACCGTGCTGACAAGATTGCAGTATGGCTATTAAAGACCTTCTTAACTAAGTTAAAGAAGCGCCACACCTATCGTAACTCAGAGGCTACCACCTCAATTCTTACCATTACTTCAAACGTTGTTTATGGTAAGGCAACTGGTGCATTACCTGATGGCCGTAAGGCAGGTGAGCCATTATCACCTGGTGCAAACCCATCATACGGTGCTGAGAAGTCAGGCTTAGTAGCATCTCTAAACTCTGTTGCTAAGTTACCATATGAGTACGCATTAGACGGTATCTCAAATACTCAGACCATCAGCCCTGATGCTTTAGGTCACAATGAGCAAGAGCGTATCAACAACCTAGTTAACGTAATGGATGGTTACTTCAACCAGGGCGCTCACCACTTAAATGTGAACGTATTTGGTACTGAGAAGTTAATCGATGCTATGGAGCACCCAGAGAAGCCAGAGTACGCTAACTTCACTATCCGTGTATCAGGCTACGCTGTTAAGTTCATCGACTTAACTCGTGAGCAACAGCAAGACGTTATCGCTAGAACTTGCCACAAGGCTATGTAATCTAGAGATCTAGTTCTTGAAAATAGGGCGCCTTCGGGCGCCTTTTGTGTTTTGGGGCTGTATTGATCTTTAATATTCTCAATTTTCTGAAAATACATGGGGTAATTTCAAAATCTTAAGTTAATAAGCTTAACAATAAATTAGTAATTGTATAGAATTTAAGTATGAATTGAGGATTAAATATGGCTATCAACGATGCTGACAACATAGGTTTAGAAGATTTTTCAGAAGTAATTTCTGATAAGTATGCTTATTATGTAGATAAAACAAAATATCTTGAGAATGTCTTTGGTTCTTCTACAAAAGTCATGCTCTTTACAAGACCTCGTCGCTTTGGAAAATCGCTTACTATTTCCATGTTTGAGTATTTTCTGAAGATGAATTACTCAAATCCTCACAATAAATCAAAAGCCATATCACTATTTAAAAATTTAGAAATTTTTAAGAAAAAAGAATTTGTTCTAAATAATCTTGCTCAATATCCTGTAATCAATGTTTCTTTCAAGGAAGTTTCTTCTACTAGATCTTATGAAGAAGCTTTGGGAAATTTAGGAGATAGATTAAGTTCTATTGCAGACAGAATACACGCGGAGCTTTTTGGTAAATTTAGATTTGTTAACTACTTAAGATGGTTTAATCCCTTAAATTTGCTTATAAGGCATAAGCTTCAACAAATTCTCTATATAAACATTAAAAATTACGATCTTGAGAAAAAAGCCGTAATTATTAAAAATGGACTGGCAACCATAATTACAGCACTTAGCAGATATACAGGAAAAAAAGTAATAGTTTTAGTTGATGAGTATGATGTACCTCTAGCTAAAAACTCTTGTAGAGATTTTTACGAAGATTTTAAAACAGTATATGCAGCGATGCTATCTAATGCCTTAAAGACCAATTCTGATCTTAAAAAGGCTGTACTAACAGGCTGTATGTTAGTGGCAATGGAGAGTATCTTTACAGGCTTTAACAATTTCTACTCAAGTGATTTTAATGATCCTGAATACTCAGAGTTTTATGGCTTTACGGAAAACGAAGTCAAGACAATGCTTAAACACTATGGTCTTGAAGATAAGTTTGATGTGTTTAGAGAATGGTATGATGGATATAACTTTGGTAAATCTCATATCTTCTGTCCTTGGGATGTGCTCAATTGTATACGAGATTTAAAAGCAGATCCTAATTGTGAATTAGACACTTACTGGGTTAACACCGGCAATGTTGATTTACTGCAAGAGCTGTATAGAAAAAATGCAGATAAATACTCAGATAAATTTCAACTATTACTTGATGGACAAAGCATAGAAGTTGAGCTAGAGAAAAACTTAAACTATCAAATGCTAAATGGTGATGTTAAAGAGAATTACTTTTGGACTGTCATGTATCTCACTGGTTATTTGACTCGTGATCTTACTAAAGAAAGCAAAGTCTTTTTAAAGATCCCAAATAAGTCTGTAAAAAGAGTGATTAAAAAGTTGCTTTCATGGTGTTTCTCTGTTGATAATCCTCAATTTGAAGCAAGAGTAAACCCTATTTTAAAATACATCAAAGATAAGCAAGATAAAGCTTTAATCACAACATTTGATAATTTACTTCTAAGATATGTAAGCGTATCAGATATTTCTTCAAGTGGACTAAAAGAGTATTTCTACCAAGGTTTCTTAAATGGAATTTTTTCACAAGTATGCAATACACTAGACTACTATTACAACTCAAATTCTGAATATGGCACTGGTCGTTGCGATATTACTTTTAAGATCCCTCCTGTTGAAGAAAATAAATTAGCAATCGGTGTTGTTATCGAAATTAAAGTAGCTGATAGTCAATCAGATCTTGAAAAGAAGGCTGAATTGGCCATTAATCAAATTAAAGAGAAGCAGTACGCGCAAGGTTACTTTGTTAAAAACTTAGTTAGTGAAGTTGTAATGATTGGTGTTGCTTTTTATAAAAAATCTTCATTTGTGAAGATTGAAACGATGAATTAGTATGTCTTGTGAAATTCATATGTTTTTCAATGTAGCCAATAAAAAAAAGCTTAACTATGAAAAGGATCCCTATTGGAGCAGACGATTTTAAATCTTTAATTTTATCTTGTGGTTATTACGTAGATAAAACTAGATTCATCAAAGATCTCTTTGACACAGCTTTGCTAGTTAAAGTGCAACTTTTTACAAGACCACGTCGATTTGGAAAAACTCTTTTCTTATCCTTACTTAAAGCTTTTTTAGAGCCAAACTATAAAGATAAAAGTGATTTATCTGAACATGAAAAGATTTTTAAAGATTTAGATATTTTCAAAGATAAAGAATTTTGTGATGAGTTTATGGGAAAGTATCCTGTAATCTCACTAAATCTAAAAGAAGGATACTCAACAGCTTCCTATGAAGACTCTTTAACAAGACTTAAAAGTGCGATGTCAGATTGCGCTACAAAATTGTCTTTTTTAAATGTTCTTCCACTAAGTACTTACGATAGACAATCGTATGAATCTATCAAAAATAATGACTTTACAGTTACAAGTTTAAGGGGAGTTCTATAAATTAAATTTGGTAACCCCCTTTGATCTTTAAAGAAAAATTGTTGATTTTGAGAGCAAAGGATCAAAATAAAAATGGCTTTTTTGCTATTATTTAATCACCAAACAAAATAAGAGAAAAAAGCCATGACTAATTATATCACTC
>Ga0256404_1013939_pt1 | contig 10033 bp, 4 predicted proteins | sample RumenRJG_01DNA_FD_185990 | JGI IMG/M metagenome (GOLD analysis project Ga0256404, IMG submission 185990) | Bovine rumen microbial communities from Lethbridge, Alberta, Canada - RJG_01 | ecosystem: Host-associated > Mammals > Digestive system > Stomach > Rumen | place: Canada: Alberta | collected...
ACACGATGTAACCATCACAAGATCCTTAGTCTTGCTCGTCTGCCAGTTCCGACACTTCCGCGAACAAATGGTATTGTATCGCTAAAATGCCTTAGTGTCAATAGTAAATTTCAGAAAGCATAACATAATTTCATCAGGTAAATTCAGTTGTGAATTTAGTCAGGTTAAGGCTGCGTCATCCGTCCGATCCGGATGACGCAGCCTTTTAGAATTTCTTATTCGACTCTGTGTCTGTATGCGGCTTCGCTTCTATGCCTGCAGGCGGCAGATGAACAATTATTCCTTTGTTACTGTAAGATAATTAACCAGTTCATCTGCATAGCTCTCTGTCCAGCTCTTTGCCTCTACATCATCAAACAGACTTGCAAACTGATCGGAAGCCATGACAACCTTAAGAATGTTTGCGGCAGACTTCTGCAGATCGCCGAGGGCAATGTTATTATCCTTATAATGTCCCTTGTAGGTAATAACGGTATTGTCGCCATCTTCCTTAACTTCAACGCTGTCGCCAAGCTGAGCGATCAGGTCTTTCACCGGAACGGTAGTTTCCTCACCATTTTCGCCTACTGCCGGGCGGGTTGCACTCTCATAATCGGAAGTTGCAACGGTCTTCTCAATGGTAACGTCGCCGTTCGCATCGTTTACGAATTCACCCCATGCGGCGGAAGCGTTAAGCCCGAACCAGCCCTGCGATACCGTGACTTCCGGATAAATGTCATCCTCTGCAAAGGTCGGCTCCTGGTCAGTGAAGGCGCGGATGGTGATATCTTCTACGGAACTGCCCGGCATAATCAGGTCATTGCCGGCATGCATGGAGATGGACGGAGTAGACTGTCCGCCGCCCCAGTCGGTCATTACAAGGCCTTCAAATCCCCACTCACCGCGGGTGACGTTCGTCAGAAGGTCATAGTCGTCGGCATCCGGAATGCCATTGTTCAGGTTGTAGGAAGACATAATAGCCATCGGCTGTGCTCCCTTGACAACCATCTCAAACTGTTTCAGATAAATCTCGCGGCTTGCTCTCTCACTGATTGTATTGTTAACTCTGGTACGGTTATCTTCCTGATCATTGCCGTAGAAATGCTTGATTGTAACGCCGATGCCCGGATGGCTCTGTACGCCGGTCGTTTCGGAGATACCCATCATGCCGGCCAGATACGGATCCTCGGAATAGTACTCAAAGTTGCGTCCGCACAGCGGGTCCTTTTGAATGTTCATGCCCGGAGCCAGCAAGAGGGTAACACCGTACTCCTCAAGTTCTGTTCCCACCGCATCTCCGAAGGTTTTCATAGCTTCCGTATCCCAGGTCTGCGTCATCACAGTGCCGGACGGGAAAGCCGTGCAGTACTGATAATAGGTCTGCCCGTCGTCTCTTTCTTCTTCCTGTGTGATTCGAAGTCCTGCGGGGCCGTCCGCCAGAACAATATTCGGGATCTTCTTGTCTTCGATATAGATACCGGCCGTCTCCCCTGCGGCTCCGGCCACTGCGTTTGCCTGAGCGCCGATCATGGCTTCATTGCTGGTATTCGCCGAGTTTTCAGAAGCAGCTCCTGCAGACTGTCCGTTTGCCGTCGGAAGTTTGTTTCCGCCGATAACAATATCTGCCATCTGGCTGACCGTCAGACCGGAAACGAACTCTTCCATCGTAATTTTTCCGTCATAAACATCTTTCAGCGTGTTCTGGCTGAAGTCGCCGTTCAGCGTTTCCACGTTTTCCTTGTAATCCGGATGATCGTGATATTTTCCGGTCAGTGTATAGCCAAGATTGCTGTTAAGATATTCCGTCCCGGTTGTATCCGAAACATAGGTAGTTACGTCCTCACTGTCATAGGGCGAAGCATGATCTGCGGTCTCTATCGAAGAAGCATCAAGCTCAATCACCGGCGCCGCTGCAATTTCATCCGCTTCGCCTTCGTAGCTGTACGGTTCAACGCCTTCTTTGCTCAGTTCTTTGATCTCTTTATCCTGAGCAAGCTGGTTGGAAAGCTGTTCTGTGATTACTTCCTGATTCAGACGGATGACCGCTTCTGCCTTTGTGCTTCTGGAGCTGTCGCCGACACGGATGATATAATCGCCCGGATCCATGATATAAGCCGCTTTTGCGGTCACATAGGAGCTCATATCGGCGGTCCGGAAGGAGATGGTCAGAGTCTGGCTTTCGCCCGGTGCCAGGTCGTCTGTCTTTGCAAATCCCGCCAGTTCCTGATACGGTTTTTCTACCTCGCCGTCCGGCGCAGAGAAATAAACCTGCACAACCTGGCGTCCGGTATAGGTGTCGCCGGTGTTGGTAACGGTTACTTTGACGTTTACATTATTGGCATCCGCCGTTACCTCATCGGTCTTAATGTCAAACGTTGTGTAGGAAAGCCCGTATCCAAAGCAATATGCCGGAGTGACATTGAACGTATCGTAGAAACGATATCCTACATAAATACCATCGGTGTAGTCTTCCTGGTCGACATTGCCATCGTTATTGCCCCAGGTTCCTGACAGCGGAAGGTCTGTATAATTTTCCGGCCAGGATGCACCCAGATGTCCGGAAGGAGTTACATCGCCGTCCAAAATTTCCGCAAGAGCGTCTCCGCCCCTCTGTCCTGCCTGTCCCATCACGATGATGGAATCGATTCCTTCGTTGGCACGGATATATTTCGTATCAATCGCACCGCCGGCATTTATGACGAGAATAACTTTATCAAATGTCTTCGTAATCTTATTGAGGTTCTTCTTCTCGGTCAGTGACAGTTCATAATCTCCCGGCGTATCCGTACGGTCGGCTCCTTCACCGGCATTTCTTGCCAGCACATAAATGCAGGTATCCGTCCCCTCGGCCGCCTCCGCAACCATCTGGTCGGTAAGCTCAATTTCATCCGCACGGACCGTACGGAACCAGCTTGTGTTAGCGGCTTCCGCTTCACTTTCAGCCTGGTCAAAGGCGTCCAGATAGCTGGATTCATTCACCTTAAAGCCGGCATTTTTCAATCCGTCCACAACATTAACAACCGATCTCTGGTTTACATCGCCGGATCCGGTACCGCCCTTGACTGTCTGGCGTGCGCCGGTACCGAGAACCGCTACGGTTGAGCCCTTCGCCAGTGGAAGAACGTTGTCCTTATTCTGAAGAAGAACCATTCCCTGCGTAGCCAGTTTTTCGGATGTATCCGAATTTTTCTGCTCTCTGTCGGTTACAGCATCACTTGTTACAGCGCCGTTCTTCGCATAAACCGGTGCTGCCGCAGTAATCGCCATGGCTGCTGCCATGCTGAAAGCTGCCGCTTTCATGAAACTTTTCCTTCTCATAAATTAACCTCCCTGAAATTATGATCATTAACTGTGGGAAACACCATTTCCCGGAAATCTGTGTGTCCTTCGCCTCCTCTGCTTCAGTAGACATCAGAATTTTGAACCTCACAGTATGAGATCAGTTCGTCTTTATGCATTTCTGTCCAGTCTTCCGGTTCCACATCGTCGAACATATCTGCAAACCGTGCGGAATTCATGATATATGTCAGAACACGGATGGTGCTTTTCTGAAGATCGCCGAGCGTAATATTGTTGTCCGCCCAGAATCCCCGGTAGGTCACCGTCGTGGTTCCGTCTTCATTATCTTTCACCGTGGCAGCACTGCCAAGCTTTTCAATCAGATCCTTCACTTTGTATTCGGTCTGATCACCGTTTTCATCGATTCCGTCGCGCACCGCATTTTCGTACGTATTTGTATCCACCGTCTTCTCAATAACCTCATCTCCGTCCGCGGAAGGAATGAACTCTCCCCACCGGGTCTGCTCCTTCAATCGCCCACGGTTTTCGCTGATCACGACCTCGGGATAAAGGTTATCCGACGCAAAGGAGGGCTCCTCGTCCCCGAACGCACGTACCGTTATATCTTCTACGGAGCTTCCCGGCATGATAAGGTCATTTCCGGCATGCATACTGACCGCCGGATCTGATTTGCCGCCTCCCCAGTCTGTCACGACGAATCCGTCAAACCCCCATTCTCCGCGGAGAATATCGGTCAGAAGATCATAATCATCGCCGGCCGGTACTCCATCGTTCAGATTGTAGGAAGACATGACCCCGGTCGGCTGTGCGCTCCGAACGGCGATCTCGAAACCTCTGAGATAAATTTCCCTGAAAGCTCTTTCACTGATCGTATTATTGACGGCTGTCCGGTTTGCCTCCTGATTATTAGCGGCAAAATGTTTGATGCACGCTCCTATACCCGGATTCGACTGTATGCCGGCCGTTTCCGCAGCACCGCTCAGCCCGCTGACGGTCGGATCCTCTGAATAGTATTCAAAATTCCGTCCGCACAGTGGATTCCGGTGAATATTCATCCCAGGTGCCAGAACTGTGGTAACTCCAAATTCAGCCGCCTCTGCGCCGAAGGCTTTTCCCACTTCCCCGATCAGGTTTGTATCCCACGTGGAAGCAAGCAGCGTTCCGATGGGCCATGCCGTACAATACTGGTAATAATCCTTTCCGTCATCCCCGGTATATTCCTGCGTAAGACGGAGTCCTGCCGGACCGTCCGCCATGCTCACGTTCGGGATCTTTTTTGAAATGATGTACAATCCCGCTGTTTCCCCGGCCGATCCCTGGACGGAATTTTTCTGTGCCAGAGCGATTGTTCCGGCATCCGTAAGATCCATATTGTCAGAAGAGGCTCCCAGTGACTGTCCGGACGCATTCGGAAGCTTGCTCCCGCCGATGACGATGTCCGCCATCTGGCTGACTGTCAGAGCGGAAACAAATTCTTCCATTGTAATCTTCCCGTCATATACATCCTTCAGGTTCGCCCTGCTGAAATCCCCCTCCAGTGTCACGACATTCTCACTGTAATCTCCGTGATACCGGGTATGCGGCGTATAGCCAAGGTTTTCAGAAAGATACTGCCGCTGGGTCGTATCAGATACGTATGCTGTTACACTCTCATCATCATAGACCGACGCATGATTTTGGGCCGGGATATCCTCCGGTGTAAGTTCAATGAGCCTCGCCGATGAAATTTCATCCTCCTCCCCTTCATAGCTGTAGGCTGCGCGGGAATCCTTTGACGACAGTTCCCGGATTTTATGATCCGGTTTCTTCTGACTGCTAAGCTGCTCTGTCACAGTATCATCGCTCAGATGGACAACCGCAGCCACATGAGTGTTTCTGGAGCTGTCGCCCACCCGGATGACGTAGCTGCCTTTTTCCATCACATAGGCAGCCTTCTTTTCTGAATAAGAAGCCATGTCTGGCACCGGGAAGGTAATCTTCAGTTTCTGTCTTTCTCCCGGTTTCAATTCATCGGTTTTTCCATAGGCTGCCAGTTCCTGATACGGTTTGTCCAGTTCACCCTCCGGAGCTGAAAAATAAATTTCTACCACTTCTTTTCCGGAACAGGCACTGCCGGTATTCGTGACTTTGACTGTGACCGTTACATTGCCGTCTGAAACCTGGACATCGGCCGCCTCCACATCGAACGTAGTATAGGAAAGGCCATATCCAAACGGATAGGAGGGTGTTACATCGAAGGTGTCAAAATAACGGTAACCGACGTATATTCCCTCGGTATATTCTTCCTGATCCGTATTGCCGTCATTGGCTCCGAATGTTTCTGATGACGGATAATCATCATAATTTCTCGCCCACGTATCCGTCAGTTTACCGGAAGGAGTAATGTCTCCGTTCAGGACCCTGACCAGTGCGCTTCCGCCTTCCATACCTGCCTGAGACATCAGAAGCAGAGCGTCCAGTCCGTCGATCTCATCGAAAAAACTTGTGTCAATCACGCTGCCCGTGTTCAGAACAACAATCGTTTTATCAAAATTCTTCGATATCAGTGTGAGATTTTTTCTCTCGGTTTCCGAAAGATAGTAATCTCCTTTCACTGCTTTGCGGTCCGTTCCTTCCCCTTCCCCCCGGGAAATCACGTAAACAGCGGTGTCCGTTTCTTCTTTTGCCTTTTCAATGTCATCCGCGGCAAGGCCTGGATCGTCCATTGTAAAATTTTCCCACCAGTCAAGGTTTGCTTCCGCCCGGGCCTTATCAAAACGTTCCTCGTAGGAATACAGCCAGCTGCTGCTCGTTATGTTATAACCCGCTTTCTTAAATCCATCCCAGACCGAAACGGCATAGCGCTGATTTACGTCACCGGAACCGGTGCCTCCTTTGATGGTATTCACAGCTCCTCCTCCAAACAATGCAATGTTGCCGGAGGAGGCAATCGGCAGAGTCTGATTTTTATTTTCCAGCAGGACCATTCCCTGTGCCGCCGCGCGCATGGAAAGCTCCGCGTTTCGGATCTCCCGTTCGGAGATTTCCTCCGTTGCGGATGCTCCATAAAGGGAATCGGCGGCAAAAGAAAATACAATGCCCGCAGAAAGAACTGCTGACAGAAGAATCCTTCCCAAGGCGCATTTTTTCCTCATATATATTGCTCCTGACTCATTGTGCAGCCAGTACCCTGTTTTCCTTACCATTACCAGTTTACTATGGACTGTTTCCGTTTTCTACTAAACAATGTTGTGAAAGTCTGCATTTGTTTGCTCTTTATAGTGCATTTTATTGCTATTGTGTCATATTTTGCTGTGTCAATTAATTATCATGACGTATACCATGCATTTGTCGGAGCTATCTTTGTGCGAAATATATAAATTCCCGTTTATTTCAAAATGCTCCTGATCTGTCCTACGCTGCGTCCGGTATACTTCTTGAATACCTTGTAAAAGTATGTAATATTGCTGTATCCGCATTGTTCCGCAATCTCCCGGACGGTCAGCTTTCTGTCCCAGATCAGCTGCATGGCTTTTCTCATCCGGATGTCCGTGAGTACGTCCGTGAAATTCTGATTCAGCTCCTGTTTCAGAAGCCGGCTCAGATAAAAAGAGCTGATTCCGGCACTTTCTGCTGTCCGTTCCAGCGAGATGTCATCCATGTAATTTTTTTCCATGAACAATACCGCCTTCCGGACATAATCATTGACCTTTCTTTTTCCATTTCCACCCGCCGGGTCCAGTTTTTCAATATTCTCATTAATCCACTTTTCAACTTGTCCGCGGCTGTAGCACTCATGCAATCCGTTCAGATCCGCCTGTGCATTTCTGGAATAACGCATAGAATAATCCTGAGCTGCCTCCTGATAGGCAAATACCGGGACCATGGTTTCCAGGATCTGAACCTGCGTAATCTCATAGACATCCGCGTCCTCCGGTATATGCTGCACCAGGAATTCATGAATCTTCTGCCGGCACGTTTCTATCTCACCGGTCTTGATGTACGTAAGACACATCTTCGCCAGCGGCAGGAACGGGTTCTCCTGATGCATGTCCGTATTGCTGTCGTAGTGATTAATACCCGGCCGCGTCCGGCTTCTCATCGCAATGACACATTCGGACATTCCTTCCATCATTTCTCCGCTGTCGAATTTGCAGCCGCTGACGCCGAAATTAAAAGCAAGATTCCATTTCTTCTTCAGCAGTCTCTGAACCATTCCCAGTACATCATCCAGCCATTTTTTAAGCTCCGTCTCTGTCAGATGGTTCCCGGGAAGAAGCAGAAAATAAAACTCATTCTTATATTCCCGTACGACCGCCCGACAGTACCGGTCCAGCTCGTTTTGTATATCCTTTGTCATGTCCTGCTGCTGTTTTTTCCCCAGAAGTGCCCAGCCTGGCTGATCTGCAGGACGTGCGGCTGCAATGCATCCGCCATTAAACGGCTGATCCAGCGAAGCAAGATACAGCTGCAGACTTTTCTCATCGGGTTCTCCGAAGATGAGTGAGAACAGGAATTCACTTCCTACCGCTTCTGTCATCTCATCCATATGCTGCCGCGTACTGCGGTCCCGGCTGCTGTTGATCTGTTCCCGGTCCATGGTCTGCAATATTTTCGAAATGGTTTCCCTGAATGTCTTCCGGTCGACCGGTTTCAGAAGATAATCTGCAACGCCCAGCTTCAGCGCTCTCCGGGCATAGTCGAATTCACTGTATGCGGTCACGATAATAATCTTCATCTCATGGTTTTCCGCGCGGATTAATTCCATCGCATCCAGACCGCTCAGCTGAGGCATATTAATATCCACAACAGCAATGTCCGGATGGTATTTCCGAACGCCTGCGATCAGCTCTGCACCATTCGAAGCGCTGGGAAGCGTCTGCAGCATGGGAAAATCATTCCGTATCATCATTTCCAGTGCGCGGCATTCAATGGCCTCATCATCAGCTATTATTATCTGATACATTCTTCTGTTCTCCCTTCTCCGTTTCCGGGCAGGGCAGTCTTAAAACTACCGTCGTCCCCCGTCCGGTTCTGCTGTGAATACTCATCCGGCTGTCACCGTTAAAGAACATGGAAAGCCTCAGGCATACATTGGATAGTCCGATGTTCCGTTCGTTTCCGTTCTTCTCTGTCATGCTTCTGCGTACCTCTTCCAACCGTTTTCGTTCCATTCCCGTTCCATTATCGGAAACAATGATCATTTCCTGCTGTTTATCGGCACGGTAACGTGTACATATCCTGATCAAAGCACCTTCTGTCTTCATTCCAACCCCGTATTTCAGACTGTTTTCGACCAGTGGCTGCAGGATCATGCTCGGCACATGCATCTGATGATGGGATTCATCAAGGTCAAATTCAAACCGGATCCGGTCGCCGAAGCGCTGTTCCTGTATGCTCACGTAACTGCCGAGAAGCTCTATTTCCCGTGCCAGTGTCACTTCCTTCCCGGTATAATCCAGCGTATAACGCAGAAGTTTCGCCGTGCTTCCAAGAAGCTCCACCGTCTGATCCGCGTTTTCAAGATAGGCAGTCTGGGAAATCATGTTCAGTGTATTAAAGAGGAAATGCGGGTTGATCTGCATCTGAAGAGCTTTGAGCTCACTCGACTTCAGCCGGTTGCTGATCCGCAGGTTCTCCATCTCCTGATCCTTCAGTTTCTCCCGGATATGCGCATTTTTTCTGATTTCATCCATCTGATTCTGAATACGCAGGATCATTGAATTGTAGGCGTGCAGCAGAGAGCTCATCTCGCGTTCTGTATTTGAACCTATTTTTACCTTCGAGCGGTCTGTATTCTGACCGTCAAACCCGCGAATCGAATCCGTCAGGTTCTGGATTGGCTGGATCACCTTCCGCACCAATGCTCTCTGGTAAAAATATTCAAAAATCACCGTCACGATCACCATGGCAATCATTTCGCGATAGAAAAACAGGTTCTGCCTTTGAACGTTTCGGCTTTGCAGTGCCGCATCGTCCAGCATGGTTGAATAGAGGGTCCGGAACTGGGAGTAAATAGCATCGTAAACCTTCTGAGAGGATTCATAGTACTTGTTGCCTGTATTCCGGCTTCCGATGGTGATAACATCGCACAGATAACTATGCTCATAAATTTTCTGAACGCACTCATAGTAGCTCAGATACATCTCCTCCAGGTCCCGGATATTCCGATAGTAAACCCGGCTTCCGGCTGTGAGCGTCATATTCTGAAGAACAGACCGCGTGCCGGTTACCTGTTCCTGAATATCGCTGTAGATGTTTTCATCGCCGCTGAGGGTATAATTGTAAACGCTGTTGTTCGTCTCCTCCAGCTGCTCATAGAATGTATTCAGATTCAGCAGACGGTCGATGGTTGCCTGATAGTTCTGGTTTACCACATAAATACTGTACAGGCTCACGCCGACAAGCATCAGGGTGATGATGATCATACCGGTCAGGGTTCCGATCATTGTTCTTTTAAATGTCTTTTTCTCCGCCCGTACTTTCATTGGATGCTCCATTCCACCTGGCGGTCATTCTGTTCACGGTTCCATGCCGCATACTCAAAATCAGCTCTAACATCGATCGTGTCTGTGAAGATAACGTCCGTATTCTGCCTCTTTCCGTTCAAATAGTCCCAGAGAAACGCAACCGCTTCGTATCCGATCTGTGCGCTGTCTGCTGCGACCGTGGAAAAATAGGTTCGATCCGAAATATAATTCCAGACAGCATCGGATAATCCGCAGCAGACCACCGTGCAGTGTGTTTCCCTTTCCACATTGCCAAGCACTTCCCC
>Ga0256404_1013940_pt1 | contig 10032 bp, 7 predicted proteins | sample RumenRJG_01DNA_FD_185990 | JGI IMG/M metagenome (GOLD analysis project Ga0256404, IMG submission 185990) | Bovine rumen microbial communities from Lethbridge, Alberta, Canada - RJG_01 | ecosystem: Host-associated > Mammals > Digestive system > Stomach > Rumen | place: Canada: Alberta | collected...
GAAGAGGGTCAAAGACGCCCCTTATCTCGACTGGGATAAGGAGCGGCGTATCGTCTTAATCCTTGTTGTAATGGAAGAGGGTCAAAGACGTGCTTGCTCGCACTTATCATATTGCAGGCTATGTCGTCTTAATCCTTGTTGTAATGGAAGAGGGTCAAAGACACCAGTGGTTCACGAACATTGAGAGTGTGAAGCTGAGTCTTAATCCTTGTTGTAATGGAAGAGGGTCAAAGACCATGACTAAAACTGCTCACCAACCTTTTAAATAAAGAGTCTTAATCCTTGTTGTAATGGAAGAGGGTCAAAGACTCAGTCTTTCTCGTTCAGCTCTTACTCGTGCTCTTTGCGAGTCTTAATCCTTGTTGTAATGGAAGAGGGTCAAAGACAGCTGACGTTGACAAAATCAGTCTTTCTCGTTCAGCTGTCTTAATCCTTGTTGTAATGGAAGAGGGTCAAAGACTTGAATAAAGAAGAGTATGTATACTTACTAATAGTACGTCTTAATCCTTGTTGTAATGGAAGAGGGTCAAAGACGTTGAGTTTGGAGTGTACAAAGACAAGCTGATTCACAGTCTTAATCCTTGTTGTAATGGAAGAGGGTCAAAGACCGCCAGTACTCTGACGGCGTGAACGATGTCTACAAAGTCTTAATCCTTGTTGTAATGGAAGAGGGTCAAAGACGGCGGTCTTTCGCTGAGAGCAGAATCTCCAAGTCTTAATCCTTGTTGTAATGGAAGAGGGTCAAAGACTTTGAAAAGGTAGCAGGTATTAGTAATGAGGATTGTCTTAATCCTTGTTGTAATGGAAGAGGGTCAAAGACACGTTATTAGACTCTATGTGGGTCGAGTGCTACGAGTCTTAATCCTTGTTGTAATGGAAGAGGGTCAAAGACTTAAAGATGTTCCCCGTTCCTAACGACGGGGAGCCTATTGTCTTAATCCTTGTTGTAATGGAAGAGGGTCAAAGACCCACCATGCGTGACGGTCAAGCAACTCCATTAACAAGTCTTAATCCTTGTTGTAATGGAAGAGGGTCAAAGACGTATTGTTATTCTCATGATATTGATGACTATGATGTCTTAATCCTTGTTGTAATGGAAGAGGGTCAAAGACCAGGTAAGGTAATTCGTATTAAGAGCGTAACACCTGGTCTTAATCCTTGTTGTAATGGAAGAGGGTCAAAGACCTTGTACGCTTCTACTCGTGCGTGCCCAGGTCGCCGAGATGTCTTAATCCTTGTTGTAATGGAAGAGGGTCAAAGACGGACAACTCATTGAGCAGCTCGATTCACTTCTTCCAGAGTCTTAATCCTTGTTGTAATGGAAGAGGGTCAAAGACAGCACTAAAGGAAAGGCTATTAGAAATGCTGTTCTTAAAGTCTTAATCCTTGTTGTAATGGAAGAGGGTCAAAGACACCTTTACTATTACCAATATCGAAGAAGGTAAATATGTCTTAATCCTTGTTGTAATGGAAGAGGGTCAAAGACATCATAGTTCTTCACCAGTTGGCAGAGATAGACTATGGTCTTAATCCTTGTTGTAATGGAAGAGGGTCAAAGACTGCATTGACTCGCGACCAATGGTTCACCGACATTGTCTTAATCCTTGTTGTAATGGAAGAGGGTCAAAGACACAATTTAAATGTCAATTACTATGGCAGGATTACGCGAGTCTTAATCCTTGTTGTAATGGAAGAGGGTCAAAGACACCGATTAACTGTGTAGGAGGGAATATCATTTAGCCGTCTTAATCCTTGTTGTAATGGAAGAGGGTCAAAGACATTCTATTATGGCAAATAATTAATTTTTATAATTATGTCTTAATCCTTGTTGTAATGGAAGAGGGTCAAAGACTCTGGCTTGATTACACCCATTATGATAGTAATGGCAAGTCTTAATCCTTGTTGTAATGGAAGAGGGTCAAAGACACTCACAAAGACGGCTCTGTGACCTACGGTCACAGTCTTAATCCTTGTTGTAATGGAAGAGGGTCAAAGACAGTACATTCGTGTTCCGGTGACTCACAAAGACGGCTGTCTTAATCCTTGTTGTAATGGAAGAGGGTCAAAGACCTCTTCTTTGCCTGTGGAACTAAGAAAGGCTGTCTTAATCCTTGTTGTAATGGAAGAGGGTCAAAGACTATACAGAATGTGGTAGTAATACTATTATTCATAGGTCTTAATCCTTGTTGTAATGGAAGAGGGTCAAAGACCATTTGCCACAAGGTAGCTGAGAACCTCAACACTCTCGTCTTAATCCTTGTTGTAATGGAAGAGGGTCAAAGACCCCCGATGCACGGCATTTATCACTTCGCACTTATCCAGTCTTAATCCTTGTTGTAATGGAAGAGGGTCAAAGACACAGTGGTGCCCAATCATCATTGATTACGCTGACTTAGTCTTAATCCTTGTTGTAATGGAAGAGGGTCAAAGACGACTATGTATTTGATGCAAAGATACTGCAGTTACAGTTGTCTTAATCCTTGTTGTAATGGAAGAGGGTCAAAGACGCTGCCCTGTACAAGCAGGGAGCAAAGGTCATCGCAGGGTCTTAATCCTTGTTGTAATGGAAGAGGGTCAAAGACCAGACCACTGCCAGTTGGAAGCTGCTTTCTGACACTGTCTTAATCCTTGTTGTAATGGAAGAGGGTCAAAGACTCGGCAAGGAGTACTATGACAAGAAAGGCAACCTGTCTTAATCCTTGTTGTAATGGAAGAGGGTCAAAGACGGCATTCGCCATCCTCACCAAGAAGGTCGGCGCTTAAACGTAGTCTTAATCCTTGTTGTAATGGAAGAGGGTCAAAGACTGGTGGGTGTGCTAACATCGCAGCACCTATATCTAGTCTTAATCCTTGTTGTAATGGAAGAGGGTCAAAGACTGCAAAAAATATAAAGTGTTGACTCTAAGGCTATACGCGCCGCAAAGAGACCTTGCATCCATGGGTTTTAACATAAATTATGTACCCGGAAAGCGGGTGCAAAATTACGAATTTGTAGCAATATGTCAAAAAACGAATGGGTTAAATATCCCTAAAAAACCTCAACACAGGCCTGTCCTGTGCAAGGAAGCCAAAACGCTCCGTTGGAGGGGCTATCGCACAGACAGTATCTTGGCTATCTTCCATTTCCCGTCTTGTTGCTCCATGGCGACCGCCTTTATCGTCTGCCCGTCTGAGAGTTGGAACTTCTGTCTGAGACGCGGGGAAATATAGTAGTGGCCAAGAAAGGCAAAGGGCTTGCCGGCCCTGACCGTCACCTTGCCCTCCACCTCCTTTTCCTTCCTCTGGGGCGGTGCAGCGGGAGCTTTGTCGCCGGCGATGTTGACGCTTTTGCCAGTAGGAAGCAGGGTGAGGAGGGCCACGTGGCCTTTAGTGGCATTGTATCTACAGGAGAAAAGGTCGCCGGGGTGGGCTTTCTTGAGCAGGGGCGTTGGCGGCATACTGACGAAGAGACGCTTCTTGGCGTTGGCCAAACATGCCCTCAACTTGCCATTGGCATTGGGTTTCACTCCTGTGAAGACAAACTCGGCCTGGGGAAAACTGCCAAAGACAAAATCCTCTGCAGCGGCGGAGTGGCGCCTATAGAACGCCCGGCCGTCGCCAGACGCGGCGACAGAGGCCAAACGCTCCTTGATTTCGTAGGCCATGGACTTGATTTTCCAGCCGTTGCGCTGGTATGTGTTGAAATAGGCCTGGAGCTCGTATGCCGCCTGCCCGGGACTACTGCCCGTGAGCAACGACGCGAGCGAAAGATGGATCTCGCCGATATATTCCTCCTTGTCTATCAACGTGAGCGCCTTGCAATAGCACGACGACTTGAGCCCGTCCTCCATCAGGTCGCCAAGATGCTTCCACAAATACCACTGCTGTCGTTCGGCAAGCATCTTCTTGAACATGCCTATGGCTGTTTCCTTGTCTCCACTCCATGCGTGGAGGTTGGCTATGTAAAGAGGTGCGTACTCATAGCCGGGACATCTCCGCATTACGGTGTCGAAGAAAGGCAGGAGCCTGCGTGACTGCTCGGGAGACTGCAAGCCCTTTAGATCCTTATATAATAAGGTGGCGGCCTTGACTGCCAAGGACTGGTAGACTATCGGTTTGCCGTCGGGAGCCTTGGCCTTGGTCTCCACAAAGTCCTCGTCGCGGAAGCAGTCCAAGTCCCAAGAACTGCAGAAGTCGATGAATGGGAACTCCTGGGTGTGGAGCTTCTTGTAGGCCATGGCCAGCACCATCATGTAGGAATGCACCATATCCGGCTTGTGGCAACAGAGGCTCAAGTAGTAGCCGAAGATTCTCTTGGCCTGTTCAGGAAGCAGCTCCGACATTTTCTCCTTGACGTATCTGTATATCGTCCAACCTGCGGGCTGGCAGAAATAGGCAGGCACTTCGTCGCGCTCAAGGTATGGGCGCAACGTCTCATAGGCCTCGTCGGTCTTCTGCTCCCGGCCAAGGGCATACGCTCTGCTGACGACATGACTGACGCGGCGGATGTTTTCCTGTGATTCTCGTTCTTCCCTGTTCATAGCTAAAAGAAAAGTGTGTTGTTGGCCTGGGTAATGACCTCGATGTTGAGATTCTGCCCGATGACTTTCATGGCGCGCATCTCATCGGTGGAGACAGGACAGAGGATGATGCTGTCGTGATTGTCGTAGAGTGCCTGCACCTCGGCGAGGTCGGCCTTGATCTGCTCGTAGACGGACCTGTCGGCACTGGCAAGGAATATCGACTTCTGGATGCGGAAGCAGCCTTTGTCTTCGAGATATTTGGCAATCTCCCGCCTCACCTTGTTACTCTCTATGTCATACATGATAAAAAACAACATGTCTGTAGCCTTTAGTTGCTGTCGGTTGACGACACCAATCAAGAAATCAACCCTGTCTCTCAGCGAGGGCATGTCCTCGGTGTTGCCGGTGACCCTGTTCACATCCGGCGAGTCCTTGACGCCGGCATGCGCCAACCGTCGTAGAACTTCGATATAAGGCAGAGGCTCTTTCTTCTTTCTCATAGAATGGTGGTTAATAGGGGAGTGGACTCATGTCAGCGAGGAAAGCCCGTGTGATGTCGGCGATGAGATGGTTGAGCTCGTCGTCTGTACCCCTGCGGGGTGATTCCACTACACTGTATCCTTTTTTCCCGTAGAAAAGGTTGAGCTCTCCTTGCCGCAACCCAAGCTGGCACCGTATCTTTTTGGCGTATTGTATGTTGACGACCTCGGTCACGACGATCCCCGTCTCCCTAATCTTGTCGCATACTGGTTCGATGATGTCATTGAGCTGGGTGGGCACATAAGCCTCCCGTTTCCTGACGGGCGCATTGGGCCTAAGCGTGCTTCGGATCTTGTCCATGATGTCTTTTGTCGGATCATTAGGCTGATGCTCTGCCGGCTTTTCCTTTTTCTGCTCTTTTTCCTCCTTGGCTTGTTCTTTTTTCATATCGAAGACGGCTAACGGGTTGTCGGCCTGCACAAAGGCTGTGAGGTCCACAGGCTCGGCGGCTTCGTTGAGATAGGCTTCTGTGTCGACACTGGCAAAGCAGGCGCGCGTGACATCTGAGGTGCGTGCGTCCAAAACCTGGTCTATGCCGAGACCTCGGGAAAATCCAGTGGCAAAGGATTTGTAGAAGATCTTGTACAATCCGCTGTCGTAGCACCGGTCTTTGAGGCGAAACATCACCTTGAGTCCATCCTGGCTGGGAGAAGCGAAGCACATCATCACCCTGTTGTCCGCCACTATCTTTTGCCTCAGAGAATGAAGGTCTATCTTCTTTGAGGAAAGATGGTCGAAGTCCAGAACGAAGTTCTCTGTGTAGGCGAAGTTCTCTGTGCGTCGGTAGGGGGGATTGAACATGCCGCACACGATGTAGGGCAGTTGCCGCTTGAGTTGTGAGTAGCGGGAGGCATCCATGGAGTAGACGATGCGCAACTGTTGCATGGCAGAGAGCATCTCTGCCTTGGGATTGACAAGGCTGTGGTAGAGATATCTCTCCTGTACCTTCCGAAGAGGGTCGGCGGGCGACTGAATGTTATTGCCAAACATCAACATCATTCGTACTTTTTAAAGGTTTGGGCCAGTGACTGTGCATAGAGGCTTATCTGGGTCAGTCGTGAGCGTTGTGTGCCGCTGATGGTGACAATCTCGTCTAAGTAGTCGTTGAGGGATTGTATGAGTACCCGGCGTCCGAGGGGCTCGAGCCAATAGCTTTCATCCTCACGTATGGAGTAGAACTCATCAGTGACCACATTCTGTGCCAAGAGCGTGTAGACGACGTAGTCTACCCAGATACGGTACAGTTCTATGACATCATAGACCAGCACGGGTCGGTTGTAGTCGTCGCGGTGCATGACACCGATATATGGGTCAATGCCTGCTTTGATGAGCGCGCCTTCGATACGTCCATATAAGATGCCATAGCCATAGTTGAGAAATGCGTTGGCCACATCCATGGCCGGATGTTGGGAACGCTCCTTGAAGCGCAGCGATTCGGGAAGGAAGGCGTTGATGGTGGAGAAATAGATACTTGCGGCGCGTCCTTCCCATCCCCGCAGGCTGGGCGCGATGTCGTTGACGATCTCTCCTTTCAGCGCTTTGACCTTCGATCTGTAGTCCTCAATCCTGGCTATGTTTTTGTCCACATCCACATCCACACCATCCTGTTTGCAGAACAACAGCATCAGGGCCTGCTGGTTCTCCATCTTCTTGTCGATGACTCCCTTGATCCACTCCACGGCGTCTTTGGAGTAAACAAAGTTGAGTTGTCCCTTGCGTATTGTCGAGATGGAGCCGTAGCGTGGACTCCAGATGCGTCCCATGGGATTGCCGGCCTTGTCCATGAACAAGACTTCTATCTCATGCTCTATGGCCAGCATGACGGCATCGCTCGTGATTTGTGCGCCACGGCTGATCTGTATGCTCGTAATGCCTACAGAGGGGATGCGCTGTCGCCCATCGGCCGAGGTGATGACAAAACTCTCTCCCTCGCGGTTGAGCGAAACGCCGTATGTGTTTAGAATCAGTTCCATAGCATTGCCATTTTGGATTGTCAATATTCCCGGAACTCCACAAAATGGAATTGCGAGATTTTCTCTCCATTGCCTATATCGTTGGCCACGCGATCGGAGGTTGAGGCCAAACAGCGAATGCCTCGTGCTTTCAGCTTGTTCACGATCCTGTAAGTGAGCGTCATCTCTCCCATGACATGCACCGTCACCTCACGGGCGGGATATGCAGCCTTCGCCACTGCTCCGACGGCTTTGTCGGCAAGTTTCTGCATCGCCTTGTCACTACAGGAGGATGGCACAGAGGGGAAGGGCACGTCGATTATCCCACCGTATGCAAGGGCTGCCTTCTTCTGTTCCTCGCTCCAGTCTACCGAAGGGTGGTTGGAAAGATTGACAAACACGCGTCTGGCTTCAGCCTTCGCCTCGTAGTCGTCTGTGAGACAATCCCTAAAAAGTTGAAGGGCCTTACTGATGTTCTTTTTGATGTTCGCGGGGCTCTGAGGATCCCGTTTAGAGAGGAACCCGGCATGGTTGTAGTCGTTCCTGATATCAGTGATATTACTGAATGCACAGTATACCGATGGCTGTGAAAGGACGATGTCGCCGAGAAGTTCCTTCACTTTGTCTATCTGAGCAGGTTTTACGTCCCATTTGGATTGCGGTAGAGCATAGGCCTTGATATTGAAGGCCGAGTTGACCAGCCCTCTCTCTTCCTCATTGTCGATGGCGATACCGTGCCGCTCGCAGAAGTAGGTAACGACTCCTTCTTGCAGAATAGTGGCCGATTGTTGGTAAAGGTGATTGTCGTAGCACCACTGTGCGGCATCGAGACAGTTGTTGAGCGAGCCTTCGGGCTTGGGTAGTGCTTGTAACACTTTCTCGAGAATGGGTTCCAAGGGCTTTATCACGACTTCGCCCAGCTTTCCTGCTTCCTCCATGAGCTTCTGTTGGGTTGCACCGCTGCTGATGTCCAAGCCTCTGCAGGTCTGGCGCTCCTCCACCAAAGTCTTCAGTTCCCCAACGAATGACGCGAGTTTTCTGTTGTCATCACTTCTTGTCGACACTTCTTTTTGGAGCAGTCTGATGGAATTGCTCGCCAGGTCGCTCATCTTGTCCACATATCCATTCTGCAGGAAGTCTGCTGCTGCAGTGGTCCAGTCCTGAAGCTGAGAGAGCTGGAGCAGGTTTACTATAGGTGCGAGGGTGAGGTCTTTGCCGTCGATGGTAGTTTTGAGACCAGCCTCGTAGTTGCCATAAGAGATGTGCATGACCTTGATGTTTTTCAGGAACTTGGCATAGTTGGTCAGCACGAGCATGAGCATGGGTTGGTATCGGAAGGCATGGGTGAGGTCCACGTAGAGAAGGTCGCCCTCTTTGATTTGTGAGAACACCGTCTCGAACAGATCCCACATCTCCGTCTCATTCTTGCCGTCGCAAATACTGACGCACTGAATGTCGGCTTTTAGTCCTAAGTCTGTTAACTGCTTGGACAGTCCGGCATAATCTTTTCCCTCCAACTCCTCATTCCAGTTTTGCTCTTTTGCTTTCTTCGTGGCGAAGATGCGGACCGCGTCGGTCTCTTCCCATTGCTGGGCGCCTATCTTTTCAAGGGTTGCACACTGTATGAAATGGGTGGGCCGATATTGCTTTTGCGAGTCGTAATAGACGCACTCATGGTAATTGCCTGTCCCTAAGAATGATATGAAAAGTTTTCTTGCCATATTGTTTTATGTATGTTATGCGATTTATACGATGAAGAAGTCATTGGCCACATAAAGTGTCTCTGAGGCTCGTGTCATGGCCGTGTATAGCCATTGGTATGTGCGGCGGTCGGGCTGATGGCTCATCCTGCGTGGTATGTCCACAAATACCTTGTTCCATTCACCGCCCTGCGACTTGTGGCAAGTGATGGCGTAGCCAAACACGGCGCGAAGAGCGTTAAGATAGGGGTCGTTCATGAGGCCATGTCTGAACCTGTCGTCCTTTTCCTTTATACCCTTTTCTCTTTCCCGGCGGTAGAAGTCGATGAAGAGATCTTTCTGCTGCTCCTGCGTTAAGTTGACATAAGAGGAATAGAGTATGTCTTCGATGAGCATGATGCTGTATGTGCGCTTTGATGCCAACTCCTCCACCTCCACGTTGAGGAAGGTCAGGTTGGCTCTTGCCGTTTCTCTGTCGCCGACGGATCTCACGACAACCAAGTCGCCATTCATCAGCCCTGTAGAGAGGTTATTCTGTGTGATTAAGAGCAGTTCTCCCTCCATGAGCTGCGGTTGGGTGTAGCCAAGGGCATGTCTGATGATGGCAGATAGGGATACACAGCTCTTGTTGGAGCCTGTGATGAGCGTTGCGGTTTCATAGCCCTTCCGCCTCACCTCGTCCACATATTGTCCGATGAGCTGTCGCTGGCTGGAAAGCACGTTGATGTGACTGTACCCTCTGAAAGGGAATTGCCCCCATTTCACTTGTGGCGGATTCTCGCACAACTCCCGCATCTTGTTGGCTGCGATGATGATGTCGTTGTCGTTTTGCTGTCGGATGATGTCCGTGAGCACGGCCGACTTGACGCTCATGCCATACTTTGTGGAAATGTAGTCGGCACTCAGCGCCGGCGAGAGGTCGCCCTCTATGGGTGGCAACTGACAGTCGTCACCCACGAAGACAAACTTCCCATTCGGGTCGTAGTGGAGCAAGTCCTCCAACAGCTTGCCTGTGCCAAAGAGAGCCTGGGTAGGGGTTCTCGTCGCTGTATCGCTGATCATCGAAGCCTCGTCGATGATGTAGACGGTCCGGCTCAATTGGTCTACGGGTTCAAAGCCGAAGGTGAGAAAGAGCTGGCCTGTCTTGTCTATTCCTACATTCTTGTCGATGGTCTGGGTCAACTTCTCCAAGTCCTGGTTGAATCCTTTGTAGCCTTAATTCCGCAACTAAGTGCGTAATTCTTTATTAATATTTTTTATAAGTCTCTGAGGAACAATAAGTTCCCCAGAGTTTTGCCATGTGCAGAATTTTCACTAATTTTATGGTGTCAAAACAAA
>Ga0256404_1013942_pt1 | contig 10031 bp, 10 predicted proteins | sample RumenRJG_01DNA_FD_185990 | JGI IMG/M metagenome (GOLD analysis project Ga0256404, IMG submission 185990) | Bovine rumen microbial communities from Lethbridge, Alberta, Canada - RJG_01 | ecosystem: Host-associated > Mammals > Digestive system > Stomach > Rumen | place: Canada: Alberta | collected...
GCAATGAACGGATAAACGCTTTTGCGAATATAAAATGGGGCAGTGGAGAGTTCGTTTTTCTCCACTGCCTTTTCATTTTAACGGGATGGAAACTATATCTTCTTAAGCATCTTCGCCGGCACTCCACATAAACACATGGCGGCTGTTGCATCATTTTTGGTACCTGATCTTTTCTTGAGTTCCAGGTTAGGTTATTAGACTGCGTTGTAGGACCGGTTAATCAGAAGATGCTATTTCTGCAAGGTCTTGTACAGCACTGTTCAGTTTCTGAACGGCATCGTCCATTCTGGTGCTGGTTTCGGGTAAAGCAAGTGTTTCCAGCCAGTCGGCATAATATTCGACAGCGCCTGCCATCTCCAAGAGTTTCTGTCGCTTTTTCCCTTCTAAAGGGTAGGTTTTCTTTACCGCCTGTATATAATCGCTCCATCTGCTAAACTTTCGGTCACGCACTTCGAAAATAGAGACACCATCATAGGAAATAGAGCCAGAATAATAGAACCGGTACTCATAGTACCATTCTATGATGTCTCCTTTACCATTACCAAAACAGTATACAAAGAGGCAAGCGTGCAGTGCCCGGATGATGGTGAAGAGTTGAAGGCAGAGATGCCAGAATATGTAACAGGAACCAACCAGTACGGCATAAATATCATGACAATTGTCTGTATGCTATACTGCGTCGGAATGGTTAGTCTTGGCCGGATCCAGGCGATTGTTGCGCCAATGCTCGGGCTACAGCTTTCTCCAGCTACAATACTTAAGTATGTGCACTGTTTAGCAGTCGCTGTACAAGCTACAGTCGAAGCAATCCTGGATGCTGAACGAAACGAAAAGGTCGTCCACTGCGATGAAACCGGGGCTAAGGTTAACGGGAAACTCCACTGGATACACTGTGTATCTACAGAGCTTTACACATTTGTCGCCATTCAAGCGAAGCGTGGGAAAGAAGGAATGGACGTAATCGGTTTCCTGACCACCTATGTGGGCACTGTGGTTCATGATTGCTGGAGCTCATATTTCCAATATGACTCTTGTCTTCACGCCATCTGCAATATCCACATTGAGCGTGATCTTTCAGGACTTTCCAAGTTCTTTCACAATGCTTCCCTGTGGGCTGATGATATGCTGAAACTACTTACAGAAATGCTCCAAGCGAAACATGATGCTATGGCGGAAAATTTGCGAGAGCTCTCTCCAAATCAGCTTGCAGGTTTCTCTCAGCGTTTTGATCAATTGATAGAAAAAGGCAAAGAAGTTCACCCACTCCCTGAGAGAAAAAAAGGCCAACGTGGTAAACTGCCCTGCGGGCGTGCCAGAGCGCTTGTTAATCGTATGGAAGTTAGAAAAGCAGAGATTTTCCGCTTCCTAACGGATTTCGATGTTCCGTACACGAACAACTGTGCGGAGCAGTCATTCCGCATACTTGGAGTCAAACGCAATACCGGCATCTTCAGAACACTGGATGGAGCAAAAGACTTCTGCGCAATCTGGTCATACCTCTCTACGGCAAGGAAGCATCATGTTTCATACTATGTAGCCGTGAAGAGAGCTTTTCGTGGTGAAAGCTACGACGTTATTTTTCCGAAAAACACATCTGTTGCTGAACCAAGGAATTCGCTTGAACAAGCCATATAACAGCAAATTTAACTATCATATAAATTCACTCTGCCGGTAAACTGGTGGGGTGTTTTTTTCCTCAACAAGTACGACGACTGAAGGACACCACCGAAGCTGATGGTGCCCTTCGCATAAGGAGTGGGTGTGTGTTCGTATTGTTAAGATGCTGGGGAGATGGCGGGTTCCGATAGGCGGGGGATACGGTTTTAATCGTGCTCTGCCTGCTTGTTTTTCGGGGACGTCTCTTCGATCTTCTGCCGGATGATACCGGCTGCTGCTCCAATCACATAGATGGCGATGTAGAGGCCGAGCGTTTCGATGATCGGGAGAAGATTTCCGTGCATGAGCTGATAGAAGGCCTTCGCACAGGCGTTGCCACCAGATATGACGGTCACTCCGATGCCCCAATCACCCCAGTGCGCAAGCACTTCATAGAGCGACAGGGGAGTGAGAATGCCGCCAATGGCAAAACCGAGAATGTTGAGCTTGGGCGGAGGGACGGTTTCAAGGAACATACGCAGAAGCTGGAATACCACACAGAGGAGTCCGCCGAGGATAAAGACTTTTCCCATCTGTTTACCACCTCATTCAGCGATCGCCATGATAATGCCGACAACACCGGCAACAACTGTTCCGATGCCACAGACATAGGTCACCGGAGTTCTGGCAGCTATGAGAGCATCACGCGTAGAGTGGCCTTCTCGTTTGGCTTCCTGATAGATGTTGGCTACAGCGGACGCGCAGGAGCCAAGGTGTAGGATGCCGCCATACTCACCGATTTTCTCGATCTTCTGTAAGATGCCGCAGATCCAGAGAATTCCGCAGACAAAGGCAAGACCGGCAAGGGTACAAGGGCCAAGCAGGGGAAACTCAGGACCGAGTACAGCAAGGAGGAGATTGAAGATCAGCTGGCCGATCACCGCAAAGACACCGCCCACGAGAAACGAGGAAACCAAAGGCTTTATGATTTTCATAGGAGTACCTCTGGGATCATCTGGCAAAGCTGAGGCCCATCTTCCCAGGCTGGAACAGGCGGGCGTCCATGAGCTTGAGATCGGGGGATATTTCAGGGGTGAATCCCATGAGATCCAGAATGTCTTTCTGAAGATCAACGCCGGGGGCAATTTCGCAGAGAATCATTTTGCGATTCTTCAGCTGGAAGACTGCGCGTTCGGTGATAAACCAGACTTCCTGATTGGTGTCCTGTGCGTATTGCGACGAGAAAGTGATATGCTTGCAAGCGGGAATGAACTTTCCGGGCTTGCCGTCATGAACGATCTTCATCTGACCGTCTTCGATGTCAATCTGGCATTTGCCGGATGTGAACGCGAATGCGAAACAAATTTTGGGGGAGTTCTGAGAGATGTTGACAAAGCCGCCAGGGCCGACGCAGCGGCCGGCGAAGTTGGAGACGTTCACGTTGCCGGTAGCATCGATTTCCGCGCAACCGAGCACAGTCATGTCAAGTCCGCCGCCGTCGTAGTGAATGAAGGTATCGGCAGAACGGTAGATGGCTTCCGGATTAACTGAGGCTCCGAACAGAGGTCCGTCAAGAGGTACGCCTCCGTAAACGCCGGTCTCCAGAGAAAGCGTCAGATCCTTGCTCAGTCCTTCTTCGTTCGCCACATTCGCAACCGACGCCGGAATGCCGATGCCAAGATTTACCAGAGCGCCTTTCTTCAGCTCCATTGCAGCCCTCCGAGCGATGACTTTCTTGTAGCTGAAGGGAAGTGGCTTCACCGATCCTGCGAGTCCTCTGATATCCCCAACCATCTCTGGATGATAGCTGATAGCCGTATTGCTGATATCCGTCGCCTTTACCACATAGTCAACGATGGACTTGTGCAGCAGGACATGTCTGGGATCCAGAGAATTCGCCTCGGTGATCTCATTTACTTCAACGATTACCGTACCGCCATTGTTGTGAACCGCCATCGCAAGCTCCACCAGGTCGCCATGCACTGGTTCGTTCTGAAGTGAGATATTGCCGTCTGTGTCCGCGTAGCTGGCGTGGAGAATGCATGCGTCAATATGAAAAGCCTTGTAGAAAAGGTAGTCCTTGCCGTCGATGTTGAGCAGTTCAACAATTGTCCGGCCCTCAGCTCTCGCAGCCTCATTCATCCGGCAGCCGTCCTGCCGCGGATCCGCGTAGGTGTTCAGGCCGACATGGGTGACGATACCCGGACGCTTACTGCCAATTGCCGACATTAACTGCCCGTAAACACCAAGAGGCATAGAGTAAGCCGCAATTTTGTTCTCGCTGCATGCGCGCCCGATAGCGGGGGACATGCGGAGATGGGAAGCGATCAGAGTTTTGATGATTCCCTCGTCTCGAATCTTGGAAAGACCGCAGCCGTCCTCTATGAAGTCACCGGGAGCAACACCGGACACGATGGTCAGGTCTCTTGGGGAGTTTGTTTCCTTGAAGTTCTTGCTGATAGCCTGGAGGACAGAGTCGGGAGAAGCAAAAGCCCCAAAGCCGCTGATGCCAACGGTCATGTTATCATGGATTAAAGTAGCTGCTTCTTCCACAGAGATGATTTTTGCCATTGTCTACTCCTTCGTGTATGCGCAGGTCAACTGGGTGAGCTGACCTGCGCTTGATTGTTTCTTCAGACGATTTCCAGCTCCGCAAGCTTCAGCAGAGTCTCGTAGCGTCTCTTGGCTTCGTCGATGATACGCGAAGTGATGTCATCATCGATCCGGTCAAACCGTTTCTGGCTGTGCAGATAGTCAGGGATTTCGTCAAAATTCGTTGGCTTCCGGTTAATGGTAATCTTACCACCTTCACGCTCCCAGAGCAACCACATTCCGCTGCGGATGGCTTTCTTCGCGATCTGGATTGTCTGATCTGTCGGGAACTTCCATCCGGAGGGGCAGGGACTCATGACGTGGATGAAGCAGGGGCCGTCTTTCTCGGCGGCTTTCGCTACCTTGCGCTTCAAATCCCGGATATCCCCAACGGAAGCTGTTGCCTGATAGGCGAGAGGCGTATGAAGCAGCATGAAGTCGATGTTCTTGCTGACTTCCTTCTTGCCGGTAGGCGTCGTCTTGGTGCTTGCACCGAGCGTCGTAGCGCTGGAACGTTGACCGCCTGTATTCATATAGGCCTCGTTGTTGCAGCAGATGTAGATTGCGCGGTGACCGCGCTCAATCGCGCCGGAGAGCGCCTGGAAGCCGATGTCAAAGGTGCCGCCGTCGCCGGCATAGCCCATAACCTTTACATCATTCTTGCCCTGGATCTTCAGAGCTTCGGAGACACCGGAGGCGAAGGCGGGGAGACTCATAAGGACAGTCTGCACGCAGGGGATGCCCCAACCAGTTTCATCGCCGTTTCCGGTAATAATGGCAGAACAGCTGGGCGGCGTCATGGTAATGGTTTTCGGTCCGAGAACCTCAAGCGCTGCACGGGCAATCAGTTCCATGGCGCATCCCTGGCATGTAGTCATGCCTTTGCTGACAAGATCGAGTTCAGGCATTGTACACAACCTCCTCTTCCTTCAGATCAATCCAGATCGGCTCTTCACATCTGACGCCTTTGGCCGCCAGTTCTTCGGCCTTTGCGATGACGTTCTCGATCGTCTGTTCCCAGATGTCTCTTCCGCCAAGACCGGCAACATAGTTATAGGTGTTCGCGCGGATTCCGCCATAGTTCAGAGCAGCAAGGACTTCTTCATAGAGCGGTCCGAAAGAACCCATTGCGGAAACACGGTCAATCACAGCGACGTTCTTGGCGTCCTGGAGCGCTGCCGCAACTTCCTTTGTCGGGAACGGGCGGAAGGTCGCCACGCGGCAGAGACCGACTTTCTTACCATCTTTGCGAAGCTGCTGGACAACGTGCTTTGCCGTACCTGCCATGGAACCCATGCAGAGCAGGACAGTATCAGCGCCTTCCACACCGTCGCACATGATTCTGCCATACTTCCTACCGAACAGTTCGCCAAACTCCTCGAAGCGTTCATCCAAAACCTTTGCCGCAGAGCGCATACCGATGTCCTGGGATTTCTTGATTTCCGTAAAGATACCCGGGGAAGTCAGGTTGTTCATGGCATAAGGCATATCTGTATCAAGATGGGCGTTTACGCACTTGAACTCCTGAATGAAGCGCTCTGCCTCTTCTTCGGTGGGAACGTTGACGGGCTCAGTCAGGTGAGAGCAGAAGAAACCGTCGATATCTACCATGGTCGGGATCAGGACACGTGGATCCTCGCTGACACGGTAGGCAATCATCGTGAAGTCCAACGCTTCCTGAGGACTCTTTGCGAAGAGCTGGATCCATCCCTGGTCACGCTGTGTCATGATGTCAGAATGATCGCACCACAGGGCCATGGGGCCGGGAATTGCGCGGCTTACAACCGCCATAACGGCAGGAAGCCGGGATGCGGAGGTAACGCCGGTCAGCTCATGCATCAGCGCCAAGCCATGAGAGGCGCTTGCGGTGAATGTTCGGACCCCAGTTGAAGACGCACCGACAATCGCGCTGAGAGCGGAGTGCTCGGATTCAGCTGTGATATAGGTAGCATCGTATTCTTTCCGGTCAATTAGGGAGGCGATCGTCTCAACAATCGGAGTCTGCGGGGTAATGGGATATGCCGCTACGAGCTGAACCTTTGATCTCATAACGCCGTGCGCAATTGCGGCATTTCCGTCCAATGCTTTGATGACACCCATAATTACTTGGCCTCCTTTCCGCATTCAGATTCCAGGACAAAATCGATGGCTTTCTTCGGGCATTCCGCGGTGCAGATGCCGCAGCCTTTGCAGTAGGTATAATCGATGATCATCTTATTGTCGACCTTTTCAATCACGCCGCAGGGACAATACTCGGCACAGATCCCGCACCGTACACAATCGTCATGACGGATCACAGGGCGGCGATAGCGCCAGGTACCAGTAGGAACATCTGAGATTTTGACGGACATAGGCCCGACGAGTCTAGGCCAGGTCTCAAGATCTTTCAAACGCTGCTCTACAAGCTTCTGCATTCCGTTCACCCGCCTTTCCGGAAATTTTCAATTTGATCGCTTCCAACAGACTTTCAATCTTCACGCACCCAGTTCCTTTTACCAGTGCGCCGAGCATCGCCACATTAGGCGGAACCTCGCCGAGCATTTCATGTGTCAGCTTATCCGCGTCGAGATAGGTGACATGCTCGAATACATCTTCATAGACCGGAACAGGGGAGTTGACGATGAGCGTGGATCCAGGCTGGATGCCTTCTGTGATGTCAATACCGACCTCTTTCAGACTGGTATCGAAACAGATGACGCAGTTCGGACGATAGACATAGCTCTTTACCTCAATCGGATCATCAGCAATGCGCCCGTAGGTATAGATCGGAGCGCCTTTCCGTTCCTGGCCGTAAGAGGGGATTGCCTGAGCAAATTTCCCCTCAATAATAGCGGCATTTGTCAGGATTTTCGCGGCTGTAACCGCGCCCTGGCCGCCACGGGAATAAAACCGAAATTCCCACATAATGATATCATTCCTCCTGTTGTATCGAACTGATATTATAGGTTGCTGTTGTGAATTGCTGTTTGCAGTCTTTACGAGTAGCTTGCGAGATACGCAGTGGTCTTGTACTGATGAACCAGCAACTCGAAATGAACACTCTTCACGCCGTCAATCGGATAGACGTGGTCCTCCAGATACTGCGCGACAATATCGACACTATCCAGATATGCGTGGACATGTAAGCCAACCTGACCGGTATGCTGTGAGACGATCGCAATCTCCGGCAGCTTGAGCAGTTCATGAGCGACGTCGTTGAGCTTTCTCGGCTCGGTTTCAATGTCCATGTAGACGCTTGCCATCTTCTCATACGCCTTTGCATCGATGATCGCTGTGAACCCGTGAATAATGCCGGCTTCCTTCATGTTATCGATCCGGTCGCGCACCGCCGCTCTGGACAGATTGACCTTTTCAGCAAGATCAGAATACGTGATTCTTCCGTCTGTCTGGAGAATTTGCAAGATCTGATAATCGGTTGCGTCAAGCAATATCCATACACTCCTTCCGTTTTGTTGTTGGTTTCGGTTGGATTTGTTTTTGATTTGCTGTTTTGATTCTCTGGATGGCTGCTCTGGTAGATCAGTATGATTCCACCAGAATTTTCATCCGGATTGTACGCTGGATTTCTTCCGAGTTTTGTATTGCCTTGCGTTCTGGATTCTGGGCTCTGCTTTCAGGCTACTTGCAGTCGTATAAGTTCAGCGGGTTAGCCAAGCAGGCCGGTAGCCGCGATGACCGTAATCCAGAGCGTAGAAACCAGAATGTACGCGAGAGTGATCAGGACACCGGAGCTCATCATGTCCTTAATCTTCCAGTAGCCGCCGGAGTAGGTGGTGAAGCAGGTCGGGTCAATCGGAACAAGCAGCAGCATGCTGGTGGACATGCAGACGGGGAGGCAGACAACGATCGGATTGAGGCCGAGGTTGACAGCAAGCGCTCCGACAACAGGCAGGCAGAGACCGGCGAGCGAGACGCCCTGGGGCATCGGATAGTGGCCGACAGCCATCATGACATTGATGACGAAGATCAAAGCGAGGATACCCATACCGGCGACCTTGGTAAGGAACAGGTTCGCAAGAATTCCGCTGAGCCATTCACCGGTACCCAGGTTGGAGACGACCGTTGCGAGGGCAGTAGCAGCGCCGCAGATCATGAACGCGGACCAGTCAATCTTCTTGCTGGCATCCTGCCAATCGACAAGGTCCATTCCAGGCAGGGACATGATGAAGATGCCGCCCCATGCGGTCATATACATGTCGATGCCGGTTTTCTTGGGGATGAACCACAGCACGATCATGATGGCAAACACGATGGTGAACTTCAGTTCGTTGCCCTTCAGCGGGCCAATGTTCTTTCTGTCTTCCGTCAGGGAGTCAAGACCTTTTACGACGCCGATTTCGGGTTTATACAGTGCGCAGAGAATCAGCCACGCGAGGACCGTGCTGACGATGGCAACGGGAACACCGACGATGGACCACTGTGTGAAACTGACTTCGACGTTGCAGATGTTCTTCAGCATGGACATGGTAACGGCGTTCATGCCGCTTCCGGCAGGAGTTCCGATACCGCCGATGGCTGCACCAACAGGAATACCAAGCATGACGGCTTTGCCGAATTTGGATTTGCCGGGTTCACAGCCGTTCTGCTCCAGAATCGGCATGCAGAGACCGAAAAATACGAGAGCGGTGGGGATGTCAGCGAGGAACATGGAGACAATGCAGGTGCCGAGCATGATGGCGAGGAGAACGGCTTTTGCTTTGTTTCCAAATGCTGGGAGAACATACAGGGAGATTCTCTTTCCAAGGCCAACCTTCGAGAAGATCTGGCCGATGACCATTGCGCCGAGCAGGAAGAAGGGGCCGGTAGAGGAGAAGTTTGCCAAGATGGTACCTTCTTTTTCAAATCCTACCCAAGCGCCGAAGAATAGAACGAAGATTGCTGTTACTGCCATGGGAACAGCTTCCGTAAGCCATAGGAGCACAGCAACAAACAGTACCAGGAATCCATCCCATCCGCTCCGATCCAATCCGTTCGGGATGAAATTCCGCAGGATGAAGAATCCGCCGAAGATTAGGATCAGGTAGATCCATTTTTTGGTTTTTTCGTTTTTCACAACGCGACACTCCTTTTTTCTTTAGATTTTTGGTTTGGCTCCTTAGCCTGATTTGAGTTTAGCATAGTTTCGGCCTGCATTGTGGTCGAAAAACGATGATTTCGACTCCAAAACGGCACTTTACGATTTTCTGCGATTTGTCCAGATTTTCGGGGCGGTTTTTGTGCAATATTTCTAATGATGTTGTTCTAGTACGACGCAAATTGGTGCTATTGCTCAGGTTACAGTGCAGCAAAAAGTTTGGGTTTAAACCGCTGATCCTGCGAAATGGTAAAGAACGTTATTTTGACCGCCGAATCGGCGGTTGGGTTGTATTGGGCTGGGCGGGGCTACTGCTCTGCGGCGTTTTTACTAGCAGGCGACTGAGGTCACCGCCATTTTGGCATTTTGAGGCCCTGTATTTGTCACATTGGAACTCAAGGACTGTTGGATATGAAGAAAGCAGCCGTCCCTGGGTGAGAGATGACTGCTATTTTGTAGTTACAGGTTGGTGGATGAGGAGAGGCTTTGTATTCGCATGGGGATGGTGAGGGACTGAGACAGGTGGGATGCGGTGTTCACTTCAAAATATTGCTGGGGATGGGATATAATAGTATGGCGAGAGGTGTGGAGCGTATCGACCCGAAGCAGTATAATATTGCACTGAGAGTAGTAACATTCTGCCGTAAGTATTCCCGTAGATTTCGAGTCATCTGCACCCAAGGTGGGTGAAAATTCTTAACAACAGAATATAGAAAAGCCAAAGCAAATCTCCTAAGATACTGAGTTTGCGAGACAACAGCAAAGGAGA
>Ga0256404_1013946_pt1 | contig 10029 bp, 10 predicted proteins | sample RumenRJG_01DNA_FD_185990 | JGI IMG/M metagenome (GOLD analysis project Ga0256404, IMG submission 185990) | Bovine rumen microbial communities from Lethbridge, Alberta, Canada - RJG_01 | ecosystem: Host-associated > Mammals > Digestive system > Stomach > Rumen | place: Canada: Alberta | collected...
AGAAAGTGGTTATGCAGTGGGTAAAGCATAGCGGACATGTCAACGACTGGCTATTGGATATGGCCCTGAATAAGGGCTGCAAGGTGCAGCATATCTGGACTTACGATGAGATGGTGGCCGAAGGCGCTACCTTGCCAACCCGCCCGTCTATGACGTTTGTATTGGAGCCGACGCAGGAAGCCATCGAAAAAGCCCCGAAAGGCATGATTGGTGGCAAGCCCGTTATCGCCATGGCCTATACCTTGCTCTCCACGGCCCAGGATAAGGGCGTGGATTTGCGCTTCAAGCTGCCGGCCGTGCAATTAGTCCGGGAAGATGACAACAAAGGCCGGGTGACGGCTGTCATTGCCAAGGATAAAGAGGGCAAATACCATAAATTCATTGGTGAGAAGGGGATTATTCTCTGTGCTGGCGATTATGGACATGACAAAGAGATGCTCCATTATTACATTCCCAGTGCCGATACGGTGAAAATCAACCTCTATCCCAGCAAGGCCAATACTGGTGATGGTCATAAGATGGGGATGTGGGTAGGAGCCGCGATTGATGAAGGGCCGCATGCACCTATGTATTTTGACTTCGGTATGGTCAATGCCCCGGGTCTTGCGGATTCAGTCATGCGTCAGCCGTGGCTCTCGCTGAATAACTATGGCGAGCGGTTTGCCAATGAGGATGTTCCCTATCCCTTCATCGCCAACGGTGTACGGCAGGAGCCGGATTACAGCAAGTGGAATATCTGGGATTCCAAGTGGCCGGTAGAGGCACCCGCTATGCACCAGACGGCTTGTAAGTCCCTAAAGAGCGTCTACCATGATCCCAAGCGTTTGCAGAAACTGATTGACGATGGCGTGGTCAAGTCCGCAGATTCTCTTAAAGAATTAGCCCGCCAGATGAACCTGCCCTATGAGAAGGTCAAGGCAGAGGTGGAGCGCTACAATGAAATGGCGCGCAAGGGCTTTGATGATGATTTCTACAAGCGCAAGGAGTGTCTGACTACCATCGAAAAGCCGCCCTTCTATGCAGCCCATATCTCCATAGCTTTGCTGGTAACTTTGGGCGGCTTGAAGATCAATGAAAACATGCAGGTGCTCGACAAGGAAAAGCATGTTATCCCCGGTCTTTATGCCGCCGGCAATAACTCGGGCAGTTTCTATGCCAATGACTATTGCATGACCATTATGGGCAATAGCCATGGCCGGGCCTATACCTTTGGGTATCTGGCCGGCAAACAGGTCATGAAAGAATAAAGCTGAAAGAAGCAAAAGGAATTTCATAAAGCGAAGAACCGCAGGTGTTTTACTAGCGCCTGCGGTTCTGTTTTTATTTGTTTGTCGACAAGAACTAAATATTAGCGTTATAATATAGAAGAGTAAGAAAACATAAATTGTGTAAATAAAAAGGGAGAGCTGAAGATACATGTTGGAATTGAAGAACATTTCCTTCCATGTCACAGAGGGGAACAGTCAGGTGGATATCATCCAGGATTTGAGCCTCACCGTTGACAATCGGAAGTTCGTGGTTATCACAGGGCCAAATGGCAGCGGTAAATCTACGCTGGCTAAAATCATTGCGGGCATTGAGCAGCCCACTTCCGGTCAGATTTTACTGGATGGCGAAGATATTACGCATAAGAGCATTACGGAAAGAGCTCAAATGGGCATCAGCTTTGCTTTCCAGCAGCCCGTGCGTTTCCGTGGCCTTCAGGTCATCGATCTTTTGCGGTTGGCTGCGGGGAAAAAGATTTCCCATATCAAAGCCTGCGACTATCTTTCTGAGGTAGGACTCTGTGCCAATGACTATCTTAACCGCGAGGTGAACAGCTCCCTGTCTGGCGGTGAGCTCAAGCGCATCGAGATTGCTACCATTCTGGCCCGCAAGACCAATCTTTCCATTTTCGATGAGCCAGAGGCGGGCATTGACCTTTGGAGTTTCCAGAACCTGATCCGCATCTTCGAAAAAATGCGGGCGGAGATTGAGGACAGCTCGATTATCATCATCTCTCATCAGGAACGCATCCTGCAGATTGCCGATGAGATCATTGTGCTGGCCGACGGCCGCGTGCAGGAACACGGTGCGGGCAAAGACATCCTGCCGAAAATCATGGACACGGAAGTCAGTATGCCGATGTGCAGGAAGTTTCAGTAAGAGGGAGGCCGCGTTATGTTAAAGATGGATGAAATACAGAAAAGACTGCTGCTCGAGGTGGCTGATCTTCACGATGTCCCGATGGGGGCTTATAATCTGCGGGCTAATGGTAAGTCTGTGGGCCGCAGCAGCAGTGCCAATATTGAAATCACTCCCAAGGAAGATGGCTCTGGCATTGATATCCATATCAAGCCTGGTACCAAGAATGAAAGCGTGCATATTCCTGTCGTCATGAGCGAAAGCGGTATGAAGGAAACGGTGTACAATGACTTTTATATCGGTGAGGGTGCTGATGTGGTAATCGTGGCAGGCTGCGGCATTGACAACTGTGGCACCCAGGATTCGGAACATGACGGCGTGCATCGCTTCTTCGTAGGGGAGAATGCCAAGGTCAAGTATGTGGAAAAACATTATGGCTCCGGTGATGGCATGGGGCAGCGTATCCTGAATCCGGTTACGGAAGTGACCATGGATGCGGGCAGCTCCATGGAGATGGAAATGGTGCAGATCAAGGGCGTGGATTCTACCAGCCGCACGACCCGGGCCAATCTCAAGGCAGATGCCAGCCTCATTGTGCGGGAGCGCTTGATGACTCATGGCAAACAGTATGCCTATAGCGAATATGAAGTCTCCTTGGATGGCGAAAATGCCAGTGCTGATGTGGTGTCCCGCGGCGTAGCCAAAGATAAGTCTTATCAGAAGCTGGATTTGCGCATTGTGGGCAATGCTGCCTGCCATGGACATACGGAGTGTGACTCCATCATCATGGATGAGGGCAGGATCTTGGCAGTGCCATCCTTGGAAGCCAATGATGTGGATGCCATGCTGGTGCACGAGGCCGCCATTGGCAAGATTGCTGGGGACCAGCTTATCAAATTGATGACTTTGGGACTGACGGAAAAAGAAGCGGAAGAACAGATTGTCAATGGTTTCTTGAAATAAGAGGTATGAAGCGTTGACAAAAAAGTAAAAAACATTATAATACATAGTTAGCAAGCTAATTATCACGGTGGAGAAAATCATGAAACGGGAAATGGTACCTACTTTTGCAGAATTGGAACGGCATAAGAAATTGGTGCCGGAGATAAATCCGGCAGCAGTTATTGCCATGCTGGGCATCAAGACAGCCAGCGAGGATATCCAGCAGTCCATTTTAGATGTCCTTCAGCGGGACTATCAACTGTCAGAGGGCAAATTTTGCGCACTGGTGGTACTCCATCAGTATGGGAAAGAGGGCATCGCGCCTTCGCTATTGGCGGCTAAAGTAGGGGTAACCCGGGCTACGATCAGCAATATGCTGCAGCGAATGGAGCGGGATGGCTTGATAAATATCCGTCCGGCAGCGCAGGATGGCCGGGCCAAGGTGGTAAGCCTGACAAAGAAGGGCTTCGACTTTATGGAGGAAATCCTGCCACCGCATTATCTGCGGGTCAGTAAGCTGATGGAGAAACTGACGGAGGCAGAGCAGAAAGAGCTCATTATGCTGTTGGAAAAATTAAGTGCCTAAGGCACTTAATTTTATGTCTATATAGTTAGCTAGTAAACTAATTAAGGGGAGAATAAAGCATGAACACAAAAGAAAAGGCCAAGCGCACGGGCATATTATTCATTGCCCTTCTGATTATCGGCGGATTGGTGCTGATGTATACGGGCAATGATGCCCTGGTCCTGGCTACGGAGAAAAAGGAAGGTATCCTTACGGCTGAACAAGTGAAGATGTCATTTGATTCTGTTAGTGGTCGGCTGATCAAAGAAGCCGTCAAAGAGGGCGACTATGTCAAAAAAGGCGATGTAATCATGGAGCTTGACTCCACGGACACGGATCTTTCTATTGCAAAATTGAAGACCCAGATTGCCCAGATGGAAGCGCAGATTGCCTCCACCAGTGGTACACAGGGCATAAACTATCTCAAAGCCGATACGGATGAAAGCCAGAACAACCGCGGCATAGATCAGCAGCAGGCTGCGGTCCAGTCTGCCAGTGTGACTTTGAAAAATGCCCAGCTTGACTATAACCGCAAGGCTGAACTGCTGGCGGCTGGTGCTATTGCCCAGTCGCAGCTCGACGATGCAGAAATGGCGCTCAATGTGGCCCAGGCCAATGTCGAACAGCAAAAACAGTTGCTGAATAAATTGACGGCTGGTACCAATGGCAGCGGCACAGACTCTATCGCGCAGGAACGCATGGCTGCTGCCAATATGGCCAATGATGTAGAATCCCTGCGCCAGCAGAAGGCAGCGCTTGAAGTGCAGTTGAAAGAGCTGGAAGTGGCTAAGGAACGTTTGACCTTGCGTGCTCCGGAAGATGGCAAAATCCTCAAAGTGCTGGCGAAGGAAGGGGAGATGATTTCACCCTCCACCCCGGTGGTACTGCTTGAGAGCAGCCGCAGCTATTATGATATCTATGTCAGCGAAAAGCAGGCCGCGCATTTATCTGAGGGCATGGAGATTACCGGTACTACAGTGGCTGGTGACAAGAAGGTCACGGGCACTGTGCGACTTTTGACGCAGGCACCGGGTTTTGCCGATTTGAAGCAATCCCGGGAAAAAGGGCAGTCGGATTTATCGGCCTTCCAGGTGCGTATTTATGTGGACAAGCAGGAGGGAATCCTGCCGGGCATGACCATTGGGGTGAGCGATAGTGCATTATCTAAGAGATGAAATAAAGTTTTTATTTTCTGGTCAGGGGATGCCTTATGAAAAAGTCTGCCTTATGGTGGCCATGGTTATCACGGTCATCATGTCAGTGCTGCTGAGTGGCAACATTGCGAAAGATGCTAAGGTTGCTGTTATCGATTTGGATAACTCGGCGTATTCGCGTGAATTGATCAACCATATTGAGGCGTCTGAGTTTATGAAAGTCACGGCGGTGCTGAATACGCCGCAGGAACCTAAGGATTTATTCTATCAGGATAAGGCGGTAGCGGTGGTCTATTTTCCGCAAGGATTGGAAAAAGCCCGCTATACCGGTGTGGCAGCCAATATCGGTGTGTTCTATGATAATACCAGCTCCGCCGCTACCAGCAATATCAAGGAAGCCCTTAATGAAATCGTGGGGCTGGATAATGCGGCGGCCAATGGCGATATAGGCAGCACCAATGACACCCTGCATGGCCAGCTCAGCCTGGCTTCCCGCAATCTGTTCAATCCGCAGGATTCCAAGGACAACGGAGAGACCTTAGGTTTTTTGCTGTTCTTTGGCGCCATGTTCTTTACTTTTGCCACGATTGGCATGATTCCGCGGCTGCGGCTTAGCCATCAGCTGGATGAAGTGCTGCTTAATGGCACGCCCTGGGATTTGCTGATTCGCCTGGTGCCTTATGGGTTTTGCCTGCTGGTTTCCTGGGTGGTAGGTCTGGCGGTGCTGCGCGTCTGGGGGGACTTGACTTTTTCTGGAAGCCTGTTGACTTTTATTTTCGTTCAGCTGTTCTTGATTCCCACGATTGGCGCGCTGTCCCTGTTCTTTGGCTGGACGGCAGCCAATCCGGGCATTGCGTCAAGCCGTATGATTCTCTTTATTCCCGGCGGCTTTATCTTCGGTGGTATGACGGCGCCGACAACTTTCTTTGCTGATTGGGTGGTGAAATTCAGCCATGTGTTTCCGCTGACCTGGGAGTTTCATTTTCAGCGGGATATCATCGCTCGTGGCGCGGGGCTTGGGGATATTTCCCAGCTTTTTGGTGCCTTCCTCGTTTACATGGGAATTGTAGGCATCCTGTTCTGTCTGCGGTTCTATGCGTCCCGCAAGGAGCTTTTGACCAAACAGGCAGAGGCGGAGCGCCAGCATAAGCAGATGGCAGTCCTTGCCCGGGAACTGGCAGAATAGGGGATGATTTTGTGGAAAGGACGGAACTGACAAGTCAAATGGATACAGCAGGGCTGATTGAGGAAATAAAAAAGCGGCCACAACAAAAAATTAAGTGTGACCGCATTCTTTTGCCTACGGATGGCTCCGGTCAGGCTTTTAAGGCTGCACGAGAGGCCATTCAGCTGGCAGCCGCGACGCAGGCGGAAATCACGCTGCTGATGGTCGTGGACTACAACCAAAACGTGGCGGCTTTTGAGCAGGTAAGCCTTAGCGGCTATGTGCCAGCAGAATTGAAAATTGCAGCCTATCAATTCCTGGCTGATCTGATGCATGTAATCCCCAGTGAAATCCACGCGCATACGCGCGTGGAAGTAGGCAGCCCTGGCGAGGTAATCGTAAGTGTGGCTGAGGAAGAGGAAAGCGATCTGATCGTCATGGGCTCCCATGGTTTCGGTACTTTCCGCAGCATCATCCAGGGAAGCGTGTCCCGCTTCGTCACACAGTATGCAACATGTCCTGTGCTGCTGTGCAAGGGCATGCCGGAGTGAACACCAATGAAAGCAGCTTAATTATCTTTAGGAAGTTTCGCTAATTCCTGACGCAGCCAGGCAAGGCGCTGCTTTTCCCGCAGGATAGCCTGCTCCAGGATGCAACGGTGGCCAAAGTGTTTTTTTTGTTCATGTTCATCAGCGAATAGCAGCTGCCAACGGGTTTGCAGGTATTGGTATTTTTCCTCATGCCGAGCGATTTCTTCTTGGAAAAGCCGGGTAACCAGCGGATTATCAGCGGAATCCAGCAGATACAGTTTCATCGTGAATTCATCGCGGGTTGGAACTAATGGATTCAAGGATTCAGCCATCCAGGCGGACAGAAGTTTCTGTCCGTCTTTTGTGATCTGGTAGAATTTTTTTTCGAGCTTTTTGCCGACAAGTTCTGTGCGTGAGGAAATCAAACCGTCTGCCTCCATGCGCCGCAGCTCGGGGTAAATCTGGCTGTGGTTCGAGTACCAGAAGTCACCGAGTTCTTCTTCAAATAATTTCTTGATATCGTAGCCTGCCAGTTCTTCACGGTTCAGCAGGCCCAGGATGATATATTTCAGTACATTTTTTTGTGCCATAGTTATTAACAGCTCCTCGCTACTTATCTGCAAATAGTATAACATAGTTTAAGAAGATAAACATGTATTCTTTTACATGGTATTGACAAGTCAAGAAATAGAGTCTATGATAACAATATCGCTACTATGTAAATAAATACATAATATTGATGGTGAAAGCAGGAGGTTATGCAATGAGAGCTGGAAAATTACGGAAGCTGTCTGTGACGGTATTGTTATCGCTGGCCATGGCGGTGCCATTGACTGGTGGTTGTTGTGAAGCCGCAGATAAGTCAGAGAATCTTATCGATATGCAGCCGACCTATCGGGATGTGGTGGTTGCCAATGTGCAAAACGATAATGGTGCATCGCGTCAGCTGCGGATGAATGTTTTTGTACCGCCGAAAGCCAAGGAAGGAAAAGTTCCCGTGCTAGTATTTGTGCATGGCGGCGGCTGGGCAAAAGGTACCTATGAGGGGGACGATGCCAAGCAGAAAGCAGCTGATCCGGCAACGAATGGTAACAATGCCTTGATGGCGCAGGATAATAATTCATCCTATAAGATATTCAAGGATGTGCTGAATCATGGGATTGCCTTTGTTTCGGTAGATTACCGGCTGAATAGTGAAGCTGCTTTTCCGGCGCAGATTTATGATGTGAAGGCGGCGGTTCGCTTTGTTCGTGCGCATGCAGCAGAGTATGGACTGGATTCTGAGCGGATAGCTATTGCTGGCACTTCGGCAGGGGCTCATCTGGCAGCGGAACTTGCGGTGACTAATGGGAACAAAGCCTTGGAAGGTGATGAAGGTGGCAATCTGGAATACAGCAGTGGTGTAAAAGCCTGCGTAGATTATTATGGACCAACGAATCTTTTGACTATGGCACCTGAGATGAATCCGTCACTGGAGGCTCCGGATAAGGCAGCGGAAACCCATGATTCTGTTCGGGCTAATGAGTCCATCCTGCTGGGCTTTACTGGTAAAGGACAGGGTGTGGGAACTCTGCGCAAGATTGCTGAAGCCAACGATACGGCTTCCCCTTATTGGCATATGGTAGAAAAGGCTAAACTGGCAAGTCCTGTCTATCAGGTAACCAAAGATGCACCGCCGTTCTTTATCGCCCATGGTGGTCATGATTCACTGGTTCCCATCCAGCAGAGTCTCAGTTTACAGAAGGCGTTGACTGATGCTGGGGTGGAAAATCTGTTCGTTTGCAATTCACAGGCTCCGCACGGCTATCAAGGAGACGATACCAACAAGGCCATGATGCGATGGCTCTGCCGCCAGCTGGGTGTAAAGTATTGAATATAAAAGCGTCATTTTCTTATCGACGGATTTTATCCGGTAAGAAAATGACGTTTTTTATATGCTGGTTTTGCTAAAACCAAAACTAAATTTACAAAAATTACATTTGACAAAATTAAAATCAATGCTATAATAAAACCATAAGATTTTTACGAGGAAAGAAGGAGGTATTATGGAGAAGACACGGATATATAAGGATATCATTATTATCGGTGCAGGTATGGCTGGACTGACGGCGGCTCTTTATGCAGGACGCATGAATATGGATGTGCTGGTCTTGGAAAACGGCATTATCGGCGGCCAGATTGCCAACGCTACAGGCATCGAGAACTATCCCGGTTTTGCCAAGGTCTCGGGCAAAGAGCTTATCGAGACCCTGCAGCAGCAGGCTGAAAGCTTTGGCGCTGAGGTTGACGAATTTGACGTCATCCAAAAGGTTAGTTTGCAGTCCACGCCGAAGATTGTGGAAACGGATGAACATATCTATGAAGCCGACGTCATCATCATTGCCTCTGGTATGAACCGTCGTAAACTGCCCTTGCCGGAGGAAGGCAGATATGCGGGTAAAGGTGTGCATTACTGTGAGCTTTGTGATGGTCACATGTATCAGGATAAGATTATCGCCGTGATGGGCGGCGGCAATGCGGCTGTAGATGCCGCCAACTTCCTGAGCAAATATGCAAAAAAAATCTACCTTATCCATCGCTCGGAAATACGGGCGGATGAGGTTTCCTGGCAGCGCCTGCAGGATAATCCGAAGGCCGAGATCTTTCTTCAGACTGAAGTAAAACGGCTTCAGGGAGAGAGCCGGCTGGAATCCATTGAGGTGCAGGATAAGGGCACTGGGGAAAACCGTCAGTTGCAGGTGGATGGTATCTTCGTCAATATCGGCGTGGTGCCCAATACAGAACTTTTCCAGGACGAACTGTCTTTGACAGCCAGCGGCCGTATTGCAGCTGGGGAGGATTGCCGTACGGCAATTCCTGGCGTGTTTGCTGCCGGCGATGTGCGGGAAAAGGAGATACGCCAGCTGACTACGGCAGCCGCCGATGGGACAACAGCAGCGCTCTTGGCTGAGAAATATATCGTAAAATTGAAGGAGGGTAATTGATATGGTAAAGGTTTATTCGATAAATAACTGTCCTTGGTGTGACAAGGTAAAGAAGTATCTGAAAAGCAAGCACGTGGAATTTGAGGAACATAATATCGAGGAAAATGATGCCGATCGTGATGCCTGCTATGCGTTGACGGGGGACTTGGTGGTTCCTATCACGACGGCTAATGATAAGGATTATGTGCTCAGCTTTGACAAAGCCAAGCTGGATGCACTGCTGGGGCTTTAAGACGAAGGAATGTATAAGGAGAAACATAGAATGAGTATTTATGATTTTGAAGTCAAGACCAGCAAGGGGGAGCCAAAATCGCTGGCTGATTATAAGGGCAAGGTGATGTTGATTGTCAATACGGCCAGCAAATGCGGCTTTACGCCGCAGTTCAAGGAATTGCAGGATTTGTACATCAAATATAAAGACCAGGGATTGGAAATCCTGGGGTTCCCTTGCAATCAGTTCGCTGAACAGGACCCAGGCACAAATAGTGAAGTACAGGAATTCTGCCGCTTGAATTATGGCGTCACTTTCCAGATTTTTGCCAAGGGGGATGTGCGCGGCGAGACG
>Ga0256404_1013947_pt1 | contig 10027 bp, 5 predicted proteins | sample RumenRJG_01DNA_FD_185990 | JGI IMG/M metagenome (GOLD analysis project Ga0256404, IMG submission 185990) | Bovine rumen microbial communities from Lethbridge, Alberta, Canada - RJG_01 | ecosystem: Host-associated > Mammals > Digestive system > Stomach > Rumen | place: Canada: Alberta | collected...
GTATCCGTATGTCAAGGTCACGGTACAGGAGGAGTTCCCGCGCGTCTTCATCACGCGGCGCGTCGTCAAGGACGGCGCGCGCTATTTCGGCCCCTATACGAACGCGACGGCGGTGCATGAGAGCCTGCGGCTCCTGCGCCGCCTGTTTCCGCTGCGCACCTGCCGGACGCTGCAGGACCGCCCGTGTCTCGAGTACCATATCAAGCGCTGCCTTGCGCCGTGCGTCGGCAAGATCTCACGGGAGGACTACGCGGTCTTCATCCGCGCCGTGCTGCTCTTTCTCGAGGGGCGTACGGAGGATGTGGAGCGCGAGCTGACGTTCCGCATGAAACGCGCGGCGGCGGCGTACCATTTCGAGATCGCGGCGCGCCTGCGCGACCAGCTGGCCGCCGTGAAAAAGATCGCGGAAAAGCAGAATATCGTGACGGGAGCGGGCGACCAGGACGCCATCGGCATGGCGCGCTCGGCGCTCGGCGTCTGCGTGCAGGTCTTCTTCATCCGCAGCGGCAAGATGATCGGGCGCGAGCATTTCCTTTTGCAAGGCAGCGAGGATGAGTCAGACGCCGCGCTGCTCGCGGCGTTCCTGCAGCAGTATTACCACCGGGCGACGTTCCTGCCGCACGAGATTCTGCTGCCGCTCGCCGTGGCGGAGGCGCCGCTCATCGAGGACTGGCTCGCGGCGCGCAAGCAGGCGCGTGTGCATCTCGTCGTGCCGCAGCGCGGCACGAAGCATGACCTCGTGCTGATGGCGGCGAGCAACGCGGAGAAATTCCTCGCGGACGAGGAGACGCGGCGCGCACAGACGGATGCGCAGACGCTCGGGGCCGTCGAAGAGCTCGGCCGCTACCTCGGCCTCGAGAAGCCGCCGTACCGCATGGAGTGTTTCGATATCTCGCATATCCAGGGCGCGGAGACCGTCGCCTCGATGGTCGTTTTCGAGGGCGGCATGCCGAAAAAATCGGACTACCGCCGCTTCAAGATCAGGAGCACGGAGGGGAAGCCGGACGATTTCCTTTCCATGCGCGAGGTCACGCAGCGCCGCTACGGCGACCTGCCCGAGGAGGATCTGCCGGACCTCATCGTCATCGACGGCGGCAAAGGGCAGCTCTCCTCGGCGCTCGAGATCATCCGCGGCGCGGGCCATGCGGACGTTCCCGTCGTCGGCCTCGCCAAACAGTTCGAGCTCGTGTTCCGCGAGGGTGAGAGCGAGCCCGTCGTGCTGCCGCGTCACAGTCAGGCGCTCTATCTCATCGAGCGCATCCGCGATGAGGCGCACCGCTTTGCCATCACTTACCACCGCAAGCTGCGCGGCAAGCGCAACCTTGTCTCCATCCTCGATCATATCGTCGGCATCGGCCCCGCGCGTCGCAAGGCGCTCTGGAGCGCGTTCGGCAGCATCGCGAAAATCAAGGCGGCCAGCGTCGAGGAGCTCGCGGCTGTCTCCGGCATGAACCAGCCGGCGGCGGAGGCCGTCTATCATTTTTTCGCTGCCCAGAGGGAGTGGAAAGGAGAAACGTCACATGAAATACGTTGATTTGCACGTGCATTCGCTCGTCACGGACGGCAGCATGAGGCCGGAGGAGCTTGCGGCGCACGCGGCGGAGCGGGGACTCGCGGCCTTCGCGCTCACAGATCACGACAACATCGCGGGTGACGCGGCGGCCTGGCAGGCCGCCGAGCGTCTCGGCCTCGGCTTCCTGCCGGGCATGGAGCTTTCCGTGCAGTTCCGCGGGCGCAAGCTCCATATCGTCTGCCTCGGCTTCGCGGCGGACAGCCCGGAATTCCTGAAGCTCTACCGGAAGGTGCGCGCGGGCAAAGAGGCGAAGATCCCCGAAATCATTGCCTATATCGCGGCGAAGGGCATCCCCATCCGCGAGGAGGATGTCGAGGCGTTCGCCTATGGGCCGCTCGACCGCTACGCCATCATGCGCTATCTCGTCTCGCTCCATCTCTACGATCATGCGCAGCCGCTCTGGGACAACTACCTCGATCCCGCAGTCAAGGCGCTCGGGCTCGCCTCAGCCGTGGAGGCGGAGGAGGCGCTGCCGTTCATCCATGCGGCGGGCGGCGTGACGTCGCTCGCGCATTTCCACAAGCGCATCGGCCTCAAGGGATTGACGCGCGCGGAGCAGGAGCGCGCCGTGTGTGACCTCCAAGCGCTCGGGCTTGACGGCATGGAGGCGTGGTATCCGAATTACAGCGAGGAGGATCGCGCGTTCGCCGCGCACCTCATCGGGAAATATCACCTGCTGCCGACGGCGGGCACGGACTACCACGGCGCCAACCGCCCGGAGATCGCGCTCGGCAGCGGTCTCGCGGCAGAGAACGCGATCCCCTATGATATCTTTTGCGGCGTGGCAGCGCGTGTGCGCTGCGTGCTGCTGCCCGCATGCGATGCCTGACGTCTTGCCATCATAATTGCGGTTAATGATAAAATATGAAAATCGCGTTGTTTGTCGTTGATTTTCTGACTATTTTTTGTTATAATCAAGGCGTAGCAAGTCCTAAGTATGTCCCGCAGCGGATGGTATCTGGGACAAGGAGATGAAGCGTTCTCTCGATAGGGATGCGTCGTCTAGTTCATAAGGAGGCTGTTTATATTATGAAGGTAACAGTTGTTGGTGCAGGTAATGTCGGTGCAACGGTCGCGAATGTGCTCGCACAGAAGAACTTCGCGAGCGAGGTCGTCCTCGTCGATATCAAGGAAGGCGTTTCCGAGGGCAAGGCGATGGACATCATGCAGACGGCTCATCTGCTGAACTTCGACACGACGGTCACGGGTGTCACGGCGAAAATCGGCGATGAGGAAGGCTACGCTCCGACGGCTGGCTCCGACGTCGTTGTCATCACTTCCGGCATGCCGCGCAAGCCGGGCATGAGCCGTGAGGATCTCATCGGCGTCAACGCGAAGATCGTCAAGAGCGTTGTCGACCAGGCCCTCAAGTATTCCCCGAATGCCATCTTCATCATCATCTCGAACCCGATGGACGCTATGACGTTCCTCACGCTGAAGGACACGAAGCTGCCGCGCAACCGCGTTATCGGCCAGGGCGGCATGCTCGACAGCAGCCGTTTCCGTTATTTCCTCAGCAAGGCACTCCAGAAGGCTGGCTATCCGGCTACGCCGACGGACATCGACGGCATGGTCATCGGCGGCCACAGCGACAAGACGATGGTGCCTCTGACGAGCGTTGCAACGTATCGCGGCATCCCTGTCAAGGAGCTCCTCACGAAAGAGCAGCTTGATGAGGCCGTTGCTCAGACGAAGGTCGGCGGCGCTACGCTCACGAAGCTCCTCGGCACCTCCGCTTGGTACGCTCCGGGCGCTGCTGCTGCTGCGATGGTCGAGGCCATCGCGCTCGATGCCAAGAAGCTCATCCCGTGCTGCGTCTACCTCGATGGCGAGTATGGCGAGAAAGACCTCTGCATCGGTGTGCCGGTTCTGCTCGGCAAAGACGGCGCAGAGAAGATCGTCGAGTACAAGCTCGAGGGTGACGAGAAGGCGAAGTTCGACGAGAGCGTCCAGGCTGCGCGCAACACGAACTCCAAGCTCGGCGACGCACTGAAATAAGCGTTTTGCACAAAGTGCAGCTCGGCTGCATGCGATAGAGGGTATCGCAGACACATTTCGTGCCTGCGGTATCGGACAAAGAGAGACCTCGCACGTCATGCGTGCGGGGTCTTTCTGTGTGGAGATAGAAAAGGAGACGAGGAGGTATCTATGAAGCAGGAAGATGCGTTCTACATGCGCGCGGCGCTCGCGGAGGCAGCTCAGGCGTATGCGCTTGGCGAAGTCCCCATTGGGGCGGTGCTCGTCGATGAGGCGGGAGAGATCGTCGCGCGCGGGCACAACCTGCGCGAGCGCGACCACGACGCGACAGCGCACGCGGAGATGATCGCGATCCGAGCGGCCTGCGAGCGCCTCGGGCGCTGGCGTCTCTCGGGCCTCACGCTCTATGTGACCATCGAGCCGTGTCCGATGTGCGCGGGCGCCATCGTCATGAGCCGCGTGGATCGCGTCGTGTACGGCGGCACGGACTACAAGGCGGGCGCCTGCGAATCGCTCTTCAATATCCCCGGCCATCCCGCGATCAACCACCATCCGGAGGTGACGGCCGGCGTGCTCGCGGAGGAATGCGCGGACATCATGAAGCGCTTCTTCCGTGAGCGGCGGGCGAGGAAGAAGGCAGCGCAAAAAAATATTGACAAGAGTACCTGCCACGATTAGAATGAATAGTGTTGCTTCATCGAAGTATGGATGAAGCATGGTTTGGAAGATTCGGATACCAGTGCGTATCCATTTTTTTTAAGGAACCGCTGATGAGGTTCCTTCCTAGGAGGCAGGTCTTAACAGATATGAGTACGAACGAGAAACTGAGAAACATCGCTATCATCGCGCACGTCGACCACGGCAAGACGACGCTCGTCGATGCCATGCTCAAGCAGAGCCATGTGTTCCGCTCGAACGAGCAGGTGGCGGAGCGCGTCATGGACTCCGGCGACATCGAGCGCGAGCGAGGCATCACGATTCTCTCGAAGAATACGTCCATCATGTATAACGGCATCAAGATCAACATCGTTGATACCCCGGGCCATGCGGACTTCGGCGGCGAGGTCGAGCGCGTGCTCAACATGGTCGACGGCGTGCTGCTGCTTGTTGACGCGTTCGAGGGGCCGATGCCGCAGACGAAGTACGTCCTGCGCAAGGCGCTTGAGCAGAAGCTCAAGCCGATCGTCGTCATCAACAAGATCGACAAGCCGAACCAGCGCGTCGACGATGTCTACGACGAAGTGCTCGAGCTCTTCATGGAGCTCGATGCCGATGACGATCAGCTCGATTTCCCGGTCATCTACGCGACGGCGCGCGACGGCATCGCGAAGTACAAGATGGAGGACGAGAGCGACAACCTCGAGCCGCTCATGGAGACGATTGTCAAGGAGATCCCCGCACCGCACGGCGATGCAGACGGCCCGCTCCAGATGATGGTCACGACGCTCGAGGCGGACGACTATGTCGGCCGCGTCGCGGTCGGCCGCGTGAGCCGCGGCAAGGCGCGCCCGAACCAGAACGTCGTGCTCATCAACGGCGACCAGGAGACGCGTGCGAAGATTGGCAAGGTCTTCGTCTATCAGGGCATGCAGCGCGTCGAGGTGCCGGAGGCACCGATGGGTGAGATCGTGGCGCTCACGGGTCTCGGCGATGTCAGCATCGGCTATACGGTCGCGGACGCAGAGCAGCCGGAGGCGCTGCCGGCCATCCGCATCGACGAGCCGACGCTCTCGATGACGTTCGGTGTCAACACGAGCCCGTTCGCGGGCCGCGAGGGCCAGTTCGTCACGAGCCGTCATCTGCGTGACCGCCTGTTCAAGGAGGTCGAGACGAATGTCGCGATGAAGGTCGAGGAGACGGACTCGCCGGATGTCTTCAAGGTCTCTGGCCGCGGCGAACTGCATCTCTCCATCCTCATCGAGGAGATGCGCCGCGAGGGCTATGAGCTCCAGGTCGGCAAGCCGGAGGTCGTCTACAAGACCATCAACGGCCAGCTCTGCGAGCCGATCGAGAACCTCACGGTCGAGGTGCCGCAGGAGTACATGGGCGCTGTCATGGAGGGCCTTGGCACGCGCAAGGCGGAGCTCACGAACATGACGGAGACGGCGGGCTACATGCGTCTCGAGTTCACGATTCCGGCGCGCGGCCTCATCGGTTTCCGTTCCGAGCTCCTCACGAGCACGAAGGGCAACGGCATCATGAACCATGTGTTCCATGGCTATGCGCCGTACAAGGGCGACATCCCGGGCCGCACGCGCGGCTCGCTCGTGGCGTTCGAGCAGGGCGAGACGACGGGCTATGGCATCTATACGCTGCAGGATCGCGGCACGATGTTCATCTCCCCGGGCCAGCAGGTGTACGAGGGCATGATCGTCGGTGAGAACTCCCGCGAGAACGACATCGACATCAACCCGTGCAAGAAGAAGAATGTCTCGAACATGCGCACGTCCTCCTCGGATGAGGCCATCCGCCTCACGCCGCCGCGCATCCTCTCCCTCGAGCAGGCCATCGAGTACATCAACAACGATGAGCTCGTCGAGGTGACGCCGGAGAACATCCGTCTGCGCAAGGCGATTCTCGACCGCACGATCCGCGGCCGCAATGCAAAGAACGCGCGCAAGTAAATACCAAATACATACGATTTTCCAAGGGCTGTCGGCTGCGGCAGCCCTTTTGTGTTCCGCAGGATGAGCAAGGGGCGCAATCAGAGCGTTCATCCACTATGCAGCGTTTTTGGCGGTTTATTCATAGCTCCTGCCTATCTGCCAAAAATGTTCTCGGCGCAGAGGGAAATATGGTATGATATTTCTTGAGTTCTGCATGAGTAAATGAGAGGAATCTATCATGGAAAACAGTATCAAGATCAAGGGCGCACGCGCCCATAACCTGAAGAATATCAATGTGGAAATCCCGCGCGACAAGCTCGTCGTCATCACGGGGCTTTCCGGCTCGGGGAAATCTTCGCTCGCGTTCGATACGATTTACGCGGAGGGGCAGCGTCGCTACGTGGAGTCGCTGTCGTCCTACGCGCGGCAGTTTCTCGGGCAGATGGATAAGCCGGATGTGGACAGCATCGACGGCTTGTCGCCGGCCATCTCGATCGACCAGAAGACGACGAGCCACAACCCGCGCTCGACCGTCGGCACAGTGACGGAGATCTACGACTACCTGCGTCTGCTCTTCGCGCGGGCGGGGCGGCCGCATTGCCCAAAGTGCGGCAAGCCGATCACGCAGCAGACCATCGACCAGATGGTCGACCGCATCCTCGCGCTGCCGGAGCGCACGAAGCTGCTCATCATGGCACAGGTCGTGCGCGGGAAAAAGGGCGAGCATAAGAAGACGCTCGCGCATATTCGTCACGAAGGCTACGTGCGCGTGCGCATCGACGGCGACATCTACGATGTCAATGAGGACATCGTGCTCGAGAAGAATAAGAAACACACCATCGAGGTCGTCGTGGACCGCCTCGTCGTGCGTGAGGGCATCGACACGCGGCTCGCCGACTCGCTCGAGACAGCGCTCAAGCTCGGCGAGGGCGTCGTCTACGTGCAGGTCGTCGGCGGCGATCTTTTGATGTTCAGCGAGAATTTCGCCTGCGTGGATTGCGGCATCAGCCTGCCGGAGATCACGCCGCGCATGTTTTCTTTCAACAATCCCTACGGTGCCTGCCCTGTCTGCATGGGGCTCGGCAGCCACATGGAGTTCGACGAGGAGCTCGTGCTGCCGGACCCTGCGCTCTCCGTCGCGGCGGGCGTCTTTGCGCCGCTCTCGAAGAACCCGCACTCCTACGCGATGTGCGCGATGGGCTCGCTGCTCAAAGCAGCCGGCTACACGCTGGATACGCCGTGGCAGGACATCGACAAGAAGACGCAGAAAGCGCTGCTCTACGGCTCGGGGGAGACATGCTACAAGTTCGGCTATACGAATATGTTCGGCGAGCGCAAGGAATACAATGTGCCGTTCGAGGGCGTGATGCCGCTGCTCTCGCGCCGCTACCGCGAGACGGACAGCGACGAGATGCGCGAGTCGTATGAGAACTACATGACGCAGATCCCTTGCAAGGCCTGCCATGGCGCGCGCCTGCGCCCGGAGACGCTCGCCGTCACCGTCGGCGGCAAGAACATCTATGAGGTCACGGAGATGAATATCCGCGAAGCGGACGCCTTCCTCGGCAGCGTGGAACTCACGCCGCGTGAGGCGAAGATCGCCGCGCAGATCCTGAAGGAGATCCACGCGCGGCTCACGTTCCTGCTCAACGTCGGGCTCGACTATCTCACGCTTTCACGCGCGGCGGGGACGCTCTCGGGCGGCGAGGCGCAGCGCATCCGGCTCGCCACACAGATCGGCTCGGGGCTCACGGGCGTGCTCTATGTGCTCGATGAGCCGAGCATCGGCCTGCATCAGCGCGACAACAACCGCCTGCTCGCGACGCTTAAGAAACTGCGCGACCTCGGCAATACGCTCATCGTCGTCGAGCATGACGAGGACACCATGCGCGCGGCGGACTGCATCATCGACATCGGCCCGGGCGCGGGCGCGCAGGGCGGCCACGTCGTCGCGCAGGGGACGGCCGAGGAAATCGAGCAGGTGCCTGCATCCATTACGGGCGCATATCTCTCGCGCCGCCGCTACATCCCCGTGCCCGCGAAGCGGCGGCCCGGCAACGGGAAATTCCTCGAGGTCGTCGGTGCGCAGGAGAACAACCTCAAGAATCTCCGCGTGAAATTCCCGCTCGGCACGCTCACGCTCGTGACCGGAGTCTCTGGCTCCGGCAAATCGACGCTCGTCAACGAGATCCTCTACAAGGGCATCGCCTCGCGCCTCTACCACGCCAAGGGAAAGCCCGGCAAGCACAAGGCCATCCGTGGCCTCGAGAACATCGACAAGATCATCGACATCGATCAGCAGCCCATCGGCCGCACACCGCGCTCCAATCCCGCGACGTACACGGGCGTGTTCGATGCCATCCGCGACCTCTTCAGCCAGACGAGCGAAGCGAAGATGCGCGGCTACAAGGCCGGGCGGTTCAGCTTCAATGTCAAGGGCGGACGCTGCGAAGCATGCCGCGGCGACGGCATCCTCAAGATCGAGATGCACTTCCTGCCGGACGTCTACGTGCCCTGCGAGGTCTGCAAGGGCGCGCGCTACAACCGCGAGACCCTCGAGGTGCGCTACAAGGGAAAGAACATCTCCGAAGTCCTCGACATGACCATCGACGAAGCGGTCGAGTTCTTCAAGAATGTGCCGCGCATCGCGCGCAAGCTCCAGGTCATCCAGGACGTCGGCCTCGGCTACATCAAGCTCGGCCAGAGTGCGACAACGCTCTCCGGCGGCGAGGCGCAGCGCGTCAAGCTCGCGACCGAGCTCTCGCGCCGCTCGACCGGGCGCACGCTCTATATCCTCGATGAGCCGACGACGGGACTGCACACCGCCGACATCCACAAGCTCCTCGACATCCTGCAGCGCCTCGTCGACGGCGGCGATACCGTCGTCGTCATCGAGCACAACTTAGACGTCATCAAGACGGCCGACTACATCATCGACCTCGGCCCCGAGGGCGGCAGCGGCGGCGGCACCATCGTCGCGACCGGCAGGCCGGAAGACATCGTGAAGGTTCCAGCATCCTACACGGGGAAATTCCTCAAGCCGCTGCTCGAGGAGGCAGCGCAGCAGGAAGGGAACAAAGATCACGACGGATCCCTCACTAAGGAATGAAAATCAAGGCTTAGGGAACCACTGATTCATTCAGCCCTCCGTCTTCACGCGTCTGTCCTCTCGCCCTTGACAATCCTCAGCACAAAACGCGATGGAGCGTTTTGCCGCTACGCCTGCGGTTTATCTCCTAGAGAGATACAGTGCATCCACGTAAATTCGGAGCACTTCATTTCATCAGCGGTTCTTTAGACCTGGCACAGAAGTATGGAAAGGAAGCGTTTGCTTTATGATGAAGAATACAATGCGTATGGCGGGAATCCTGGCAGTGGAGATGCTTTTTGCCACTGGGATGGCAGGTGCGGCGGCTCCCGTGAGCGCAGCAGATCATACGACTGCCGCATCAGGTGCAACAGCGGCCGCAACGCAGCAGACGTCCACTGCGCCTGCCGCCGCTGAGGCGGGGGAATCCCAGCAGGTGCCGTCGCAGGAAAAGGAGCAGGCGGCATCGCAGGGAAGAGCGCGTGCCATCGACATCCAGATGGATTATTTCGAGGGGCGCTTTTTCAAGGAACGCAACATCGACCTCTACAACCTCCACGTCTTTTGGCAAAACCACACGGTGCATCACATCAAGACCTACTACGGGCTGACTGTTGAGCGCGCCGTCGGCTGCACGACGAAAGACGGCATCTACCGCGACTCCGAGGCCGTCGGCCTCGGCCCGGCCGTCCAGCTGCGCTGGGAGCGCCCGCTCGGCGGAAAATTCACAGGCAGCATCGACGGCACCGGCTCGCTGCTTCTCTACAATCACGCCCATCCCGC
>Ga0256404_1013949_pt1 | contig 10026 bp, 5 predicted proteins | sample RumenRJG_01DNA_FD_185990 | JGI IMG/M metagenome (GOLD analysis project Ga0256404, IMG submission 185990) | Bovine rumen microbial communities from Lethbridge, Alberta, Canada - RJG_01 | ecosystem: Host-associated > Mammals > Digestive system > Stomach > Rumen | place: Canada: Alberta | collected...
AAACCGCCCTGTTCTTCTTGCAACTCCTTGTATCTTCCCGCTTGCAAGTCCGGTAAACAAAGGCTTTATCAAATATTTCTTTATCGCGTCTCGGAAGTGTTTATATCCTCTTGTCGTTTGACTGTACTGCAATTTTACTGCATTACTGCATTTACGCATTGTGGGTTATATAGCAAACGACGCTTGGTAGGTTATGATATATGATAGCAAAAGCAAGCGGCGATGTCACCATTCTATCGCTCAATCTCGCTCCGATTTCTTGCAGTCCGTTCCAGATTCTTTTCTAGTGGGAAGATTGCGTCGTGGTACGCTTGCAGAACGATTTTAATTCTGTCCAAGCGTACATCGACATACTGCGCCGTAGTTGCCTCCATATTTGTTGAAATACCGAGTTGCAGGCCGATACCCTTTAAGCTATGCCCCAAAATCTTGCCAACCGTATAAAAGTCGCCGGTCAGTTGGTGCATATTGGTCGCTGCCGTATGCCTTAAATCATGGAAGCGTATATGCGGCAAGCCGGAACGCCGCAGCATCTGCGCAAAGTCATGTGACGCTTGATCTCGCTGGCATGGAGTGCCGTCCGGCCTTGCAACGACCAAATCATTGTCATAGTATGTTTTCCCGCTCATGGAGCAGAGCATCTTGCGCTGTGATTGCATTGCGAGCTGGCGCTCAAAGAAGTGCAACGCCGCATCTGTGATGTATAGATCGCGTTCCTCGGACTTTACCGGGGCCATTTCTTCTACCGTCGTAGTAGTTGTCGGTAATTTGTAGGGCAACTGCTCCGAAACATGAAAAACTCGCTTTTCAAGGTCAACGTTTCTCCAGCGCAATCCCAAAATCTCACCGAGGCGCAGGCCATACATTCCGCCGAGCATAACCGGCATTTCCCAAAAAGTCCCTGCCGTATGTGCGATTAACTGCTGCATCTGCGCAACGGTGTATGGATCGGGCGTCTTTCCCTGCTTGCCAAATTTTGTGATAATGTCACGCGCCGGATTTGTGTCTATATACCTGTACTTCCGAGCGTGTTCCAGCGAAACGCTCAATATCCGCTGAGCATAGCGGACGGAGCTATGGGACAGGCCCTTGTCATACATTTTTTGAAACATATCGTCAATCATAGCGGGCGTGAGCTGCTTGAGCTGAACATGACCGATGGCGGGGACAATATGGTTTCTGATATATCCTTTATAGCTGTCATAAGTGCTCGGACGCAGATTTGCTTTGCCGTGGGCCTCTACCCATGTTTCAAGATACTCCTTAACAGACTGTTTGGAATTCGCTGTGTCCATCGGCGCAAAGGTCGGGCTGTTGAGCTTGACCTTCATCGCTGCTTCATGCTGGGCTGCATCCTGCTTCGTCAAAAAGCCCCTTTTGTTGTAGGTCTTATAACCTTCGCCCGTTTTATAGCGAATGCTGACATCGTAGACCGTACCGGCTCTGCCAGTAGCTACTCCGTCAGCATTTTTCTTATTTTTAACTTGTCGAGCAACAATAGACATACTCTACCTCCCTGTGCCAGTTGCCGGCGTTTTATTGCGGTTATACCAGTCCCAAATGGCGGCATCTGCCAAAAGACGCCGATTTCCATTCTGGATAAATTCAAGCTCGCCTTTATCCATCAGCTCGCGTAATTTGTTTTCGCCTATGCCGCTGATCTTGCTCATTTGCTCAACTGTTTTAAGCATGGGAACAATCTCAATGACTTCTTTTTTTCTCGCCACGGCAAATACCTCCTTTCAGCGAGATTGTAAAAATGGCAAATGACGGATAGCTGCTGGCGAGCAGCTCACGGGAGTTTCACCCCGGCCCATGCTTGTGGGTGCGCCGCGCAATGCTGTGAGGGCGTTCAACGCGGGAGTATCATTATCGGACGGAGATCATCGCCCATGCGTAGCCACGCGCATTGTACGGTGGGCGTATGGTCGCTCGCTTGCCATAGGGCAAGGTCATGGCGCGCCCACCGTGCGGCTCCCTCCATCCTAAAAGTGTCCGTCTGCCTATCGCTTGTCAAGGTGCAGCAAGGTCGAAAAGCCAACCTCAGCCCTATTGCCGAAGAACGGAAACAGGTGAGAGACCTTTGCCTCTCACCTGTTTCCTAACTAAATCGAAAAATTATCCCCCTACGTCAATAATTTTTTTAGATTGCTGAGTGCTGATGTTATGGACTTGAATACTCTGGCTTGTCCGCACTTCTCCGCGTCCGCGATCTGCTGCTGCGTCATGCCGCCGTAGAAGTAGAGAATCAATCGCCTGCGTTGGATTGCTGGCAAGCGCAGTATGGCGCTATGTAATTCCTTGCTTTCCAAATCGTCAAGCACCTTCTCCTCCATACTTTTGCACTGCAAAAATGCCCGCCGATTTAATGATTCATCCGACAACTCTGAGTGTTCATGATTGTTGTCCACCTCGTTCATGTGCGAGAGATCCTCCAGCTCAAATTGATTGAACAATTCAAACAGCGGCTTTTCAATTTCCAGACAATGTTCTGTACCGCTACCGTCCTTGAATTGGATGAAATAGTGCGGCTCGCTGGTCGCCGCACCGACTGTGAACAGCCGATAGGGATTATCCTTATCAATACGCCGCTTCGGGCGCTGGTCAATGTTTTGTGAATGGCCTTTCTCCATTCCCGTGTACCTCCAGTCTAAATTTTTGAAAAACCGGACTGGAGGGGTGGGCCGCGCGGCAATTGCCAAAAATCGGCACAATTCTTGGTTAAACTGTCGAATTTCACATTTTTCGACGCGATTTCATATTGTTCGGCACAAACTGCCCAAAAAATTCGACCGTTTTCGACAGTATTCCCCTTTTTTCGATAGGGAAAACCGTCGAAAGCGGTCGAAAAAATTGAGGGTGCAGAAAACCAATCGGTTTTCTGCACCCTCGGATTGGGTGGTATTGACTTTTTCTGTTCTCGCCCCTCTATCTCATGAGTGGCATTTGTAGGTTCAATCAATCACATCGTCTGTTTCGCTTTCGTTTTTCTATTCAGCCTCCTATCAGTGGAGTTCATTTAGACACGCTTTTACTTGTTCTTCTGCCTTGCTTACTTGCAGAACCGCCAGAGCATCGTAGCGACCTGCGCACGGCTCGCGTCGCCCGCGGGCTCAAGATTGGTGCCGATGCCGTTCACGACGCCGGCGCCGACCGCCCACTGCATCGCACTCATCGCCCACTGATGAACGTCAAAAGCGTCGTCATAGCTGAGGATGTTCGTGTCCTCACCAACGCTCACGTCCATCTTCTTGTACTGCGCGTAGCGGTACAGGATGGTCACAAGCTGCTCGCGGGTCACGGCGTCGTTCGCGCCGAAGCGACCGTCGTCGTAACCGTTGACGATGCCCTCCGCGCTTGCCCAGCGGATCGCGGGGCCGTACCACTGTTCGTTGTCCACGTCGCTGAACTCGCTCATGCCGACGTAGGCGGGGCTGCCATCAAGACGCCACAGCATCGTGACGACCTGCGCTCGGGTGGTGGTGTCGTTGGGAGCAAACTTTCCGTCGCCCACACCGTTCATGACGTCGTTTTCAATCGCCCAGTGCACACCGTCGTGATACCACGCGCTCGCCTTTGCGTCAGTGAAAGCGCTGATCGGGCACGTCGTATCCTGCGGGCAGGCTGCTGCCTTCGCCGCGTCATAGGCGATGACGTAGTTGGAGAAGTGCGGGACGGAGAACACTACGTTCTTTCCGTCATAGATTGCCGGGACCTGAGTGCGTGTACCGTCGCTGGCGACGTACCACACAACGATACCCTGCGCGGTCTGACCATCCTTGAGCGTATAGGGGACGCTAAGCGTGGCGCTGCCGCCCTTGAAATCGCTGATACGGGTGGAGCCGGAGGTCACATAGGCGTCCAGCACGGTTTCGACGGTCAGGTCGCTGACGGCGGTTTTCTGTGCGGTGTTTAACTTCTCCGTGCCGATGTCGTCCAAATTGACCTTCAATCCGTCGCCCTTGGTCTGCTCGGCGATCGTTTTCAGTGCCTCGGCGTCAAATGTGATGCTGCCCTCGCTCAGCTTGACGGTCAGGCTTTCGGCGTCCTTGTCCGGACTGCTGACCGCCGCCTCGATGACCTTCACGGTATCAGCAGGGATCGTGACGGTGGTAATCTCTTTTCCAAGGCTACTGGCGTCGATTTCCACCGTGCTTGCCGTCGAGCCGGTGCCGACAATGGAATCGACCTGTTTCTCCGTCAGCGGGGCAACCGTGGCGTCCTTGTCCTTCACGCTGACGCTGACTGACACGGTGCCGCTGTCGCCCGTGACGGGGACGGTCACGGTAGTCGCTGTGCCGGAGCTGCTGCCGCCAGATCGGCCACTGCCGTCGCTGCTGTTCGTTCTCCACTGTGCATAGAGCGTGGTGTCAGCGGTGAGCGTTACACTCTGACCATCCGTATAGGTCGTGCCGCCGCCGTTTTTGTTGGTACTCCAGCCGTTGAAGGTGTAGCCCTCGCGGGTGAAGATGTTGGCGTTGAGCGTTGCCTCCTTACCTGAAATGAACGCCTGCGTCATGGTCGCGCCGACGCCGCCGTTCGGCTCAAAGGTTACGGTGTTCATCGTCGGGACCGTAAACGTATCGTCTATGTCACTCCCCGGATTTGCGACCATCCAAATGCCGCTCTGCAACTCGGACAGTTTCACGTCCTTCACGTCGCCGTAGGTGGTGGTTCCGCCAACAGTCACATAGGCGCGGGCGTGATAAACCGTGTTGGCGTTGTCCGGGGTGATTTGCAGCATCCAGCATTTGTTGGCGTCCAGGATGCTTGCGGGCATTGTGGGCGCATTGCTGGGGTCTCCGCTGTATGATGTCGACAAATCGGTGTACTTAACAGCTGCCACATTCGTAACAGCCTCGCCGCCGCCGATTTTCAAGTTGTTGCCGGAGGCGGTGGTGCTATACACGATACCCGCGGCAGATACCGTTCCACCGTTGGGGTACGCAATCGCCTGGAACGAAATGCTCTCGCCGTCGTCCGTCCGGGTGATGGACGTGAAACCGGCCACGGGCTTTGCCGTCGGCGCGGCGTTGGCATACACGGCGTAGATGGTGGTGTGGGCGTTCATAGTCAGATTCAGCGGGTTGCTGTAACTGACAATGGAGCCGTCCGCCGTCCAATGGGAAAAGGTCTTTCCGCTAACATCGGGAGCGGTAATCGTCGCCTTATCTCCGAAGCCGTAGGTGTTAGAGAGAGCGGGTGACCATTCGCCGTCCACATAGACCGTAAGCTGGATTTGCGGTGTAAAGACATAGCTCATATCAATGCTCGGGGCTGGTGCAACCGGCTCGTCCGCATAGGCCGCAACGGTCAGCAGCGCAAACAAGGCGACCAGTGCGGTCAATAACGAAATATGCTTTATCGTTCTTTTCATAGGTTACCTCCTGCGTTAATTCGCTGCGGTATTCGTGACGGACTTGGAGCCACCCTGCACAATGCCGTTCAGGGTCGTGGCAAGCGCGTTGGTATAGATCGTCTGAATCTTCCCGGAGCTATCCTTGTACCGCATCCAGGCGATGCCGTAGATCCAGTTGTTCCCGTCCTCCGCGTTCGTCATGTTCAGCGGCGCACGCGTCGCAATCGCGCCGCGGTTGCCTTCGGTCTTGACTTTGGAATCCCAATAGATCGGGTCGACCTTCGCTTTGGTTGTCTTGCCTTCATATATACACTTTGCCAATTCTGACTCGCTCATTTCATCCAGCGCGTTGTTCTTGCGCAACTCATAGTATCTTTCCGTGTACGAGGTGTCCGTAAATTCAGGAGCGCTAAAGGTGAGCAGGCTTGTAACAAAGCCACCGGCCCAATTCGCCGCATTCTGGCCTGCACTCAGCTCAACGGTTCTTTCCTTAATATCGTAGTAGCCGATACCATCGTTATCGCCAAAACGCAGGCCACCGTCCACAAAGGTACAGTTGGCCGGGAGCTTATAACTCATCTGGAACGCGATGTTGTCCAATGTTAAAGTCTGACCATTGACCACGGCTTGGTCGTCGTACTTACTGGCGTTCAGTTCCACCTGCGGTTTCACATTAGCGTTTTCTTCGTAGACTGCCCGCACCTGCATATCGCACATGACGCCGAATTTCACCATCGTTGTCACGGCGAGGTCCTTCCAAGTCTTTCCAAGGTCTGTGCTGTACTGCCACTTGGAGAACGACCAGTCACTGCCCCAGAGGTTTGACGCGGAGAGAGTAGAATACTTACCTTGTGGCATCATCCTCGTCTTGTCCTTAAATTTTGTTTCATATTTCCCGTTTATTAATTGGACGTAGGAAACATCCAGCTGAACTTTCCCCTCCACCGGCTTATGTTTGCCGCAGGCACACATGCCGTCGCTGTCATATTCATGCGCCATAATCTTGTAATCGTAGCAGCTGCAAAATGCGACATGAACTGCGTTATCGTCGTAAAACCGATGCAATCCGACTTCCTGGAGCCGGTAGCAGGTGTAGGTATGGACGTGCTTCCAATCTGCCGTCAGACCCATGTTGGATGTAATCTTCGTGTCAGGAATAAACGTGGAACCTTTGAGATAGAGATAACGGCCCTCGATGACCGTTTTGTCGACTGTCCAGCCGTCAAAGGCAAAGCGGTCCTTTGTGGGTGCTTCCATCGTCGGCAGCGCATCGCCGAGCGTATCGCCGTAGGTCACGGGTTGGTCGCCACTGACGCCTTGGCCGCCGTTGAGGTTCAGCGTGACGGTCACCAGATTGGGTTCCCATGTGTCGATGAAGGTAGTGTTTTCACGGACGGGGATATTCTGTTCATTCGCCTTGTAAATCTTTTCAGACGCCTTTCCTTCGGCATCGTACTGGAAGCCCCTCCACCCGACAAATTTGATAGTTTGGTCGCTGTTCTGAGGAGCCGCCGGAGCGGTGACGGTGCCGGGAGTCGTCACATTTCCGTTTTCATCCGTGAGGCACACCGCGAGCTGATAGGTCACGCCGTTGTAATTGTCGGGCTTCGCGCCCCTCTTGCTATTATAAAACGGTATAGCGTTTGCATCTGTCACAAACGCCGCAACGACGGTCTTGGCATTGCCGCCGATGACCAGATATTTGCCGCCAGTAATATTGTTCCATGTGTTGGTGTTCTGACTGACGGTAGGATTGTTGATCGCATTTGCAGTATCAAGACCGTCCTTGCTGGCAGCAAAGGCAATCATATCCGGGGAGAATCCCGCCCTCACCTTCAAGGAGAAGACCTTCGTGCCGTCGCCCATTTCTGCGTCGTTATGCATCCGCGCCGAACTCGTCACTGAATTACCGCCCTCTGTTTTAGCGAACTTGCACCATACCGCAGTTGTGTTTGTATCGCTGGGACTGGGCTGATACAGGATGGTAAAGGTCTGCATCTTGGAGAAAGTGACCGTCAGGGTCACGTTGTTGTCCGTCACACCGGGCATCGTGACCCGTGCAAGAACCATGTCGGAAGATACGGGAAGGTTTTTTTCGTTTGCGTATGCAATATAATCGGCATACTCTTTCTCGGTGAATTCCTCCAGGAGGGCAGGGCTGTTCGAGCCGTAAGTAACAGTAAAGTCGTAACCTTCATCCCTGTTGACGAGCAGGATGAACTGCTCGCCGCCCTTTTTGGTCACCGAGTCGATTTTTTTGTAATTCTCATCCAGCAGCTTTGCCGTGCAGGTCGTTTCCTCGTTGCCGGTCACGGCGAGCGTAGCGGTGGTGTCTTCCCCAACAAACGTCGCGGACACGGTAACGGCCTTGGCGGGCATGGTGAACTTGTTGTCTGTTACCTCCACGGTCTCGTTGTTTTCCGTCTTGACCGTATAGCTGCCAAAAGTGAAGCCGGTAGCAGGGGCCGCGGTCAGCGTGACAACGGTTCCGGCTTTCGCCTTAGTCCCATCACTCGTTGTAACTCCATCACCTGTTACAGAAACCGTACCGCCGATGGTCGGGGCTGATGCTGTGGTGACGGTGAAGGGCTGTCCCTCAAACGTCACGGACACGGTGACATCAGACGCGGGCATGGTGAAACTGTACACGCCCTCGTCAATAGTCGTATCGTTGTACTTGACCGTTTTGATAGTAAAGCCTGTTTCGGGTGTAACGGTCAGCGTGATGGGCTCGCCATACTTCGCGGAAGTCTTGTCCGCCGCAACGGTGCCGCCGACCAAGCCCGTCGGCAAGGTGATGTTGTATTCCGGGTTGGTGATCTCATACACCACATGGGCGGTGGCAGCATTGTTTTCCGCGCCGAGCGTGATTTCCGCCCAATACTTGCCCGCTTCCGTGGGTGCGCTGCCCAGCGCAGAACCGGTCTTTTCGCCGTTCGTGTCCGTCGCAAAGTAGCTCACTGTCGAATCACCTTGGATATCGCCCTCGTCTGTGATCTGCGCGTCTGCGCTCTTACCATCGCCCACGGCGGTATGCTGGGGCGCGGCGATGGTCAGTGTAGCGGTCTTATTCTCCAGCGTACACACATCTTCCTCGTCAGTCGGGGTGCACGTCGCCGTAATGGTCGCGCCGCTGGCGGTATAGGTGAAGCTGTGCTCATGGTTAGATAATTCTGTAATCTCAACCAGATTGGCATAGTCTGTTTCTTTTTCTCCGTTCACATCCTCTGCCAAAAGATAGATGTGATAGTTCGTTCCAAGTGTTCCTGTCAAATCTTCTGGAAGTGTAAATTTTGCTTTCCCGCTCAGAGAGGCGTCAGTCACATCTGCTAATTTTTCATATTTCAGTATTTTTGCATCTGATTCGGTATATGCTTTATCCGTCACAAGCACCGATACCTGCGTTGCATTTGCGCTGTTATCACCGCTTACCGTGTATGGGATCGTCAGCTGATTATTGTTCAGATTCGCTTTTTTACCGCTGGTTACAGCAATGCCGAGAGCATCATCTTTCAATGTCAGCTTATACTCTGCTCCTGCCGCACCGGCAGTACCAGTGATAAGTGATGCGAAGATGACAGATGACAGATTGATATTAAAAGCGGGACTCACACCAAGTTTACCGTACTTCACATTGAAGTCGAAGAGGGCGCCGTTACTTTTTTTCATGTAGCCGGCAGTAATAGCATTATCCTTGGCGGGCGACCGCAGCCACCACCCGTCACCCGACGTCCCGCTCTTTTTTCTAGTGCCATCAGATGCGTATCCATAACTTGTTCTGGAAGCTTCCCTCGCATCCAATACAAAAACTGTATCATCACTCAGGGCAGCATAGCTAACGCTATTAAATCCACTTCTATCATTTTGGGCAGCGTCAGCCTTCGTGCTTGATGCGATCGCATCTTTCTCCTGCTCCGTAAAGACACCCGCTTTGTTCAAAAAAGCATCTCCCTGAAGTCCTGACCTTAAATCACTATATACCCACTCATTCGCTTTCGTTGCACCTTGATTAGCTTCCCCATCTGCATCAAATGGCGCATTATAAAGTGTCGTATTACAGTCTAAAAGCAGACTGCCGCCGCTCACGCCAAAGTCATTGGATGCCCTGTCAAGCACACGGTATTTGGTCGGATTTGTTCCGTCATATTTTCCGTAGTAGACATAGCTTCCTGTCCATGCTGTCGCTGAACTATTTGTTGGATTTCCGATTGCGCTTGTTCCAAGACCTGCAACGGTCTTATCGTTTGTCGCCAGCGCCGGTATGCTCAACCCCGGCACCAGCGACAGCACCAGCGCGAGGCTGAGCAGCCAGCTCAGGGCTTTTGTTCTTGTTTTCTGTTTCATGCAAAATTCTCCTTTCCTGCCGCCTGTTCGGGCGGCGATCCTATACGAATTCATGGTTGGAGAGAGGTCATCGTCTTGCGGTACCGCAAGACGTTTTTGCGTACGCAAAAACGATGATCCTTCTTCTCCGGGCGGCGGCTTCGCTGGTGGGCGGGTTCGTTTCATTTCGCCGCCTCCTTATCCCGTTGCATATCGCAGATTGGCGAATTCCTCCGCAAGCTGCGACGGTTCATAGGGCTTTCTGACATATCCGCTCAGACGAAGCGGGATGATCCGATTGGCATATTCCCGCGCCTCGCAGACGGTCACAAAGATGATGTTCA
>Ga0256404_1013951_pt1 | contig 10026 bp, 10 predicted proteins | sample RumenRJG_01DNA_FD_185990 | JGI IMG/M metagenome (GOLD analysis project Ga0256404, IMG submission 185990) | Bovine rumen microbial communities from Lethbridge, Alberta, Canada - RJG_01 | ecosystem: Host-associated > Mammals > Digestive system > Stomach > Rumen | place: Canada: Alberta | collected...
TGTCTTGATTTGCAGCACTAAGGTAAGTGAAAAATCTGACATGGCAAAATCCTGAGCAACTTTTTGTTGCTCAGGTACTTATAAAGAAAGTTAAACTAAAGTGCTGCGGAATTAAGGTCTCCTATGAATTTGATGAAGATTTTGTTAAGAAAAAAGGATTAATAAGAATCGATGATAATTATACTATATTAGATGCATTAGATGGAGAGCATGATGCATATTGGAACATTGATTAACTTATATGGAACCAGAGAAGATAAACCATCCCTACCTCACGGCCATCAAGCGCTCGGATTTCTCTGTGCCGACGCGATACCTCATGCAGCACAATCTGCTGAAGGGCAAGATTCTCGACTTCGGATGCGGTTTCGGTTTCGATACCGACGAACTCAGGAAGCAAGGCTTTGACATCATCGGCTACGATTACTACTACCGCCCGGACTTTCCCGAGGGCAAGTTCGACACCATCTTCTGCAACTATGTGCTGAACGTCTTAGAACCCTACGCCCAAGCCGAAGTGCTGATGAACGTCGCAAACCTACTTTCCTCCAAGGGAACGGCCTACTTTGCGGTACGACGTGACTTGACGGAAGAGGGCTTCCGGCTCCATGCCATCCACAAGCAATACACGTACCAATGTAACGTGAAATTGCCGTACAAGAGCCTCGTCAGCAACAAAAGCTACGAACTCTACCAATACAACCATTTCAACAAGCTGCCGCGCGTGGAAGGCGAGAAGTGTCCTTTCTGCCGTCTTTCCCGCCGAGTGGAAATCATCTGCGAGACGGCCACCTGCGTTGCCTTCTACGACGGCTATCCCGTCTCGCCCGGTCATGCGCTCATCATCCCCAAGAGGCATGTGGCTTCCTACTTCGACCTGACCAACCACGAGCGCGAGGCGATGAACGTCGTGCTGCAATATGTCAGGCAGAAGATTGACGAGCGTTTCCACCCGGACGGCTACAACGTCGGCATCAACATTGGCGAGGCCGCCGGGCAGTCTGTCTTCCATTGCCACATGCACGTCATCCCGCGCTACAAGGGTGATGTGCCCAATCCTAAAGGCGGTGTGCGCGGCGTGATTCCGAGCAAACAGAAATACTAATCTTCAGGGTGCCGGCCAGTATCAGAGATATAGCCAGAACCATCAGCAGAACGGCTTAGAGGTCGGTTATCAAAGAAGATGATGTGGAAGATATCGTCAAGACGATACCTGATATAGAAAGTATCGCTGGGAAATACTTTTTACGAAAGAAACTTTAAATCCTGATAAAGAAATGAAGTCATTGTTACTTTTTATGATATGGTAAGCATTTGTGATAGTGAAAGTTACGATTTGCTCACGAAATAAATGTCGGGAGCAAAGTCTGCTCGTTAGATTTAGCCAGAGAAGATTCACTTCCCTGGCTTTTCTTTTGGCTTGCTGTTCTCAAAATGTTCGTGTGCATAGCTGTACCCTTTAGACTGAACCATGTCATCGTAGCTGGTGATGGTAACGAACAAGTCGGGATGAAGTTCTCGGATTATCTCACGGGTCATCTGATGTTGGGCCGCGATGGTTTGCAAATCTTCATTATATGCTTTCAGGCGATTCACATTGACAACCTCATAGATGGTGAAGATGGTGAACATAAACGTCAAAATGATGCTTATCCAGGCATAGACATTACGATACCATTTGTTGCTTGGTTCATAGAACACAATATGGATGCGCTCTTTTATTTTGTGCCAACGGTGTATAAGCTGATTCTTCAAAGAGTTTGGCACATGATTATTATCATCTGGAATGGCGCAAGTCTTCTTGTAAATTGCCTGAAGCATCTCCCTATTGGAAAGTTCCCCTTTTTCGTGTAACTCCTGGATATAAGCATCTTCCTGTTCTTGGTTATAGATTCCCAAACCTTTATAGAGGAGAATGACCTTCTCACGGAACTCTTCTTCTGTCTTGAAATGCAGGCCTTTGACCTGGATGTTCACTTTGGGTACAGCTGGTTCGCATGGTTCTTTCTGTAAAGCTCCGATTGAAGCAGCCAGATTATCAAGTTTGGTGCTTATGTCATCGAGCGACATCACGGGTTCGTCCTTTAATGGAGTAGGTTTATTCTTTGCCATAGTTATCTCTTACGTTTACGTGGTGTATAATATTTATTCTTGTTCTTCTCCTTGTCATCGTCATCATCGTCCTTTGAACTGGAACCTCCGCCACCACCGGATGACGGAACTACGTGTGGTTGTAACAGCACTTCTGCGATGGCTGCGCCAATACCGCTGCCAGACGATGTGCCACCCTCCTGACCACTTGCCTGAGTAAAGTTAAAGGCATCCTCGATGCCGTCGGAAGGTGTGCTTTGGCGGTCTTGACCGTTTTGCCCGTATTGTTGAGTAATATGGGTAATATACTCCGTGTCGTAGTGTGGGTAGAACTCGGGACGGTCGCTTGGGTCATCATTGATTTGATAGATGTTCACCATGTTCTTATCGATTTTACCGAATGACAGCGAGCGGTCAATCTTGCTGCCTGAGAAAGTCACTTGGTATTCGTTGTCGGTGAAGGTCACCCCACGTACGCTGCCATCGCTGTTGCGGACAAAATCCAGCGAAATGCCTTTTTCTGACAAAGCCTTTCGGAGCTGCTGCCAAGTGATGCAGTCCTTCAAGGCTGCGGTGATGGTGTCATAGAGGTGGTACTTGATGGCATCCTTTCCCGTAAGGCGGTCGCGTCGGACGTTCTTCTTGCCCTTGCCAAAAGTTAGTCTATACTTTCTGGTCAAAGCCTTGGTGATGGCTGCCGACTTGGAAAAGCTGCAGTCCCCCTTGATGATATTACCATCATTATCGACTCGGTTATAGACGATGTGAACGTGAGGGTGTGGCTGGTCCTGATGCCTGAAGATGACATATTGCGTATTGATGATGCCCATCCTCCGCATATATTCTTTGGCAATCTTTGCCATCAGCTCATTATCCACCTTGTCTTTGTCCTCGGGAGAAAAACTGAGCGATATATGCCCAACGAAATCCTTCACACCAGAGTGGGTCTTTGCCTGTACTTTGAAACTGGCAGTGATGGCGGCATTGGATGCGAGGCTTACTCCATCGGATGCCACAACCACCGCATCTTTTTTCTCGATGTCGTTGGCATAGTTGACCAAGCCTCCAAAGTTGTTTCCTGGATGTATTTTTGCTATCATAGTTTATCTTTCACTTATTCGTATTAGTACTTCATTGATTTCATTTGCCATATGCTGCACACGATCTTCTATTCGGGAGAAATGATGGATGTGTGCCTCATGTGCAAGCTGATTCAGGTTATTCGCCATACCAGCCAATGTGCGAAGCAGAGAAGCTTCCTCTTTGGATATGGGTTCCTTGACATAGCCGTTGACAGCCAACTCGTAAACCAACGTGGAGAGAGATATGCCTGTGCGCCTTCGCTTGTTCAACAGTTTCTTGTAACTTTGTTCATCGAAATATACTTTGACAGGAAAGAGCCGTTGCTCATCTTCTGGTTTCTTTGGGCGACCGCCTTTGCTGGGGCTCTTAGGGGTTGGGGAATTCATATTTGCGAAGTGTTTAAGTGAGACCTCTGGTATTTCCGGCTTTTTTAGCCGTGGTTTAGTGGGACACAAAACCTATACTTGCTCCCCCCAACCCCATAATAATAGCCTGCGGTTTGTGACCGATGGTGTGAGGTCGGAGATGTTATGCATCGTTGCTTTTTTCGTCCCACTTGCTGAGGGCGAGGTTGTGGAAATCTGCAGATAAGCCATTATATAACTATTATTTTGCCAGTCAAAAGAAAAATAATTGATGCTTAGGTTTGTTGAACTTTGTTGAATGTTTGTTGAGGTTTTATGTATTTACAAAGCATTGATGTATTATCTTTTATGCTCCATGCTCAACAATTCATCAAATCAACAGCGCAGTTGTTCCAGATAATCCCGCTGAACCGTGTAATACCTGCCAGTTCGTTGAACGGCCATGTAGTTTGTGGCGTCGTTGTAGTCGATGTTATAGGTAGTATAGCGGTAAGCATTGTCTGCAGGTTTCAGCTTCCAACGTTCCTTCAGCACCTTCAGGATTTGCCACTTCTCAATCTTTATATGAGTATTGATAAGTAGTGTATGGATGTCATTCGGGCAGAACGAAAGTTGTGTCAGATTGTTCCGCTCCATCACGTCCAAACAGAGTTCCACCATGTCCAGTTCTGCACGAGGACGATTGTGGCAGATGATGTGGTCAAGAGCTTCCGTATGGATGAGCTTCGGATTGAACCACATGCGGCTTTCTTTGGTTGTTGTCAGACTTCGCCCATGCCGCAGATGAAACAGGAACTGCGGAATCTCTTCTTCGATGTGACGAAGGAAGTTCGGATCATCATTCTCCAGTGGCTCAACCTTACGCACCCAATAACGGATTTCCTCTGGATCAATGATGACAGGAAAGGACTCATTGTTGGAGCAAAGCACGAACTTGGCAAAGAACTCCACTTCCGACCGGTCTTTACCTTTCGCCTCCACCTTGTAAGTACGTGCGGTACTCAAATTCTTCAATCGCTCGGAATCCTCACGGCGACTGAGCAACACCTCATCAACAAGGATGAGAAGCTTGCCAGCCCAGTCTGCATTAAACTGACTTCGGAAATCCTCGTTGGTATTGAAGGTTACGTTGTCCTGAAACACCATTTTGAGAAAGTTGAGGAATGTAGTCTTGCCAGTATTCCGTTCCGTGGAAACCAATAAGAGAATGGGCAGCTTCTGAGTGGGTCTCATGTATAGAAGTTGAAGGTAATCCATACCCAAGTCATATTGCTCACAGAAGATATGTTCAATCAACGATTTGATGTAAGGGAACTGCCCAGCCTCTATCTTGTGCGTGAGTTTCTCATACAAGTTGTAGAAGTTTCCTATTTCTCTGTTGTAGAAGCAATGGTCGGGAACCGTACAGAAACCATCGTATCTTGGAATCTCTGCAATGAAGTTCTTGCTATAGTCCTGCCTAAGGGCTTCGATACTCCAAGGGATACGTCGCTTCACCGTATCTCCGTTGATGAGTGGCTGGTCCACTATCTTATAATAGGTAGTGCCAACACGAATAAACTCGTCTTTCTTTTCCATAGATTAGACTTTCTTTTCTTTGTTGATTTCTGCTTCCTTTGCCAGTTGAAGTGCCAGGTTGGCATCCACAATAATCTTTCGCCCAATCTGCGTGATGGCAGCATCGATGATGCCGCTGCGCTTGATGCGGTTGGCGGTTGGCACACTGCATCCGAACACCTGGGCGATGCCCTCAATGCCGTAGTAGGTGCGTTTCTGAACTATGGGCGTTGCCTCGTTTGCCTTTCGCTCCATGCTGCTGCCAATCAGGAAGGCCAGCTCTTCGCCCGTCATCATGGCGATGGGCTTCTGGAGCAGTTGTTTGATATCGAAAATCTTTTCCATAACTTTTTGTGAGTTTAATTGTTCAACAATTGAGGCATTTAGAGCCTCGTTTACATTCTCTGAAATCGATTTCGACGGCAAAGGTATAGCATAATAAAAAGGGCGTCGGTCGGTCTTATTTGCATGAAATAAAACCGACCGACTTTTAACAGAATGTAAGAAAAATGAGCCTTTTCAGTCCGTTTTTGCGAAGATGCGGGTCCACTTGTTGATGATGCGTTTGGCCCGTTTGCAACTGTTGCTGTAAGGGCTCAAATAGCCAGAATCGTTCTTCAACTCACCATACCGTTTCTGAGGGATGTCGTGTCCGATATGTCGCCCCGTGAAATGCTCCATGGCACGATGGAAGGTCATATAGGGGATGGCATCCTTAACCTTGCCTGTCTGAACCAAGGCAAGGAGCAGATAGGCCAGGCAGATGTCATCCTCGTTCTCATCAAGAAACAGGCGTATCTTTTTCTTTTGGGCGGCAATGTCACCTATAAGGATTTCGTCCAAAGTTCGGATTGCCTTTTTCTTTCCTCTTTTCCCTTTTGTCTTGTGCAGCAGGAACAAGACATCCTTCCAGATTTCGGGGTTGCAATCTTCCACGGCATTCTCCCAGGATGCCTTGGTCTCTGCTCCCAATTCCATGCTTTGGTAAACGAGGGAGTGGACACAGTTACGAATCAATACCAGTCCATTCTCATCTACGTCTTCTTTCGTCAAGATACCATTGAGGAGTTGCATCATGCGGGGGAGTCCGTGATCGAAAACCACGAAGTAGTACATACAATAGGCAAGCGTATCGCCTTTCTCAATGACCTTGTCGTAAAGGTTTGCCAGAAAGCTAGGGATGAACACGGCATGAGCCAGCATAAAGATGTTGGCAAAGAAAGCCAAAGCCTGATATAGTTGCTTGCGTTCCAGTTTGCTGAACAGCATGCAGCCTTTGGAGTTTCGTGTCAGCCTATCTACCTGACTGATGAAATAGGACTTCATGTATTGCGGCAAGCGATTCCATATCTCTATGGGGGTGCCGGATTTGACCATCAACAGCCCTCTTTGCTGAGACGTATAGATGTCCACCATACCCGTCTTCAAGTTGATGCCTAACCACAGTTGGCGATTGACAATGCACTGGGCTATCTTCTCGGTGTATTTGCCAGCCCATTGTGTATCAGACATCAAAGCCGATATATTGGTTGGCGATTGTGTTAGCAAACCGCCGAACCAGTCGTAGAAGGACTGAGCCTCTGGCGGGACACAATCTTTCATCAGGGCATACATATTATATAATAAGGTAAGGTCACCATCTGCTATGTTGTCTATGCCACTTATGAACTGAGCGTAGACTTCCTTGTTCTGGCTTTTCCATGTGCGGATGAACAGATCCGTTTTCTCTTTTCTCAGCGAGAAATCAGAGAACAACTTTGAGAAATTCAATCTAAACATGGTATGGGTATTTATTGGTTAGACTGCTTCAGGCTGCTCAATATCTGGGCCAAATCGGATTCCGAAAGTTCAGCCAGTTCTTTTGTCAGCCTATCTCGTTTGGAATCTTTTGCTTCCAAATCCAACAGATTGGAGTTATATTCCATCTGCTTTTCCAACGGATAGGCATCAAGATAGATATGCGTGATGGCATGGTCGCCATTGGAATGGCCCATAGCCTCAGAGATGTAGTCAATTTCCACACCGGCATTATGTAGATTCGTGCCGAAGGAATGGCGGCACCAGGTGTTTGTGGGTTTAATGGACTTGTCCCAATGCAGAACTTCATGACAGACTTTATCCATTCTGTCGCGCACATTCTTATTCTCCTGCTGTGTCCTCTTCCTTCGATTTTCTTCATCTTCTGCACCACCTAGAATCTGCGGAAATACATATCCGCCACGGGTGGGTGGTGCGGCAATTTCATCAAGGATATGCTGCAGGGGCTGGATGATAGGGATGGTTACCTCAGCACCATCAATACTTGTATTTTCGGTTTTCTTGCGGTTAAAGCGGAATGCCTTACCTTCATTTTGAAAGTAATAGTCATCGTATTTCAAGCGGGCCGCATCTACCATGTTGAAGCCATTGCAGAGATACTGAACCAAGAACAAGCCTAACGAGAAGTGAACCGATGCTTTATATGACTCAGGCCAATAATCAGGATATTCTTTGGAGATAAAAAGATTGTAGAGTTCCGTCATCTGATTGACACGAAGGTAGCATTTACGCCTCTTTGCACTAGCCGGGATGCTGACTAGTTTCTTCTCCTTCTTGTTTGAGAACGGATAGGGAACATCTTTGAGGAATCCTTGACGAACACTTTCATTCCATGCAACACGGAAAGCACGGAGATAGATACCAATTGTCGTGTCACAAATCTTCCCGATTAACTTGCCATTCTTGCCTACTACTCCATTCTTCATGCCGTCTTTCCACTTCTGGATTTCTGCAACATTAATGTCGAATCCCTTAATGGCATCATCACCCATGATGGCGCGGAAAGAATGCAAAGCACTTTCATAATTCTGGCCGGTCGTAAAACGGGCACCGTTGTCATTGGTCTTCAGGTCATGGATGACTTGCTCCCAAATACCCATGAATGAGCGATTGTCTTTCTCCTGGATGTTCGGATTACCAGTGGTTACTGCAAGGCGTACAATTTCAAAGGTGAGCATGCCACCTTTGTTGAGTTCCGAGAGTAAGTCCTTGTACTTGGGCACGATAGTCTCACGCCACATACGCTGCTCGCGATAGTTGTCAGATGAACTCTTGGTGGCGTTACAGATGTCGGAGAACTGTTTTTCCGTGTAAGAGCTTCCGACGACATGATAGAAGAACTTGCGGTCGATAGTAAAACGCATAGCCAGAGGGAACTCCTTTACGTTACGTCGCTGTGTGCGACGATCGAGAACCAAGGATGCGTTGCAGTTACGCTCCTTGATGACGGGAAGTGATTTTGTCAGTTTCATTGTCAAAATAGCTTTTAGAATTAAACATGTTTAGCACTCTCTTGCAGCTATTTTGACATACAGGTATATACAAAACAACTGCGTTTGACCATTGCCGAAGCAATAATCAAATGCAGCTGTGCAATCTCGGTCTCTTCTGTCGCTGTCGGGTAACCGGGCTTATGCTAATCGGTCTCAACCCCTGAAGAGCCTCTTATGTGGAGTTGGATAGAGTATCTTCCGACTAATACTCCCTCCGCACGATGATTCATCGGAATGGTTTTTACCAGCCACGAACTGGTGAGCAGACTCACTTTCCTGTTAAAAACAAGAAGAGCATCACTTAGGGATCATGGCCCGCTCAACATGCTAAAGCGTTGCAAAGATATGAAGATTCTGCGAGTCTCAAAAGAATTTATAAGATATTAACACCTAAGAATGAGATAAAAAGTAATATTGCATGCAATTTGCTGATAAGAAGGGCAAAATTCGACGAGTTGGCTTTTACGGGCAATCTTTTTTATACACTCTGTGTATAAGCAAAATGGGCTCGAAAAATAGTCTCGAAAAGTTTTGGCTAATCGTCCGAAAACATGTACCTTTGCAGCCAATTTTATAGGTTGGCCTATAGTTCCCGTAGGGGCAGGGCAAGCTAACTGTAGCCTTGTTGGTTGGGAACGTCCATTTGGTATGAGCCGTATGGCGAATACGTTAGAGGCGAACTCCTGAGAGATGTGAAAGCAGAAGTTAAGCGATGCAAGTAATGTCGTTAGTGTAGGGACGGAACCCAGGAATGAAAAAACAGATTTACCACCTGTCTTCTCCCATTCCCGTTTACTGGATTGGCAAGAATACTTTCTTGCGTTAGTTATCAAGTCTTCGGAAGATGCTCCGAAGCAAAGAGTAAAGTAAACCCAGGCGATACGATCCTGGAAGGAATGTTAAACCATTAATGCGTTTTCACGCAGAGAGGAGATTTTATGCACACCATTAAAACGTCAGAACAGTAAGAGCGCGCTCGCAGTGACTTTTACGCATGTATAGTGACTCGAGTTAGTCGCTCTATTATCCATTCCTTATCTTTTCGGCAGAAAAGGTGAGGCTTAATGGCGTATTGCCATAAGCATAATCTATCAAGAAAACGATTTATAAGCAAAGAGACAATGATAACGAAAGAAGAATTTGTAAAATCTCTGAATAAGTTAAAAGAGCAAAGTGACATAGACCATCAATTCAATTATCACATGGAACAGGCATTTCCAGGCAGCTATGCACCAATATATCATAATGTATTGTGGGAATTGAGCGTGCACCTCCTTGAACTATCTGTAAAGGATGATGAAAAATACGTTTCATGGTGGATATTTGAGACAGACTTCGGCAAGAGAGATATTGTAAACTCCCTAAGAGTGAATGACAAACCTGTTGATGTAAGCACTCCAGAGAAACTATACGATTTCTTAGTTGAACCCTTTAAATGAACAGAACGATGAAGATTGACATAAAGAAAAAAGGAAGCGAACTATATCAAGAAGCTGGCCCAAGGGGGATTGTCCGTGGCGGACGGATGCCGCTGCCTAACCAAAGAACTTGATATGATAGCGTGCTAAAACTATTTTTTTTGCTTACCTTTGCGGTCATGGAACAAGAAAAGATAGACT
>Ga0256404_1013953_pt1 | contig 10026 bp, 8 predicted proteins | sample RumenRJG_01DNA_FD_185990 | JGI IMG/M metagenome (GOLD analysis project Ga0256404, IMG submission 185990) | Bovine rumen microbial communities from Lethbridge, Alberta, Canada - RJG_01 | ecosystem: Host-associated > Mammals > Digestive system > Stomach > Rumen | place: Canada: Alberta | collected...
TCTTCTTACAAGAAAGCCTGTTATCTATGCTGCCAATGTTGATGAGGATTCAGTTGCGGATGACGGAGAGTCCAATGAATACGTCCGTAAGGTTCGTGAGTATGCCAAGACCAACAACTCAGGAGTATTCGTTATCAGTGCTCAGATCGAGGAAGAGATCGCAGAGCTTGAGGATGACGAAAAAGCAGAGTATCTTGAGAGCCTTGGCATGACAGAGTCAGGTCTTGATAAGATCGTTCGTGCTTCCTACAGCCTTCTTGGTCTCATGTCTTTCCTTACTGCCGGTGAGAAGGAGACAAGAGCATGGACTATCAAGGTGGGAACCAAGGCTCCTCAGGCAGCCGGAAAGATCCACTCTGATTTTGAGAGAGGTTTCATCAAGGCTGAGGTCATCAACTATCAGGATCTCCTTGACTGCGGTTCCACTTCGGCAGCCCGCGAGAAGGGTCTCATGCGCATGGAGGGTAAGGAGTACGTTATGCAGGACGGAGATGTGGTAGAGTTCAGATTCAATGTCTGATACAGGGGATTCTGAGCACGGAATCCGGCTTCATAGTGGGGGCCGGAACCAAAGATTCCGATTAAAGTGAAAGATATACATATTATAGAGAGCTGTGTCCTGTGGGGCACAGCTCTTTTAATGGAGCAAAAACTTAAATTTTTATATAATCATACGGTTTATAATTATTGTGGTGGTGTGGATTCCCAAAATACATCAAAATTTGGGAATTCGCACCACCTATTTTTATGCAGTCTTCATGCTTAAAAAGAAATCACTATTCTTACATATGACTTATGGTGAGGGAGCATGAGTGGGAATCGGGAATCATTAAATACCGAGATTTGTCCGCATAAAATAAGGGCGTTTTTTATAAAATCCAGAGAAAATCATTAAAAATAAAATATAAAAATGTATAAAAATAATGTGAAAATCACCCTTATTTTTTTATTCGAACAAAGCTCATTATTACGGTATCTTAGCTTGACACTACATATAAAAAAAGGCATTATTATTATGTAAGTGGTAGAAAGTGGTAGAAAGTGGTAGAAAAGGGTATGTCGTTTACAGGGGAATATCACCACAACTTAGATGCTAAGGGAAGATTGATAATCCCGGCCAAGTTCAGGGACCAGCTCGGAATGGAGTTTACGGTCACCAGAAGTCTGGACGGCTGTCTCGCAATGTACGCATCAAAGGAGTGGGAAGCTCTTGAGGACAAGCTCAATGCACTTCCTATGACAAACGAAAAGGCAAGAGCTTTGAAAAGATTTCTGCTTGGTTCTGCCAACACCTGCGAGCTTGATAAGCAGGGAAGAATCCTCATTCCTCAGGTTCTGAGAGAAAAAGCCGGACTTGACAGGGATATCACCTTACTCGGTGTGGGTGATCATATCGAGATCTGGAATGCGGATCTTTATAACGAAAAGTACAATTTTGACGATGAAGCAGCTCTTGAAGCTGATTGGGAAGGCCTTGGTATCTGATGTTTAAACATTATTCCGTTCTTTTAAATGAAACAGTAGATGGACTCAATATAAAACCGGACGGAACCTATGTTGATGGAACACTGGGTGGAGGCGGACATGCATCTCTCGTATGCAGCAGGCTTTCCGATAAAGGAAGATTCATCGGCATAGATCAGGACAAGGATGCTATCGCCGCAGCTACAGAGAGGCTTAGAGAGTACCAGGAAAAGATCACTATCGTTCGGAGCAATTATGAGCAGATAGACAGTGTTCTCAGGAATCTTAATATCGAGAAGGTTGACGGAATATACCTTGACCTCGGAGTTTCAAGCTATCAGCTGGATACGGCGGAGAGGGGCTTCAGCTACAGGGCGGATGCTCCTCTTGATATGAGAATGGATGACAGAAATCCTGTGACGGCTGCGGATATCGTTAATGACTATACCGAATCACAGCTTTTCCATATGATAAAGAACTATGGGGAAGACAGATTTGCACAGAACATAGCCAAACATATCTGTAAGTATCGTGAGAACAAACGTATCGAGACAACTTTTGAGCTGTCGGATATCATCTCAGGCGCCATTCCTGCAAGAGTCCGGGAAACATCCGGACATCCTGCAAAGAGAACATTTCAGGCTATACGTATAGAGTTAAACAGAGAGCTCGATGTTCTGGAAGAATCTATAGATAAGATGATAGATTCCCTTTCGGATGGAGGAAGACTCTGTATCATCACCTTCCATTCACTGGAGGACAGGATAGTGAAAAACAAATTCCGTACAGCCGAAAAGCCATGTATCTGCCCTCCGGAATTTCCTATCTGCACCTGCGGACGGAAGTCAAAGGGTAAGGTCATAACAAGGAAGCCCATACTTCCGAGCGATCAGGAGCTTGCGGAGAACTCCAGATCCAAGAGTGCAAAGCTCCGTATTTTCGAAAGACATTTAGAGTCGTAAATCAAATACCCTGAGGGCAAGGTCGAGGAGACTTGATGGAAGGGTTAGGTATTTGGCTCTGAAACATAAAAGACAACTTGGGAAGCATCACGGTTACAGCGTTGGTTGACACACAGAAGCATTTGCTCCGATGGGGACATACAGGTCCGGTACATTGGATTGGTCATACCTGGGAAATCTGTATAGGATAGGAGCAAGCCGTAAAATGAGAAATGGCCGAGGGGCAACCTGAGGCCATGATTTCATTAATTGAAAATACAATTATTCGTAGACGCATCGTGATATTACCGTTCATATACAGGGGAGGAAAGTGATGGCAAGAAGACGAGCGGATGCTATGTCGGCATCAAGAACAGCCGGAACTTATGTAGATGGTAATGTGGTTCGTAAGACACTGACCAGAGAACAGATAGAGAGAAACAGTCAGCGCAGAAGGAGAAAAGAAGAGGAAAGAAATAAGATACTTAAGGAGAGCGAGAAACAGTACAGGGCTCAGCAGGAGAGACTGAGAAACAAGTCTGAAACCATGGATGCGACAGCACTTGTTATTATGTGTACCGCACTTGCATGCACCCTGATGTTCTGCTTTTCATATATTCGCTTACAGACACAGATCAATACCAGTATTTCTTCGATAGAGAGTATGAAGCAGCAGCTTGAAAAACTCAGGTCCGGCAATGATGCTCTTCAGAACAGTATTGATACTTCGCTGGATCTTGATAATATCTATCGTGTAGCTACACAGGAGCTGGGTATGGTATATGCCGGTGACAGTCAGACCATAACCTTTGACAAGACTGAAAGCGAGTATGTAAGACAATATGAGGACATCCCAAAGTACTGATAACAACAATAAAAAGATGAAAAGGGGAAAGATTCTTTCCCCTTATATGCAGACAAAGCTAGCCATCACATTCGGTGTGATAATGCTAGCTTTAATTGCCCTTATCGTGGTGATTTATCAGTTGGTACGCAACAACAGCGAGGAGTACAACAAGATAGTTCTTTCCCAGAGACAGGCTTCCTACTCAAGCCGTACCATTCCGTTCCGACGTGGTGATATCATGGACAGAAACGGTACAGTGCTTGCCACGAGCCAGAAGGTCTATAATCTCATTATCGATCCGAGAGTCATTCATTCCGGGGAGGGGGATAGATATGTAGAACCTACTGTAAAGGCACTTAATGAGTATTTCGGTTACGATGAAACTGAGATACGGACACTTCTCAGCGAAAAGGCAGACAAGTCCTACGTTAAGTATGCAAAGGAGCTGCCCTACGATCAGAAGTCAGGTTTTGAGGAGTACATGAAGCAGCAGAATTCTGCATATCTCAAGAGCGGAGTTAAGAGCCGAATCCGCGGAATCTGGTTTGAGGATGAGTACAAGAGAACATATCCTTACGGTTCCATGGCCTGCAATGTGATAGGCTTTGCCAATGCAGACGGCAGCAACGGTACCGGCGGAGTGGAACAGTACTACAACGATACACTGGTGGGAGTAAACGGCAGAGAGTACGGATATATGGACAGCGATACGAAGCTTCAGTCTGTACTTAAGCAGCCCACTGACGGTGAGACCATCGTTACCACCATAAACACCAACATCCAGATGGCACTTGAGAAGTATCTCAACGAGTGGCAGACACAGGATGTGGGATCAAAGGTGGCTGCGGCAGTAGTTATGGATCCAAATACAGGTGAGGTCCTGGCTATGGGATCCACCAACCAGTATGATCTTAACAATCCGAGAGCTCTTGATGAGAGTGTTTATACAGATTCCCTTCTTATGGAACTTGGTCGTAAGGAGGCTGTGGGGGTTTATAAGAGAGAGCATCCCGATGATCCTCCTATTACAGAGGATGAAGTCGGAAGTCACTATTCTCAGGACGAGATACTTTCCTATGGAAAGCAGGTGGCCTGGAACCAGACATGGAGAAATGTGGTGGTATCCGATACCTACGAGCCCGGTTCAACAGCCAAGTCTATAACATTGGCAGGAGCCCTCGAAGAAAGAGCCATCACTCCAAATACGGAATTCAACTGTGAAGGTTTTATCGAATTAAGTGACGGCGTGCACACATGGAGGATCCGATGCCACAATCATGAGGGTGACGGAATCATAGATGCACAGACCGGACTTATGAAGTCCTGCAATGTTTACCTCATGAACACGGCATTCGCTCTGGGCGGTGAAAAGTTCGTTAAGTACCAGCATCTTTTCGGATTCGGAGAAAAGACCGGTATCGATCTTCCGGCAGAGGCGGATACATCAAAGCTTGTATATACACCTGAAAAGCTCGGAAAAACAACATTGGCAACAAACTCTTTCGGACAGAACTATAATGTGACCATGATCCAGATGGCTGCGGCGTACTGCAGTATCGTAAACGGAGGGAGCTATTACAAACCACATGTGGTAAAACAGATACTGAATTCCAACGGAACTGTTGTTGAGAATGTAAAGCCTGAGGTTACAAAGATCACCTGTTCAAAGAGTACGAGCGATTTCCTCAGGGAGGCTCTTTACCAGACAGTTGAAGGAGGAACAGGTACCAAGGCAAAGATCCAGGGATACAGGGTCGGTGGAAAAACGGGAACAGCGGAGAAGATTCCGCGTTCCGCAAAGAACTATCTTGTGTCCTTCGTAGGCTTTGCGCCTGTTGAGGATCCGCAGCTTCTTGTGTATGTGATTGTTGATACACCTAATCTTGAAGGAGAGGCACAGGCTACAGCGTCCTTTGCTATCAATATAGAAAGAAAGATAATGAACGATGCACTGCAGTTCATGAATATCGCTCCTTCAAGCGAAACAGATCCTGCAAACGATCTCAACGCTAAATTTGCCCAGAATCAGGAAGGCATTTCAAGTGATCCTATGGGAGAACAGACGACCACTGCTTCCGGTGAAACTGAAGAGGGAGGCGATGCGGAATCTGAGAGCGGGGATGAAACAATCGCAGAGACCAAGCCTCCTGTGACTGATGAATATATTGATCCTGCGGATGACGAGGGCTTCGAGCTTCCTGATGAAGTTCCAAGCGAAGCCTCTGATGAAGAGGAAGTTTCCTAAATAATAAAAGCTGGAGTTTAATATGTATACAGATTTGGTAATTTCGATTTTTCTGGGTTTCGCTATCGTGGCAGCCATAATGCCCTTTGCGATTCCTGAGCTTCACAAGCTTAAATTCGGACAGGAGGTTCGTGACGACGGGCCTCAGTCTCACCTGAAAAAGCAGGGAACACCTACCATGGGTGGTATAGTGTTCATAATTGCCATCATAGTTGTAGGGATTATCTATGGCGGACGTTATCCTAAGATTATTCCGGTACTGCTTCTTACTGTAGGCTTCGGAATTGTGGGCTTTGTCGACGACTATTTAAAGGTTGTAAAGCATCAGTCGGAGGGATTCAATCCAAAGCAGAAGTTTGCATGTCAGTTCGTGTTCACACTGATCTTTGCAGTTTATCTCTACAACTCACCGGTCTATCCCAATGTCATGAGAATACCTTTTACAGGTATAGAGCTCGATCTTGGCTGGTTCTATGTGCCTGCGCTCATTTTTATAGTGCTGGGAACTGACAACGGTGCCAACTTTACCGACGGCATCGACGGACTCGCAAGTTCTGTGACTGCGGTCATAGCTTTCTTTATAGCCTTTGTAAGCATGAAGACAGGAGAAGGAGCTCTCACACCCATTGCGGGAGCTGTTTTCGGAAGTCTGCTCGGTTTCCTGGTCTACAACTGTCATCCGGCGAAAATATTCATGGGTGATACAGGTTCCCTTGCGTTGGGAGGATTTGTTGCTGCGGCTGCATTTGAAATGGGTATACCACTGTTCATACCGATTTTTGCACTGATATATCTTGTGGAAGTACTGTCAGTCATCATTCAGGTGACTTATTTTAAAGCAACTCATGGTAAGAGAGTTTTCAGAATGGCTCCGATACATCATCATTATGAGCTTGGCGGCTGGTCTGAGACCAAGGTTGTGACAGTATTTACTATTATTACTATCCTGCTTTGTCTTGTTTCTGCATTGGGAATGTAAAAAGATAAGGCAGTAGGGGATTTGATGAGGTGAAGTGCATGCAAAATCGGAAGGTGCTCGTACTTGGTACGGGAAAGAGCGGTATCTGTGCTGCGAGGCAGATACTGAGTCTTGGAGGTCATGTTGTTCTGTATGACTCCAATAAGGAACTTGATAAGCTGAAGGTCCTTAAAAATTTCAACAAGAAAGACAAAATAACGGTCATAGTGGGAGACCTGAACATGTCGGATCTTATACAGGTGGATCTGGCAGTCATTAGTCCCGGAATTCCATTGGACAAGCCGTTCGTTAAACTGATACAGGCTGCCGGCATTCCTATATGGGGAGAGATAGAACTGGCTTACCAGTCAAGTAAGGGAAAGCTTGCGGCAGTTACCGGAACAAACGGAAAGACAACAACAGTATCTCTTATAGGTGAGATACTTAAAACTTCTTATGATGATACACATGTCTGCGGTAACATCGGAAATCCTTATACTGCGGAGGCCCTTGATACAAGAGATGAGTCGGCTACCATTCTTGAAGTCAGTTCATTCCAGCTTGAGACTGTGATGGATTTCCATCCTCATGTGTCATGTATTACAAATATTACTCCGGACCATCTTGATCGTCATAAGACAATGAAGAATTATGCAAAGGTAAAGGAGACCATAGCTGCAAACCAGACAGAAGAGGATTTCGTGGTTTTAAATTACGACGATCCTGAATTAAAGAAGTTCGGTAAGAGAAAGACCTTAAAACCGAAGGTAATCTGGTTCAGTTCATCACATGTTCTGAAGGATGGCTTATATTATACGGAGCCTGATATACACTATGTGCATGAGGGAGTGGACGAGGTGCTTCTGAATGTGCATGATACAAACCTTCTCGGCGCACACAACTATGAAAATATCATGTGTGCTATCGCGGTAACTATGAACATGGGCGTTCCCATGGAGAATATTATCAAGGCCATAAAGAAGTTCAAACCTGTTGAGCATCGTATAGAATTTGTACGTGAGAGAAATGGTGTAAGGTATTACAACGATTCCAAGGGTACAAATCCTGATGCGGCAATAAAGGCTCTTCTGGCCATGCCGGGTCCGACCATTCTTATAGGAGGCGGATACGACAAAGAGATTCCTTTTGATGACTGGTGTAAGCTTTTCAAGGGAAGAGTAAAGTATCTTGTTCTTATAGGACAGACCAGAAATCTCATTGCTGACTGTGCAAAGAAGTATGGTTTTACCAATGTCATGTTCGCTGAGGATATGGATGAGGCTGTTAAGGACTGTGCAGCCTATGCCGATGCAGGGGATTACGTTCTTCTGAGTCCGGCCTGTGCTTCATGGGGAATGTTCCCTAATTATGAGGAAAGAGGACGCATTTTCAAGGAGTGCGTAATGGCACTGTAAGATAATAAGGCGGGTTACTGTTGACACCTCGCTCAATCGGTAATATAAAGAAACAATCTGTTCTTTCACAGAGGCATGATAGTAAGCTCTCCGTGAAAGCAAATATGTATTAAAGGGAGAGGAAATACTTGGCGAAAAAGAAGAAAATTAAACATTTCTTTGATTACAGCCTTTTGTTCACTGTAATTTTTATAACAGGATTCGGACTTATAGTCATGTATTCCGCCTCAGGTTATTCTGCACAGACCACCATGTCGGATGCTATGTATTTCCTGAAAAGACAGGCTATATTTGCAGCCGCGGGTATAGTGGTGATGCTGGTGGTGTCGAGGTTCGACTATCACCTGTGCGCGAAATTCGGATTGATATTCTATCTGTTTTCCTTCGGGCTGCAGATCGTAACCGCGGCGCTGGGTTTCGCATCCCACGGTTCCGCAAGATGGCTCAAGGTCGGAGGAGTATCCTTTCAGCCTTCGGAGTTCATGAAGATTGCGGTCATCATCCAGCTTTCCATTCTGATAACCCGTAACGGGTACAAGATGAATGAATGGAAAAAGATGCTTACGACAGCGGCATGGGGAGTGTTTCCGGCAGTCATTATCGCAAAGTCGAACCTGTCGACAGCGATGATCATTATGGGCATAACATTCTTTATGATGTGGATATCCTGTAAAAGAGTGGCACCCTTTGCGGCTTTGGGAGGATTTATAGCATTTATATATGTTTTTGCCTATCCTTTTGCGAAGCTTCTGCAGAGACTCAACATACTTCAGGAATATCAGCTGATCAGAGTCTTTGCATGGAAGGATCCTTCAAGCTATGCGGATGAGACCTTCCAGACACTGCAGGGGTTGTATGCTATTGGTTCCGGAGGAATATTCGGAAAGGGCCTGGGAGAATCGGTTCAGAAGTTCCTGATGCCGGAGGCACAGAATGATATGATTTTTACCATTATCTGCGAGGAGCTGGGACTTTTCGGTGCGGTGTCCATCATTCTGGTCTATGCATTTATCATATACAGGATGTATGATAATACAAGAAATGCAAGGGATCTGTTCGGGTCCATGCTGACCATCGGAATCATGTGTCATGTAGCACTGCAGATCATTTTGAACATAGGGGTTGCCACAAACACAATCCCTAACACCGGAGTTACTCTTCCGTTCATAAGTTACGGCGGCACTTCCTTATTTATACTGATGGCTGAGATGGGACTGGCATTGTCCGTATCACGCCAGATAAGACTTGAGACATAAATGAATATACTGTACAAAAAAGCGATGTTGAAAAAACATCGCTTTTTTGTAAAATAGGCAATATGGAAAGAAAGATTAAAGAATTTAACAGAGATCGGGATTATTTCGATTCCGATGACATGGATGATTATAACGACGATTATTATAAGAAAAAGAAAGAAAGGCATCTGATACTGTGGGGCATGATGCTGGTGTTGCTTCTTACGGCCATCGTTCTTGCCAGCGCAAGGATAAAGACATTTGAAGTTATCGGAAATACCAGATACAGCAGTGAGGAGGTGGTGAATCTGATCTTTTCGGATGACTGGGACACTAATTCGTTTTACTGTTTCCTTAAGGACAATACAAGGGAGCATAAACAGGTACCTTTCATTCAAAGATACGATATAGACTGGAAAAGTCCGTTTTCTGTTGTGGTCACTGTCTACGAAAAAAACATTGTCGGTTATGTGGACTATATGTCCAGTCATATGTATTTTGACAAGGACGGTATAGTTGTGGAGTCCACCGGTGAATTGCAGGAAGGTATCCCCATGATAAAGGGACTCAGCTTCGGCTCCATAGTTCTGTACAAGGAACTGCCTGTTCAGAATCCACTCATCTTCAGGGATATACTGAATTTAACAGGAGCTTTAAGCGACAATAATATAAAATGTAACGAGATAGTGTATGACAATCTTTTGAATGCGACACTCTATATGGATGATATAGAAGTGTATCTTGGCGGAAATGAGAATATGGAGATGAAGATATTCACCCTGAAGGATATCCTTCCCAAGCTGAAGGGCTTAAAGGGAGAATTGAATCTGTCTGTATATAATGAAAGTTCTGACCATGAGAGCTATATTTTTAAGACTAAAAAACAATAATATTCAGAAACGTTATAAAAAAGTAAGAATT
>Ga0256404_1013954_pt1 | contig 10024 bp, 8 predicted proteins | sample RumenRJG_01DNA_FD_185990 | JGI IMG/M metagenome (GOLD analysis project Ga0256404, IMG submission 185990) | Bovine rumen microbial communities from Lethbridge, Alberta, Canada - RJG_01 | ecosystem: Host-associated > Mammals > Digestive system > Stomach > Rumen | place: Canada: Alberta | collected...
GGCGTGGAGACTGCCCTCCATGATCATCGTGACCTCGGCATCCGCCGGAGCTACGACCGTATCATCGGTCGGATCGATGGCGACGCCATCGCCCATCATCTTCTGCGAGAACATGTCGTCCTGGACCTCGGTCATATCGATGAGGTGGCCAGAGACGCAGGCATTCAGCTTCATAGCGAGGTCGGTATCAGCAGCGGCTGCCGGAGCTGCGGCTTTTTCTTCCTCGGGGATGTTCACCGGGGCTTCGCCTTTCAGGAAGGCATCGAAGTAGCCGCGGACCTGCGGTACCGACATGCCGACGATGACCTGGATGGCGTGGCCGTTCTTCACGAGGCCATAGGCGCCGGCTTTCGTGAAGCGCGAGGCGGCCTTGACTTTGTCCGGATCGTTGACCGTGACGCGGAGGCGCGTCGCGCAGTTCGTTACTTCTTTGATGTTGGCCGGACCACCGAGGCTGTCAAGGAATACCTTGGCCTTGATTGCCTGCGGGTTGTCGGCGATGCCCATCTCTTCGAGGGCTTTCTTGGCATTGTAGTCGGCTTTCGTGAACAGTTTCTCCTCGCCGTCATCATCGGTGCGGCCCGGAGTCGGATAGTTGTTCTTCAGTATGAGATAACGGAAAACGAAGAAGTAGATGAAGAAGAAGCAGACACCGACGATGATCTGCATGATGTAGGTGCCAGCATGATACGGGAACAGCGGGATCCAGTTCTGCACGAAGCAGTCGATGAGGCCGCCGCCGAAGTTACCGGACAGGCCGAAGAAGTAGAGCGTCGCGGAAAGCGTAGCTGCGAGTACCGCATGTACAGCGTAGAGCAGCGGTGCGACGAACAGGAACGTGAACTCGAGCGGCTCGGTGATGCCGCAGAGCACGGCGGTCAGGGTAGCCGGTATGAGGAGCGCAGCCGTCTTTTTCTTCTTGGCCGGCTTGGCGCATACATACATAGCGAGGGCTGCGCCCGGCAGGCCGAAGACCTTCGAGCTGCCGTGGAGGGCAAAGCCGCCCTGCGGGAACATTTCTTTCAGGCTCTGGGCGCTCGTAGCGAAATCATTGAGGTGCTGCAGCCAGTATGCCTGGATGCCGCCATCGCAGACGGCCGGGCCGAAGATGAACGGCAGATAGATGAAGTGGTGCAGGCCAGCCGGGAGCAGGATGCGCTCGGAGAACGTGTAGCACCAGACGCCGATGATGCCGGAGGTTTTCAGGAAATCCTGGAAGTTCATGATGGCGTGCTGGATGGCCGGCCAGATGAAGCAGAACAGGAGGGCCGTCGGAATCATGACGACGAAGCCTACAGCCACGACGAACGCCGGGCCTTTGAAGATGCCGAGCCAATCAGGAACATCGGTATCGTAGAAGCGGTTGTGCAGGTAGCTCGATACGCAGGCGATGAAGATGGCGCCGAGCATGCCCATGTCGAGGGTCTTGATGTTCGCGATCATGGCGAGGCCGGTGCCAGCGCCGGCGGCCTGCGAATAATCAACCCCGAAGAAGTTGCCGTGCAGCGTGAGGAATCCGGAGATGAAGTAGTTGAACACCATGTAGATGACGAACGACTCCATCGCGCAGCGGGCCGGCTCCTTTTTCGCGAAGCCGATTGGAACGGCGATAGCGAACAGAATCGGCATCTGGTTGAATACGGTCCATGCGCCTTGCTCGACGACGTACCAGAAATCGTACCAGACGGTACCCTTCGCGGCGAGCGAGCCGAGCATCATCTCATTCTTGCAGATGATGGAGAGCGCAACCGTGAGACCGAAGAATGCGAACAGTATGACTGGCGTGTACATAGCGCCGCCAAACCGCTGCATCTCCTGCATCACGCGGTCTTTGTTGATTGACATTTCTTATTCCCCCTATCAGACAGCCAGGGCTTTCAGCTGTCATCTCTGTGCCTGCTGTGATTCTCTCTCATCACGATGCATCACATTTATCTTTTGCTTTTGTTTACAGTTACAGAATACAATAAAGAACCCGCTAAAGCAATAGATATGCGGCTTTTCGGCACCATGCCCGCACGCCGGAATCTGTTTCATTCAGCGTATTTTGGTACACTTCTGATTTGACCGCCGTATTGTTTGGACTCATTCATGGCCTGCCCCTGCACTGCATACCGATAACGCGCAAAAAAGCCGCCGGGACGCTAAATCCCGGCGGCCAAGCCGCAAACGTTCAATATGTTGTTCAAATGGCAATGAAAGATGATGGGTTACTGTTTCGGCCCAGCTGCCTGCCGGGCAGCCCGCTCCTGCTGCTTCTGCCGCTGCAGATAGAGGCGGTACTTCACATACCAGATCTCGACGAGCATGAAATACGGCATCATCGATTTGAACGGCGGGCGCTCATCGTCGTCTGCATAGAGCTGGAACTGCGCCGGTGAGACGTACAGATTCACCGTCGACAGCGATGCCAGCGTATTGTCATGCAGCTGCGTAATCGAGATGAACTGGATATCGCGCAGCTTCAGTTCACGCGCAAAATCCACGACGATCGGCGTCTCGCCCGACAGCGACACGAATATGAATATATCGTCGCGCGTGATATTTTCGAGCACGGCCCGGAACTCCTCGCGACCGGCGATCTCGAACAGCAGTACGTTATCGTAGAAGAACAGCCTCTTCAGCTCCTGCACAACATTCGCCTGCACATAGCCCGAGGCAAACGTGTAGACGCGGTTGGCTTCATGAATGAGCTGGCTGGCGCGGTCGAAATTCCGCTCCATGAGCTTCTTGCCGGTCTGCTCATAGAATTTCCCGAGGTCGCCCAAGACATCATCCGAGCTGGCCACCCGCATCGGCTGCTCCATCTTCAGCACAGCCTTCAGCTCGCCGAACCCGTCAAAACCCAGTTTCTGCGCAAAGCGCACAATGGTCGTACTCGACACGCTGCAGGCCCGCGCCAGCTCATGGATGGATATATGGCGTACAGCCGTCCGATGCTGCAATATGTATTTCCAGATGATGATATCTGTATCGTTCAAGTTATGCCGGTTACTGTTGAATATTTCCTCGAGCTGCATAGCCTCCACATTCCTTTTCTTGAAAAATACGACAGACTTGCTACTGATGCAATCCTCACATAGACATACAGACTCTGCGGTCGCTGCCTATGTAAAGATAAACGTTTACCTATGATTATAACACCCGTTCGACGAAATGTAAAATTATTTATTATTGTTTGAGTTTGTCATCTAGTTATTGTTTGAAGTAACTTTTGATAGGTTATTTCGTTGTACTACCTAGATACTGGAAGAAACTACGAATTTTCTTGAAGGCCTCGGTTTCGCGAATTCCGAGCCAGTTGTTGCGTGTCGTTCTGACTCGTCTTTGATAGAGGCGGTTGTTGAAAGTCCTTTCGAGACGTCGGCTGACATCCTGATAGTTTTGTTCTCGCATACCGGGATCATCAAATATATAGTGACGCATACATACATCGAGGGCATCAGCCTGTACATGGTCGATGAGGTAGCAGAGATCGAAGATATCCTTGTAACGCGTGGAGGCCGGCCCGAATTTGAGCAGGGAGCGCAGCTTTTCTGTCATCATCTGTTCACGGGAGTTCATGAGCAGGCTGGCACCGTCTTCGTCCATACAGACATCGAAGCAGTATTCTTCCTGATGGATGGCGAGGTCTTTGTGTACACCGAAATCAATCTTACTGTTAATGGAAAATCCTTCATCGTCATATATACGGATATTGACGCATTTTCCGTGATAGTCTTGATGCTTGAGTGGTTCGATAGCACCGGTAATCTCGATGTGGATATCATCGAAGATATTCAGTTCCTGGATGAACTTCTGAATCGAGTCATCGGCCAATGAATAGCGAATGAAGTCAATATCCATATCCTGTGTAGCACGCCGGACATCGCCAGTCAGACTGCGCATGACGACACCGCCTTTGATAGTGACGTTACGGCGCAGCTTTCCTTTGGCGATGGCTTCTAATACGATATCCTGGCATAAGCGGGCATTGGCGTTGGCACCTTTGTAGCCTTGTTTTTGTATCTGAGCCAGCCAGTCATTGAGTCGTGACATCAGAAAACCTCCTCATCTAAGCGCTTCCAGATGGCAGCACTCTTGGGGAAGATATCTGCATATTCCTGGACGCGTTCGATATCCAGCGCCTCTATGTGTTCGCGGTAGTGGCGCAGGATTTCTTTGTAGTAGTCATAGGGAAGACTGGTTTTATAACGTAGCAACTCGATGAGCATACGTTCTTTATCATAGAGCCGGATGGTAGTGCCGTCCTGCTTCTGCTCGGTAAGACCGAGGGAGAATATTTTCTCAGGGACGAAGAATTGCTTGATACGTGGGTCTTTCAGTCTGGCTGCTTTGGCTGGGGTGGCTATATGATACAGGTCAGGTATCGTCGTGGTCAAACCATGATAATAGAAAGCACTATCCATTGTGAAGACTGCTTTCGGGTATTTCTTCTGTATGATGGCCAGCTCCGGCACATTCTGGTGATCCGCATAAATACCGCGCTCGATGCGGAATAAACGCTTATTCTTGATTGCCTGCTGCATCTGATACGTATTCGAGAATTGATTCTCGCAGGTTTGATAGTCCATCAGCATAAAATCTCCTCCTTTATGCGTTATTATCGGCAAAAATATAATTTTTACCGAGCTTTACTTAGATTATATCATAAGCGATGATTTTTGTCAGCCCACCTGCAGCTGCATATGAGCCACTAAGATTACCCCAGATGAGCAAGCTGTTTCCGAATCCGACAGGATGCCAGAGGGCCGCATCGGTCGATGGCTCCTAACTGAAGAAGTTGCGAACAAAAACAGTGAAAAATTGAGGCTTCGGGCATCCCTGTGGGTGAATGCCCTGCCCCTGACTGAAATTAGCTATTGAAAAACCATGTTGGTTCCTGTAAAGTATCAGTGACCAAACATAACTATACAAGGAGAAAACCAACATGGCCTCAGCTGATACTTTATGCAAAAAACTGCTCAATGTCAAGCATACTGTTGTAGAATCTCACGATTTTTACACAGGTGCTGACGGTGTTGCCCACCTCCGCATCAAGGCTCGTCCCAATGCGTGGCATCAGGATGACTGCCCGTTCTGCGGAAGGCGCTGCCCCGGTTACGACCATCCGGCAAAGCACCGGAAAATTTGGCGCGGACTGGATTTCGGCGGCATCCTTGTGGAAATCGAGGGTGACACCCACCGGATCCGGTGCCCAGAGCACGGTGTCGTTACGGCGGCTGTCCCTTGGGCTTATCCCGGCAGCAGTTTTACCAAGGATTTCGACCTCACCGTTGCATGGCTCGCCGAATACATCCCGAGGAGTGCCGTCGCAAGCTTCATGCGCATCGACTGGCAGACGGTCGGGAACTGCATCTCAAGAAGCCTGCAGGATCTCGAGCCGGAGCGCTCAAGACGCCTCGACGGCCTTGCCCGCATAGGAATTGACGAGACAAGCTACCGTAAGGGGCATAAGTACATCACCGTGATTGTCAATCACGACACCAACACGGTCGTCTGGGTCGCGGATGGCCACGGGAAATCCGTCCTTGAGCAGTTCTATCGGACGCTGAGCGATGAGCAGCTGGCCAGCATCGAGGTCGTCACCGGTGATGGTGCCCGCTGGATTACAGACTGCGTCAACGAGTTCACGCCGAACTGTGAGCGCTGCGTCGATCCATTCCATGTCGTTGAATGGGCTATGGACGCCTTGGATCAGGTCCGCAAGGACCGTTGGCGCGCAGCATATGCAAAGGCGAGTGAGCTTGCCAAGGAGGCGCCTAAGAAGCGCGGCAGGGTCAGATCCGATGACCGGGCTGCACAGAAAGCGCTTGCAGCCCGCAAGGAAGCATCCGAAATCAAGAAGTCAACCTACGCCCTTGGCAAGTCCCCGGAAAATCTTACCGATAACCAGCGGATCCGCCTGGAAATGATTCAGGCAAGAGATCCACAACTGTACCGGGCATATCGCCTGAAGGAATCCCTGCGAACGCTCCTGAAATCGTCTGATGTGGATCAGGCCGAAGCTGATTTGAAGCACTGGCTCTGGTGGGCGAGTCATAGCAGGATTCCTGCGTTCCATGACCTGTATGAAAAGATCAAGCGGCACAGGGAGCATATCCTGAACACCATCCGGTTGAGATTGAGCAATGCTAGGATTGAAGCAACAAACAACAAAATCAAGTTGATAATCCGTAAGGCATATGGCTTCCGGAACATACAGAACATGATGGATATGGTGTACCTCGTATGCTCAGATATCCGGATTCCACTTCCTAACAGAAAACCTATGCTAGAGGAACCGGCTTAGTTACAGGGGAAATCGGCATTTCTTGCCCACAGGGATGCCCGAAGAGCCTTTTATAGTCTCACTTTATCCGCAGCCCGACTTCACTTCGTGCTACGACTGTCGCGCGTCTGCCGACTGATCGTCGACAGGCCACGGTATACCGTGCTGAGGTCGATATCCTCTCCACGGTTTTCCATGTACTTCTCGAGCTTGCGCTTCACGCGCTGCAGAGCATTATCTATGGACTTAACATGGCGATTGAGTTCCACCGCAATCTCCTGATAAGATTTGCCATCGAGATAGCTCATGAGAACCTTCCACTCGAGATCGGACAGGATTTCCTCCATCTTCTTCTCGATGTCGATGAACTCCTCCCGGCTGATGACCAGCTCCTCCGGATCAGATACCCGGGCACCAGCCAGCACATCGAGCAGCGTACGGTCGGAATCCTCATCGTAGATTGGCTTGTTCAGCGATACATATGAGTTGAGCGGTATATGTTTCTGCCTCGTTGCCGTCTTTATCGCAGTGATGATCTGCCGGACGACGCACAGCTCGGCAAAAGCCCGGAACGATGAGAGCTTATCATTGCGGAAATCACGAATCGCCTTGTAGAAGCCGATCATGCCCTCCTGGATGATATCATCCCGATCCGCACCTATCAGAAAATAGGAACGAGCCTTGCCGCGCACAAAATTCCGGTATTTCGCTATCAGGTACTCAAGAGCATCCTGGTCATCATTATCCTTGATGGCCAGAAGCAGTTCCTCATCCGTGAGCCCTGCATAGGCGCTGTTTACTACTTCTTCTTTTGCTTCGTTTAGTGTTGCATCTGCTTCCATTGCACTTTCCCCTTTACCGAAAAGCACCTTAAAACTCTTTATTAATTTTTACCCTGTAAAAATTATAACGCCTGCAGTTTGCATAGTCAAGTTGTCCCTAAAACCTAAAAACTATTTTTATACCATGTTACAATATGGTAAACGTTATCCTCGCATATTTAATCAGTGTATCTCATTTTTCCTTATTTTTCTGCCGCCTTTGCCGCAAAGACTCATACATCAATAGCGAACCGGCCACCGAAGCATTGAGCGAGTTGATGCGGCCGACCATGGGCAGGCTCACGAGGAAATCGCAATTCTCGCGCGTCAGGCGGCTCAGTCCCTTGCCCTCGCCCCCGACGACGAGCACGAGCGGTCCCGTCAGGTCTGCCTCCGTGTAGTCCTTCTCGCCCGCCATATCAGCACCGGCCACCCAGAAGCCCTTTTCCTTCAGCTCCTTCAGCGTCTGCACGATATTGCCGATGCGCGCGACCGGCACGTATTCGATGGCACCGGCGGAGGTCTTCGCCACCGTAGCATTCAGCGGCACGGAGCGACGGCGCGGTATGAGCACGCCCGCGATGCCAGCGGCATCAGCCGTGCGCAGCAGGGCCCCCAGATTGTGCGGGTCCTCGAGGTCATCGAGCAGCAGCAGGATCGGCGGCTCCGGCCGCGCCGCAGCCTGCGCCAGGATATCCGACAGCTCGGCATAGGCCACGGGCGCGACATAGGCCAGCACGCCCTGATGACGATGGCCGGCCGCGGCCTGCTCGATGCGCTGGCGCGCCACGTACTCCACCGGTATCTGCCGCTCATGGGCCAGACGCTCGATCTCGCCGATGGAGCCCAGGTGGTCGCCCTGAGCCACGAGCAGCTTGTTGATGCCGCGGCCGGACCGCAGTGCCTCCGTGACCGCATTGCGGCCTACGAGGACATCGGGCGGCAACTCCTGCGGCTCTGTCGGCCGCGGACGTGACTCCGGTGCCGATGCGGCTGGCCGGCTGGCCGGTCTCTCCGGACCATCAGACCGCCGCTTGCGTCCTTTCGCCTCCGCCCAGCGGTCATCGTGCGGACGCCGCGCAGACGGACGCCGCGACTGGCGTTTTTTCTCCCTGTCCATCCCCATATCAATCATTCTCCCGCAGTTTCATCATTTCCGCAAAATGGCCACAGGTCATATCACCCTCGGGGCAGCGTCCGGTATTGACGCAGCTCGCGCCCGCATTGTGGAACAGCGTCGGCGCCACTTTCTTGACCTCGGCCAGCATGAGGTTGGCCATCTCGCGGATCTCCCACTGCGCGCGATAGCAGCAGCGCAGATTGAAGAAATGCAGCAGGCTGCGCGCATTCATCGTGACGAGGATCTTCGTCTCCGTAGCATTCGCCAGGACATAGCGGGCATCTTCCTTCGGTATGCCCATGTCCGTCAGTTCATCGTAGGTCTGGCGGATCTGGGCGATTAGCGCATCGTATTTCGCCTTCGCCTCCGGATTCGCAGCGATCGTCGGCGGCGTGATGTACTGGAAGCCATGAGCCGCCACGTAGCGCTGCGACTGCTGATCATAGGAGGCGATGCGATGGCGCACGAGCTGATGCGTCAGCACGCGCGATACGCCCTCGATGCCGAACGTGAACGATACATGCTCGATGGTCGAAGCATGGCCCAGCTTCACCATCTTCTTCACCATCTGCCTGACTTTTTCATCCGAAAGCCGCTCCGCCAGCTCCTCAGCGCCACTGGCTGAGTAGCAGAGCCGCGCTGCCATGGCCACGACGCGCTCCGGCTCGGGGGTGTAGTCCAGCAGTTTGACCTTTATCATCTTATCCCTCTGTTTCCCTGTCAATTCTTACCTTTCTGCCGCTCGGCCAGCATGGCCCGGGCGATGTACTCGAACGAAGCCTCCGCGATATCGTACAGACGCTGATTCTGCTCCGAGAGGTACAGACTGCCTAGCAATGCCTCGAAACCCGTGCTCGAATGATAGATGGCGACCGTCGTTGCCCGTGGCGCATGGCTTTTGGCATTGCGTCCGCGCCGGTATATGCCCTTCTCCTCATCCGTCAGCATCGACTCGATGCCCTTGTAGGCCCGGGCCTGCCAGACAGCCGATACGATCTGCGCACTGAACTCATGCAGTGCCCGCACCTTCGCCTGCTCATAGGACAGCAGCCGCGTGCGCACGAAAAGATGGAAATACGCATCGCCGACATAAGCCAGCACGAGCGGCGACAGCTGCTTCACGTCGATGCTGTCATAGCGCTGGGCCACGCCGCCGCTGCCATCGGGCTGGAACATCATATCGACCAGCATCTGGAAATGCTCGAACTTCATGCTTTCTTCCACCGTACTCCCTGCGGCGTATCCTCGAGGATCACACCAGCCTCTTTCAGCTCGTCGCGGATCTTGTCCGCCAGCGCCCAGTTCTTCGTCTGACGCGCCTCCTGACGCAGACCGATGATGATATCCATGAGTTTGTCGGCAAAGCCATCATCGACGCCAGCTGCCTGCTGCTCGAATATGCCGATGACCTCCGCCATATCGTGCCATACACCAGCTGCCTTGGCAAAGCCCTCTTTGTCGAACGGCGTGCCCTCGCTCGTCACGGCCTTATAGTATATGTTCAGTTCCTTGGACAGGGCGAACATCTGGCTGATGGCCAGCGCCGTATTGAAATCATCGTCCATAGCGGCGCAGAACTCGTCCTTCAACTTGTCTGCCGCCTCGGCCAGCCCCTGAGCCGTATGGGCATCCGTTCCCTGCTTATCGGCCTGGCGGGCCTCCAGCTCCGCGACATACTCCTGCGTATTCTGCAGCCGGCCGAGGCTCGTCTGGGCCTCCTTCAGGCGCTCATCAGAGAAATCGAGCGGGCTGCGGTAATGCGTCTGCAGGATGAAGAAGCGAATGACCTCGCCCGGATACTGCTGCAGGATA
>Ga0256404_1013955_pt1 | contig 10024 bp, 8 predicted proteins | sample RumenRJG_01DNA_FD_185990 | JGI IMG/M metagenome (GOLD analysis project Ga0256404, IMG submission 185990) | Bovine rumen microbial communities from Lethbridge, Alberta, Canada - RJG_01 | ecosystem: Host-associated > Mammals > Digestive system > Stomach > Rumen | place: Canada: Alberta | collected...
CTCACCCCTTCGGATTCTGTAGTGTGCCAGCTCTACAGTCCAAGTATAGCAAATAGAAACTCCCTGGCGAAAGAGCCCGTTTCATTTCACATCGGTGCCTTTCGCAGAAAGGTGGCTCATAATCATGGCAGTTCCTGTCGCTCCGCCCGGAGGAGGGCAAGACCTTCTGGCGTCTGAGCGCGCTCTATCTGCTCTACATCGTCCCCATCCTGCTGGCAGGGGATGACTACATCGACGACCTCGGCCGTTCGATCTATGGTTATCTCGGCGGGAAGAGCAACGGGCGGCCGTTCGCGGACATGGTCATGACGGTGGTGAACGTCGGCAAGAGACTTTCATATCATCCAGGCGCGCGACGATGACAGGGCGTGGACGAAAGTCGCACAGCCGCGCCTGTCGCGCGACACATATCGCCTCTACTTGCGCGATGATCACTGGATCGTGGACTTTGTGCCTGAAAAGCGTTTGTGAATTCGACGAAGCTTGCAGAGGATGCTATAATAAAAGAGAGAAACGCATGATTGGGAGGGACGATTGTGTTTTTATCGGATAGCAAGATGGCATCACTAGGAACGAACCTGATCGAGCCGTTCCGCGCAGATCATGCAGGGCCAATCTCGTATGACTTGACTGCAAAAGAATTCTGCTGCATGGCAGATGGAAAAGCGTCCAAGGCGGAGCACGCGACATTGAAGCCGCTCGAATCCATTTTTGTTTCCTGCGAAGAAATCATCCATGTGCCGGCGAATATGGCTGGCATCATCAATATCCGCAATTCCAAACTGCGGCAGGGGCTGAGCGTGGAGAGCCCGATTTATTTTCCAGGGCATCAGACGCGCGTGTTCTTCCGTCTGACGAACATCTCGAATGAAAGCATCGATCTCGTAGCAGGAGATTCTTATGCTGCCATTTTCTTTTCGACCGTTGATGGCGATGTGGAGGCGCTCTATCATGGCACATTTGCAGACGAGTTCGACTTCCGCGGCATGGCGGGATATACCGACCAATACGCAGAAGCGATGCATGCTGTCGAGGAAAAGGCGAAGGATCTGAAATCGCTCGAGCATGGAATTTATGCGAATGTCATTGTTTTCATGACGATTTTTGTCGCTCTGTTCACGATCATCAACATCAACGTGAATCTCGTGCGCGATTCTACAGGCGCAGCAACGCTTTACCGCATGCTGGTGTTCAACCTCGGGACAGTAGGCAGCATCGCGGCACTCATCGCGTTTGCACAGTCGATGTTTCGAGAAAAGAAAATGGAATGGAAATTGTTGTTGGTAAGTGGCGCATGTTTTGCAGCAGCATTATTCTTTTCCAGCTGGGTGTAAGTGCGGTATAAAATACGATTTTTGATGCAGAAAGCGCACAGGTAAACGTTTGTTTTCCTGTGCGCTTTCTTTATGGGATTGAATGTCCACGCCCCAGCTGATATAATACTTGGAGACTTTAAGGAACGGAGCGGACGTTTTGGATATCAAGATCATGATCGCGGCGCACAAGCCGTACTGGATGCCGCAGGAGCCCTGCTACCTGCCCGTGCATGTCGGCCATGCGCTGCACCCTGAGACAGACCTCGGGTTCACGGGCGATGACACGGGCGACAACATCAGCGCACAGAATCCGCACTACTGCGAGCTCACGGCGCTCTATTGGGCGTGGAAGAACGTCGCAGCCGACTACATCGGCCTCGTCCACTACCGCCGCTACTTCACGCGCCGCGAAGTGCGCGACGTCGAAGCGCGTAAGCAAGAAATTCTCACGGCTGCCGAATGGGAGAGCATTTTGAAGGAGTCTCCTGTCGTCGTGCCGAAGAAGCGTCGCTATTACATCGAATCGAACCGTTCCCACTACAACCACGCGCATCACCCGGACGGCCTCGACTGCGCGGAAAACTACATCCGCGTCGCGTACCCGGAGTATCTGCCGGCCTTTGAAACCGTCATGAATCGCACCTGGGCGCACATGTTCAACATGTTCGTCATGCGCAAAGACCTCTACGACGACTACTGCAAATGGCTGTTCGAGATCCTCACGATCGTCGAGACGCGCGTCGACATCACGGGCTGGGACGCGTACGAATCGCGCATCTATGGCTTTGTCAGCGAGCTGCTCTTGGACGTCTGGCTTGAAAAGAACGGCATCGCCTATCGCGAGCAGAACGTCTCGTTCCTCGAGCCGCAGGATTGGCTCAAAAAGGGCGGCGCGTTCCTCAAGCGGAAATTCCTGCCCGGAAACAAGGAACATTGAATATGAAAGACATACAGAACATGCGCTGGAGCTACCCGCTGCAGCCGCTGCTGCTGCTCGCCGTCGACTGGCTCATGGTCGTCGCGGCCGAGGAGCTTGCCTATGCGCTGCGCCAGAGCTGGCTCCCGATTGCGAACCCGAACTTCTACATCCCCGGGTTCTATCTTTATTTGCTCGTGCCGGCGATCTTCCTCGCGTTCCTGCAGTCGTCGAACACGAAGATCCGCCGCTTCCCGACGTGGAAGATGGCGCAGATCGTCTTCCGCGCCGTCTGCTTCAGCCTGCTGACGATCATCCTCCTGATGTACTTCGGCAAAGTCGGCGCCGTCGTCTCGCGCCTGTTCGTCGCGATGACGGGCGTGTTCGCGTTCATCTTCGTTGTCAGCGCGCGCTTTTTGCTGCGCGAGTTCTTGAACCGCAAGCATCTCATGCAGATTCCCGTGCTGTTCGTCGGCGCGGGCGAGACGGCGGCCGAGCTCGTGAAGACGCTGGAAGCGCAGGGCGGCTGCGGCATGAAAGTCGTCGGCTTCGTCGCCGACACGCCGATGGCCGCGCGCCTCGCCGGGCGCTACCGCATCCTCGGGCGCCTCAGCAACCTCGAGCGCGTGCTGCACATGACGGGCGTCCAGCACGTCATCGTCACGGCGACGGGCCTGCCCGCTGCCGAGCAGGTTCACATCATCAACCGCATCCAGCCGTACGTCAAGAACGTCATCTTTGTCCCCGATCTCCTCGGCGCGCCCGTCAGCAACATGGATATCGACGGCCTGCTCGACAACAGCCTGATGCTGCTGCGCTTCCGCAACAACCTCGCGCATTGGTACAACCGCGCGCTGAAACGCGTGTTCGACCTCGTGCTGAGCCTCCTCGGTCTCATCGTCGTGCTGCCCGTCACGCTCGTCATCGCGGTGCTCATCCGCATGGACAGCCCCGGCCCCGTGTTCTTCGCGCATCGCCGCGTCGGCCAGGGCGGGCGGGAATTCCCATGCTACAAATTCCGCTCCATGGTTCCCGACGCGGAAAACGTTCTCAAAGATTACCTCGCGACGCACCCCGAAGCGCGCGAAGAATGGGAGCGCGACTTCAAGCTCAAGGACGACCCGCGCATCACGCGCATCGGCGCATTCTTGCGCAAGACGAGCCTCGACGAGCTGCCGCAGTTCTTCAACGTGCTCAAAGGCGACATGAGCCTCGTCGGCCCGCGTCCGATCATCACGGCCGAGATCCCGAAATACGGCGAGTACTTCGCCGACTTCTGCCTCGTCCCGCCGGGCATCACCGGCATGTGGCAGGTCAATGGCCGCAGCGACACGACGTACGAGGAGCGCGTCCAGATGGACACGTGGTACGTCCGCAACTGGTCCGTCTGGATCGACGTCATCTATCTTCTCAAGACCGTCGCCGTCGTGCTCATGCGGAAAGGGGCGTATTGAGATGGCGGAAAACCTGCCGCTGATCAGCGTGATCGTGCCCGTCTATGGCGTCGAGCGATACCTTGGCGACTGCATTCGCTCCATCCAGGCGCAGACATATGAAAACCTCGAGATCATCCTCGTCGACGATGGTTCGCCTGACCGCTGCGGCGCACTCTGCGACGCGGCAGCAGGGGAAGATCCCCGCATCCGCGTCCTTCACAAGGAAAATGGCGGCCTCTCCGACGCGCGCAATGCCGGCACGGCCATCGCGGCCGGGGAGTACATCACATTCATCGATTCCGACGATGCCGTCGAGCCTGGCTACGTCGCCTGCCTCCATGGCCTCATCGCGCGCTATCACACGCGCATGTCGCTCTGCTGCCATGCGCTCTGGCGCACCTCGGGACGCTCAGGACGGCAGCCGCTCGTCCGCGAGAAGCCGGACGAAGTCCTCGACAGCCACGAATGTCTGCGCCGCATGCTCTATCATCAGGATATCGACACCTCGGCCTGGGCGAAGCTCTACGAAGCCGATCTCTGCCGTCAGTTCCCGTATCCCGTGGGCATGCAGTACGAAGACATCGGCACGACATACCGCTTCTTCCTCGAAAGCGGGGACATCGCCTGCAGTTATCAGGCGCTCTACAACTACCGCATCCGCGAAGACTCCATCGTCACGGGGCAATTCAATGAAAAGAAATTTGACCTCCTGACCATGACAGACCAGATGGCGGAGGATGTCACGGCTATCTACCCCGATCTCGCGTCTGCCGTGCTGCGGCGGCGCGTCTACGCGCGTTTCAGCACGCTGAACCAGATGCTCGGGACAAAATCCTATCGAAAAGAGCGCGACGAGATCGTCCGCTTCATCCGCCAGCATGCAGCAGCCGTCCTGCGCGACCCCATGACGCCGCGCCGCGACCGCATGGCTATCCGTCTGCTCTGCTATGGCGGCCTGCACGCTTACAGTGCAGCCTGGCGGCTGTATCGGCATGTCAAGAAATAAAATCTGAAATGAAAGGGGCAGATACCGTATGGTACGAGTCCTGCAAGTCGGCATGACGCGCAACTGGGGCGGCCTCGAGACATATCTCATGCAGCAGTTCCGCCACCTCGATCCCGCGCGCGTCCACTACGACTTCGTCAATATCACGGGCGAGTACGACATCTGCTTCCAGCAGGAAATCCTCGAGGCGGGGAGCAGCATCTACCGTGTCTGCTCGCGTCATCGCAATCCCGCGCGGCACTATGCACAGTGGTGCCAGCTCCTGCAGCATCATGCAGGGGCGTATGATGCCATCGTACTCAATGCCAACAGTCTCGAATATGTCTATCCGCTCGTCGTTGCGAAAAAGTTCGGCATCCCGCGCCGCGTCATCCACTCGCACAACGCAGGCTACGACCACCCGATCGGTCGCGGCCGCCGTGCGCTCATCGCCATGAACCGGCGCCTGCTGCGCGCCTCAGCGACAGACTATCTCGCCTGCTCGGATGCAGCCGGGCAGTGGATGTTCGGCGCGGGCACGTCGTACCATGTTGTGCACAACGCCATCGATCCCGCCGCCTATCGCCCCGACGCTGCGCGTCGCGCCGCCGTGCGCGGGGAGCTCGGCCTCGGCGATGCCCTCGTGCTCGGCCATGTCGGCCGCTTCTCGTATCAGAAGAACCACGGCTACCTGCTCGACATCTTTGCTGCCGTGCAGAGGGAGCGGCCGGACGCCGTCCTGCTGCTGATCGGCGGTCCCGTCGAGGACACGTCGTTCCTCGACGCCGCGCATGAGAAAGCCGAGCGGCTCGGCCTTGCCGGTCATGTCCGATTCCTCGGCCTGCGGCAGGACGTCCCCGACCTCATGCAGGCCATGGATGCATTTCTCCTGCCGTCGCACTTCGAGGGGCTGCCGCTCGTCGGCATCGAGGCGCAGGCCGCCGGCCTGCCATGCTATGTCTCGGACGTCGTCTCGCGCGAGCTCGCCGTCACGGATCTCATGCACTTTCTGCCGCTGGGCGACGCGGCGGCCTGGACGCAGCCCATCCTTGCGGGCGCGGCGCTGCCGCGCCGCGATACGGCGGATGAGATTCGCCGCGCAGGCTATGATATCCTCGCAGAAACGAAAAAGATGGAGGATTTCTTTTGCAGCAACTAACCTATTTCCTCAGCGAACGCCCGACAGGCGACGCCAATGCCGGCAGCAAGGCACGCGGCGATGTTGAAACCGTCCTGCAGGATCAGGGATTCACGCCATTCGAGCACATCGAGGAGCGCCGCTTCCCCTCAAAACTTCGCAAACTCGCTTACAAGGCATCGCCCGCCTATCTGCGGAAGCTCGCACATATTGAGAGCTTCCATGGCCACCGGCTGATCCTTCAGTACCCGTTTTATTACGACGCGATCACGCTCCGCTGCCTGCGCCGCCTCGTGCGGCAGAACGAGACGATCCTCGTCGTCCACGATGTCGATGCCCTGCGTAGCTTTGGTCGTATCTCCGAAGCAGATGAAATCGCGACACTGCGTTCCGCTGTCTGTCTCATCGTGCACAATGCGCAGATGGCCGAGGCGCTCTGTGCGCGCGGCGTCACGACGCCCATGGTCGAGCTTGGTGTCTTTGACTACCTGCTCACGGAGCCGTTTCCCGCGCAGCAGCGCCAGCTCGCGCCATCCGTCGCCTTTGCCGGCAACCTCGGCAAGAGCCGCTTCTTGCAAGACGCATCGTTTTTGCAGCTGCCGCTCGACGTCCACCTCTATGGCGTCGGCTTCGACGCGGCCCGCTACCCGGGCGAGCGCATCCACTACCATGGCAGCTTTCCGCCGGACCGCGTCCCCTATGAGATGGACGGCAGCTTCGGCATCGTCTGGGACGGCACGAGCGCTGCAGGCTGCACGGGCTCGTTCGGCGAGTACCTGCGCTACAACAACCCGCACAAGCTCTCGCTCTGCATCGCATCTGGCCTGCCCGTCATCACCTGGCGCGAAGCTGCGACCGCCGCATTCGTCGAGCGCGAGGGCATCGGCTTCACGGTCGGCTCTCTGACCGAGATCCCCGCGCGCATCACCGCACTGACAGAGGCAGATTACGAAAACTATCGGTCGAATCTGCAAAGGCTCCAGCAAGGCGTCTGCACCGGCAGCTATATGCGCAGCGCCCTTGCACGGGCATTGGAAAAAGTGAAAAAGAATGGAGAAGAAGCATGAACGACTTCCAGACAGCGATCAAGAAACAGTTCACGAGCCGCTGGTGGCTCATCCTGCTGCTCGCCATCTTCATCGGTGGCGGCCTCATGGCAGAAAAAGCCATGTTTGGCGAGACCGTCACGAAGAGCAGCCTCTACTATGTCGAGCAGTCCGTCTTCATCCGCTATCCGGCAGGAGAACAGGGCGTTTCGGCATCCAACACGTCATCGAGCGACAAATATTTCGCTTCCTTTGCCATGATGAGCGACTTCCTGAAAACGGCGGAGAGCCGCTATGATTTCTCGAAGCTTGACGCCGGCTGGCCGTCCATGGGTCTGCCGCAGCGCCTGCTCTGGATGCAGAAGCACTTCATGGTCTACAACGAAGGTGGCGTCGTCGTCTTCGCCATCTACCTGCCGGCAGATGTCAACAAAGACCCGGCATACCTTGGCGAGCATGGCAAGGCCATCCTGGAAGACTACATCGCGACGACGAAGACTGCGCTCGAGGCGGGCGGCCTTCATCCGACGTACGAAAAAGGCTCGGAACTCGAGGCTGTTCCTGAGCACATGCAGGTCAGCAACAAGCGCGTCATCGCCAAGTATGGTGCCGTTGGCGCACTGCTTGGCGCGCTGCTCGGAGTGTTCCTGCTGCTCGTCAGCGCTATGAGGCAGAGCCGCCATGCCTGAGCTCAGCGTCCTCACCCTCTTCTGTGCCGCGATGCTCCTTCTCTTTCTCTGCCTGCTGCTTTTTTATCGTTTTGATATCCTCGAGCCCGCCGTCCTCATGACGGGCACGATGGCGCTGAGCGCTTTTGCAGCCGCCATGACGCAGACCCGGTGGAACCTCATGCTGACAGGGCCGGGCTTCTTTGGCCTCGCTGGCGGCATGCTCGCCTTTACAGCGGGCAGCATCTTCTGCAGCTGGCGGTCAGGTGCGATTTCCACTGAGGTTGCGCGTCCGTCCGTGCCGCAGCAGGCGCGAGGCGGTTGGCAGGGCTGGCTGATCTTCACCGTGCTGATCGTCCTCATGGCCATCATGGCATGGCAGAGCTATCAGGAGATCTATGCAGCCTCCGTCGCCTTCGGCAATACGAAAGGTGTCCTCGGGATTCTTTCCTCCGTCCGCCCGGCCATCGAGTCACAGCAGTTTACATTCAGCCGCTGGATGTCCTATCGCCAGATGGCGGCGCAGACCATCGCGTTCGTGGCCGTCTACATCTTTTTGCGGCATGCCATCCTCGGGCCATGGTACAGGCGCGATCTGCTGCTGCTCATCACCGTGCCGCTCTACGTCCCTTTCATGGTCTTCACGACGGGGCGCATGGCCATGATGTGCTTCGGCATCTACATCCTCATCATCGCCGCCGTCCTCTATGAGCGCGCGAGAGGGTTCCATCTCCGGACGAATCTTCGCGTCCTTGGAGCGGCCGTGCTCTTCGGCATGGCCGTCCTTGGCACGTTCCTGCTCATGGGATTTCTCACGGGCAAAGGCGTGGGCGGCGATCGCACGCCGTTCGTCATCCTCTCGCATTACATCGGCCTCTCGATTCCGGCCTTCGGCCAGGTTGCGGCGCAGCCGCTGCCGGAGGACGGCTATCTGTTCTCCAACACGCTGCTGAGCCCCTATCGTGCGCTCGCGCACATCTTCCCAGGCCTGCCGAAAGTCGATACCTTCCTGCCCTTCATCTATTTTGAAGGCATCGATACGAATGTCTATACCTGTGTCTGGCGCTATCTTCTGGACTTCGGAGGGATCGGCATGTGCGCATTCATGGCGATGCTGGGCGGCGGCTACACCCTCGCGTACCACTATGTGAAATATCGTACGGGGAGCGCGTTCGTCCTCATGCTCTATGCGACGCTCGCCTATCCGCTCTTCCTTTCCTCCATCGACGAGCGATTCCTCGTCGATCTTGCAGGCACGACGCCGATATACGAAGCATTGCTTCTCTTCATCGCCTGCCGCCTGCTGTTGCGGAGGAAGTCCTCATGAAGATTCTGAAAGCCGGAAACCGCCAGCTCTCCGCGAACATCGTCTCGCTCTTCATCCTCAAGGGCGCCGAATACATCGTTTCCTTCATCACGCTGCCGTACCTCCTGCGCGTCCTCGGGCCCGCAGGCTACGGCAGCATTGTCTTTTGCCAGACCATCATGAACTACGGGAGTCTCGTCGTCGACTACGGCTTCAACCTCACGGCGCCGCGCGACATCGCAAAAGACGACCCCAGGGACATCCCGCGCGACTTCGCCGCCATCCTCGGCGCGAAGCTCTTGCTGCTGACAGGCGCGACGGCCGTCATCCTGACAGGGCTCGCTATCTTCCGTGACCATATCGACGCCGTGCTCGTGCTCGCCTGCCTGCCGGCGCTCATCGGCGGCGCGATTTTCCCGATCTGGTACTTCCAGGGCATCCAGCAGATGCGCTTCATCACGATCTTCAACATCGCGGCGCGCACCTGCTCCGTCATCGGCATCTTCGCGTTCGTGCGCGAGGCAGCAGACGTCTATGCAGCAGCCGCGTTCCTCTCCGTCACGCCGCTCGTGGCCGGCGTCCTGTCGCTCGTCATGATCGCGCGGCAGCAGCCGCACTTCTTCCGGCGGCCGACGCTTGCCGCCATCCGGGAGAAGCTGCGCGACGGCTGGGACATCTTCCTCTCGACGCTCTTCATCAACCTTTACACGAACAGCAACGTCTTCATCCTCGGCCTGCTGACGAACGAAACCTGCGTCGGCTACTACGCGGCGGCCTCGAAGCTCATCGAAGCCGTCAAAGGCCTCCTGATGCCGATCTCGAACGCCATCTTCCCGCATGTCTCGGCTATGGTCAAAGATGCGAGGGACGACGCCATCCGCTTCCTGCGGAAGGCCGTCAAAGTCATCGGCGGCCTCGCGCTCGTGCTCTCCGTCATCGTCTGCCTCTTTGCCGCGCCCATCACGCGGCTCATCATGGGCGACGCCTACGATGCCTCGATCCGCGTGCTCAGGATCATCAGCTTCCTGCCGTTCATCATCGGCCTCAGCAATATCTTCGGCATCCAGACCATGGTGGCCTTCGGCATGCAGCGCCTCTTCAGCCGCATCCTCATGGCCTCGGCCGCCGTCAACTTCCTGCTCGTCTTCCCCCTCGTCTGGGCCTGGCAGGAAATCGGCATGGCCATCACCGTCGTCTGCGTCGAAAGCTTCGT
>Ga0256404_1013956_pt1 | contig 10024 bp, 10 predicted proteins | sample RumenRJG_01DNA_FD_185990 | JGI IMG/M metagenome (GOLD analysis project Ga0256404, IMG submission 185990) | Bovine rumen microbial communities from Lethbridge, Alberta, Canada - RJG_01 | ecosystem: Host-associated > Mammals > Digestive system > Stomach > Rumen | place: Canada: Alberta | collected...
CGTCGTTTTTGCTGGAACAGCAATTCGAAGCGACGACGAGTGAGTACGCCGAAGAGGGTACGCTGGCGCATGAGGTGTGTGAGATCAAGTTAAACGCCTACATCACGACCACGCCGAAGCGGACGGTCACAGCGGCGATTAACAAGCTCAAAAAGAAGGAGCACTGGTCAAACGAGATGCTGAACCACGCGGACACGTATGTGGACTTCATCAAACAGACCGCGCTCGGCATGTCGCAGGCACCGCACATCGTCGTGGAGAAGCGGGTCGACATCGGTCAGTGGGTTCCGGGCAGCAAGGGTATCGCAGACTGCATCATGCTCGGCGGGAAGGAACTGCACATCGTCGATTTCAAGTACGGCAAGGGCGTGCCGGTTTCCGCGGAGGACAACCCGCAGTTACAGCTTTACGCGCTGGGTGCGTATGCGGCATACGGGATGCTGTACCCGATTGAGACGGTCTGCATGAGTATCGTACAGCCCCGGTTATCAGACGAAGCATCGACATGGTGTGAGTCACTGGAAGATCTTCTGGCGTTTGGCGCGAAGGCGAAGGCGGCGGCAGAACTGGCGAACAGAGAGGACGCGCCGTTCAACCCGACTGAAAGCGCGTGTCGGTTCTGCCGCGCCAAGCAGACCTGTCGTGCACGTGCCGATAAGAACGTCCGCGCCGCGTTCGAAGCACCGCAGGCGATCGGTGTGCCTGGTGCGCTGCTTGCACCGGAAGAGATCGGGAAGTACCTCGCATGGGGCAAGGACATCGACCACTGGCTGTCTGACCTGAAGGAGTACGCCCTGTCGCAGGTGTTGCAGGGCAAGGAGATCGCCGGGTGGAAGGCCGTCGAAGGACGCGGTAGCCGTGACTGGACGGATCAGGACAAGGCGTTTGAGGTCATCGTGGCAAGCGGTACGCCGGAGGCGATGCTGTACGAACGCAAGCCGCTGACACTCGCGGCAGCGGAGAAGCTGATGGGTAAAAAGGCGTTCGGTGAGATCGTGGGTGATCTGGTGGTGAAGAACCCCGGTAAGCCGACGCTGGTGGAAGAGAGCGATAAGAGAGAAGCGATCACGCTTAAAACAACAGCAAACGAAGCGTTTCAGTGAAAGGAGAAAAGCGATGGAAGCGAATGAAGTGACAACAGGTGAAGTGAGATTAAGTTTTGTGCATCTGACAAGGCCGCACAGCGTATCGGGTAAAGAGGATGAGGCGAAGTATTCCACGACATGCCTGCTCCCGAAGTCGGACACGGCGACAAAGGCGCGTATCGACGCGGCGATCCAGGCGGCAACACAGCGCGGTATCAGCGACAAATGGGACGGCGTGGCTCCGCCGAACCTTCCGACCCCGGTATGGGATGGCGACGGTGTACGTGCGGACGGCACACCGTTCGGACCCGAGTGCAAGGGCTGCTGGGTGTTCACGGCATCCAGCAAGGACAGACCGGAGATCGTGGACGCGTCCATGAACCCGATCATCGACGGTTCTGCCATTTACAGCGGCATGTACGCGCGTGTCAACTTCCGTGCGTTCGCATATAAGTACGCAGGCAAAAAGGGCATCGGCTTCGGACTCGGTCCGGTGCAGAAGCTCCGTGACGGAGAAGTGCTCGGCGGTAGCCGTACCACAGCCGCATCCGCGTTCGGTGCTCCTGTGAACAACGGATTTCAGCAGGCGACGGTCGATCCGTTCACCGGACAGCCGCTGCCGATTAACTGACACCTATCGCCTATCCAGTGGAAGGTTGTGCGAAATCTTGGTGCCGGTAATGGCACAGGCGGTGGATAGGTGTGTAATGCCCCTCGCAGACGAAACGAACAGGCGGAGAACCTACGCGAATGAGGTTTTGGGGGTGCCACGGAATAAAGCTGGGAATACGTGGCGTTCTTCGGTGGCGGAATAGGTAGACGCTAAGACTAATTGTTAGATGAGATACGGGTCGCCAATTTTTAAGAGGCGAACGTAGCAATGCTTATCATGTAAGGTGCAAATCCTTACCCGAAGAAGCAACCTACCACGAGCGGATGCTAACCGCTTTTAGCAACGTGGTAAGACCCAAACGGACGGGGGATAATGAGCAGTTCGCCGACGGAGGTAAACAATAGTCCGTACCGTGACAGTAGGAGAGACTACAGCGTTCTTCGGTGGCGGAATAGGTATACGCAGCTGATGGAAGCGGAGTGTGTGAACAGGGGTCCGATTCCCCGACAAGTCGGTTCGATTCCGGCGGTGCTGGGTGCAATATCACACTCATGTAAGGTGCAAATCCTTACCCGAAGAAACGGGGGCAGAGAGCAAATGACCGCCAGCCCCGGTGACAGAAATGTCAGGCCAAGAGAGGCGGGATGTGTGCTTTGAGGTGGATGCTTAAACCTCTAAGGGGACATAGCTCAAAGGCAGAGCTTCGCTCTTGGAAAACGGTAGTGGCGCGAAACGCGTTTGATTCTGGTTCGAGTCCAGATGTCCCCACGTATTCGAAACTGGCGCGGCATAAGCCGTGGAGAGATGGGCTATCGTTTCCAGTGACGTAACCCCCGCAAGCACGCACGCGGTTCAGTGTGGTTCAAACGGTGTGACGAGGCAAGCAGCGTGTAAAACCACCGTGACACCCCGGAGAGACGGGGGTTTACGGGGGTGTGGTTCAGTGGCAGAACGGCGGTCTCCAAAACCGCAGACCTGTGTTCGACTCACAGCACTCCTGCGCACAGGCGCGACCTGTGTTTGTAGTGACTGGCCGGGGGAAGCGATCTCCCTCGTAACCCCCGGCCTCCTTTCCGAAAGAGGATAAAGGGATGACATCGGCGTATGAACGAGCAAAATCCGTCATAGATCAGACCGTCAAGGACTGGGATCAGACAATTCTGTCAGACCTTGAGAAATGGCACAAAGAATGGTGGCTGGTACACGGCATGGTTCACATGGCGTTGGTGTTCTTAAACTTTGATGATTACAACAGATTGAAGCAGTACGTCTATGACGAATACGGATTTAATTGCGGCGGTGTGGTAGTGAAGGAGTAAGGGGATGACCTATAAACACATCTTGCATTGTGACATCGAGACCAAAAGCTCCGCCGACATCGCGTCAACGGGTGCGTATAAATACGCGCAGGACGAAGACTTCGGCATCCTGCTGATCGCGTATGCCTTCGACGATGATCCGGTCTATGTAATCGACATGAAGTCTTTTGGCACGTATGACAATCGGTTCTTCCTCGCGCTGAAAGACCCTGACTATCTGAAGGTCGCCCATAATTCCTCTTTCGAATGGTACTGCCTGAACCGTGCGGGATACACGACACCGCTTGAACAGTGGCAGTGCACGATGGCGCACGCGCTGTACTGCGGCTATCCTGCCAGCCTGGAGGCGGCAGGCAAGGCACTCGGCATCCGGTCGGATAAGCAGAAGCTGATGACGGGTAAGGCGCTGATCCGGTACTTCTGCACACCGCAGAAACCGACGAAGACGAACGGCGGTCGGAAGTGGAACGAACCGCATCACGACCGGGAGAAATGGGAGCTGTTTAAGGAATACAACGCGCAGGACGTGGAGGCGGAACGTGAGATCGAGCACATGCTGTCCCGCTACCCGATGCCGGAGAGCGAGTGGGAGTTATGGCGTCAGGACGTGCGTATGAACGCCTACGGTGCGCGTGTTGACCGTAAGCTGATCGAGGGTGCGTTGTACATCGACGCCGTGTCGAACGAACGCCTGATGGACGAGGCGAGGCGTCTGACAGGTCTGGATAACCCGAACAGCGCGACGCAGTTACTCGGATGGCTCGAATCGGTCGGATGCCCTCTGCCGAACCTGCAAAAAGCGACCGTCGCGGATGCGCTTGACACGCTGACCATGCCCGAAAATGTCCGGCGTGTGTTGGAGATCCGTCAGCAACTCGGGAAGACGTCGAACAAAAAGTATCAGGCGGCGGCGGATGCGGTCTGTGACGATGACCGGGTACGCGGGCTGATCCAGTATTACGCGGCGAACCGTTCCGGGCGGTATGGCGGCAGATTGATTCAGGTGCAGAACCTTCCGCGGAACTACATCGGCACACTGGACGTGGCACGGAAGCTCGTCGAGGCGGGCAACTACGACGCAGTTAAGATGCTGTACGGCAACGAGTCTGACCTGCTGTCGCAGTTGATCAGGACGATGTTCATCCCGTCCGAAGGCCGCAAGCTGATCGTGGCAGACTTCTCCGCGATCGAGGCGCGTGTCATCGCATGGCTGGCAAGGGAGAAATGGGTCAATGAAGTATTCTCGACGCATGGCAAGATTTACGAAGCAACAGCGGCTCAAATGTTCCACGTCCCGATTGAAACGATCGCGAAGGGCGGAGAGAATTACGATCTGCGTCAGAAGGGCAAGGTGGCTACACTCGCCCTCGGCTATCAGGGCGGAACACAAGCCCTTATTACAATGGGCGCACTTCGTATGGGACTGACGGAAGAGGAACTGCCGGAGATCGTCGAACGCTGGCGGAACGCGAACAAAATGATCACGTCGCTGTGGTACGAGACGGAGTACGCCGCGCTGGATGTTGTGTTGTCACACATCCCGAAACGTATTGCGAAGGACCGCATCGAGATCGCGGTCGAAGAGGACGAGTGGCAGAGGTTCATGACGATCAAACTGCCATCCGGTCGGAAGCTGTTCTATGCCCTGCCGTCGATCCAGGAGAACCGATTCGGCAAACAGGCGGTGCATTATTACGAGGTCAACGGCACGACGAAGAAGTGGGAAGAGTCTTCCACCTATGGCGGGAAGCTGACGGAAAATGTGGTCCAGTCAATTGCTCGTGACTGTCTGACGGAATCGATCAGACGGATCGAAGCGCGTGGTTTGGACATTGTCTTCCACGTGCATGACGAGGTGGTGATTGACGCACCGATGGACGTGACCGTGGACGAGATATGCGATCTGATGTCCGAACCGATACCGTGGGCACCGGGTCTCGTGCTGAAGGCTGCGGGGTTTGAGAGTAACTATTACAAGAAGGATTGAACCTTGACCATACAGAACAATAAACAGATTTCAATATCGGTCGGTGCAGGGCGTAAGGCAACGACGTGGAAACGGACGGAGATCATGTGGTCAGAAATGATCGTCCGATTCCAGACACCGATCCGCAGTGCGGAGACATACGACGAGTACCTGCATATGCCAAAGGCGAAGCAGGACGAGTTAAAGGACGTCGGCGGGTTCGTCGGCGGTACGTTCAACGGTACGCGACGCAAGGCAAACGCCATCGAAGGGCGTGACCTCGTGACACTGGACCTTGACAACATCCCCGCGATGCACACGAATGACATCATCCGGCGTGTGGATGGTCTCGGGTGTGCAGCGACCATATACAGCACACGTAAGCATCATGAGTCCGCGCCGCGGCTGCGTGTCGTCATACCGATGGACATGACGATGGAACCGGATGAGTACGAACCGATCGCGCGTAAGCTGGCAAGTCAGATCGGGATTGAGTATTGCGATCCTACGACGTTCGAGGCGTCACGTCTGATGTACTGGCCGTCCGTGTCGAAGGACGCGCAGTACGTCTGTGAGGTGATCGACAAGGGCTTCTGCGAGAAGTTTTCCGTCCTGCGGATGTACCACGACTGGACGGATATGTCACAGTGGCCGCAGGTGCCGGGTGTTGACGCACAGGAACGCAGGACACTTGCCAAGGCGGAAGACCCGCTGACGAAGAAGGGTGTCGTCGGTGCGTTCTGCCGCACGTACACGATCACAATGGCTATGGCACGGTTTTTGCCCGGTGTGTACGAGAACACCGATGTCCCGGGAAGATTATCGTTCGCCGGAGGGTCTACCACGGGCGGCGCGGTACTGTACCAGGACGACCGTTTCCTGTTCTCGCATCACGCGACGGACCCGTGCAGCGGGATCCTCGTCAACGCGTGGGATCTCGTGCGGATACATAAGTACGGCGACCAGGACGACAGCGTGTCCCCGTCAACGCCTGCGAGTGCCATGCCGTCGTACAAGGCGATGACGCAACTGGCACTGGAAGACGACGCGGTCCGGTCACTGATCGCGATGGAGCGCGTGCAGACAGCCAGAGATGTATTCTGCGAGGAGATTCCGGTCGAAGAGCCGCCAAAAGAGGCAATGGACTGGCAGACGAAGCTGGCAATCGACAATAGGGGAAACATCGAGAAAACGATTGATAACGTGGCGAAGATACTGGAGAATGACCCGAACCTTGCGGGGAAGATTGCAAAGGACGAGTTCGGCGGCCTGATGGCAGTCACTGCGCCGCTGCCGTGGGACAGGGAACCCTTCACGGAAGCAAGACGCTGGGACAACGACGACGATGCGCAGATTAAGTGGTACATCGAAAAGGTTTATCGTGTCAGGTCAGACACTACGACAGAACTTGCGATCAAATTGATTGCCAAGAATCATGCTATTAACACGGTAAGGACGTATCTTACCTCGCTTCGGTGGGACGGTAAGCCGCGATTGGACACATTGTTTGTGGACTATCTCGGTGCGGAGGATAACCCCTACACACGCGCTGTGGCGCGGAAGACACTCTGCGCAGCGTGTGCACGAGCTGTTTGTACCAATAGGGCCGGCGTGAAGTTCGATTATATGCCGATCATCATCGGCGGTCAGGGCATCGGTAAATCAACCCTCGTGCGGTACCTGGGGAAAAACTGGTTCAGCGATTCGCTCGTGACGTTCTCGGGGAAGGAAGCCTCTGAAATGCTTCAGGGTATTTGGATCAACGAAATCGGTGAATTAGCTGCTCTGACGAAGTACGAGACAAATGAAGTAAAACAGTTTTTGACGAAGCAGGTCGATATCTACCGCCCGTCATACGGCAAGGTGACAGAGGACTACCAAAGGCGGTGTGTGTTCATCGGCACGTCGAATGAGGCAAACGTGCTAAAAGACATAACCGGAAACCGTCGTTTCTGGCCTGTCGACACAGAGGCCGTGGAGAAGAAGAAAAATGTGTGGAACGACCTGCCGGATGAGGTTGACCAGATATGGGCGGAGGCGTACTTCCGGTATCAGCTCGGTGAACCGCTGTATCTGTCGGCGGAGGTCGAGGCGTATGCGAACAAGGTACAACGTGCGCATGAGGAAGACGACGATTGGGCGGGCCTGATCGAGGACTGGCTGCGGAAACCGATCCCTGCGAATTGGGATAACCTGTCGCTGTCTGCACGCAGGAGCTTCTGGGCAGGCGGGTTCCAGACGGATGAGGAACTGGTGCCGCGGGATAAGGTGTGCGCTCGTGAGATTTATCTGGAATGCCTGGGGCGTAATGACGCCACAACAGACCCGCGTGTGATTAAACGCCTCAACGGGATTATGATGCGGATGCCGGAGTGGATGCGTGTAAAAACCTCACTGCGTTTCGGTCCGCACGGTACACAGAGAGGCTATGAAAAGGTATGGACGTACCAAGGGGGCGGAGAGTGGACATAATGAAGGAGGCAGAAAGGAGAGTAGACATGACAACAATAGACGGATGCGTATATGTAATCGAGAAACGAGAAGAAAACCCGAAACGGATTGCGGTAGTTGACTTAGACAATAAATCAATTACGCTTTCAGACGATTATCGGGTGACAGTCAAAGCAACGACAAATATTTTCAAGCGAAACGACGTCAGCGAATCGTTGCTTCGAGACGGCTCATGATCGCTGTGTATAGGTTTACCGCCTGATCTATCTGCGATTCGGTTAGTGTAGGAACCCCTTTTACTACGCACGCAGCAGTCAAAGCAACGGTAAAGTCACGTTTGTTTTGTGGGTTGTTCAAATACAACTCGTTAGCCATACGACGTTCCTCCGTAAGAGGAATTATAACACAAAAAGGTATATGACGTGAAAGAACGAGATTATGACGTGAAAGAACGAGATGTTGAAAAGATGCTCGTGCAGGGCGTGAAGAAGCTCGGTGGCATCGCGTACAAATGGGTATCACCCGGTAACAGCGGCGTGCCGGACAGGATCGTGATACTGCCGGGCGGACGAGTGATCTTTGTGGAGCTGAAAACGAGACACGGCAGGCTGTCAGAGGTGCAGAAGGTGCAGATCAAACGCCTGACGGAACGCGGGTGCGAGGTGCATACGCTGTACGGCATCGAGGACGTGCTGACTTATTTGGAGGTGTGGGATGAAATACAGTGAAAATGAAATCAAAGACGCAATAAGAGCATTGAAAGCTTCCATAGTCTACCGCTATGAACCTGCGGAAGTGACGCTCGAGGTAGCCTTGGGCTGTATGCAATACTGCCTGGATATACAAGCCGTTAATACGGTAATACCGATACCGCAAGACGTGATCGCGCAAGCACGCAAACAGGGCTATGACGAGGGATGGCGAGAAGGTACGGAAGCGCTTATAAAACTGTGGGGGAAGAATGATGAAAACAGTGAAAAGCAAAACTGAAGGTTGTGCAAAGTGCGGCAGGACGGATGAGTGGATGGTTGGGTATAACGTAGTAGACAAAAGCACAGGGGAAAAGCACATAGCCGCAATATGCTTTGCATGTTTGGCGACACGGGCAGACAGGAGAGGCGAAGATGAAAGAATTTAAAAAAGAATGGATAGACTGCATAAAGGATCTGCTGAACATAGCGATTACACACGCACAGAATCACGAGTATGTAACAGTCGGCGAAGTGTACCACGCTCTGATTGCATCAGGGACGGTTGTGACGGAGGAGAATAGTGAACAACGCTGACCTGATCTACGGCACAGGAAAATATGAACGTAAGCCGATGGACTTCTACCCGACGCCTACGGATGTGACACACGCCTTGTATGACCATCTGGAAAGACACCTGCTGATCGGGAAAGATACGTTTGTGTGGGAGCCTGCCTGCGGTGACGGCGATATGGCCGACGTTCTGATCGAGAGAGGCTGTTATGTGGCTGCTACGGATATCAGAGGGACGGAGTATGCGTGCTCACATAACGGTGGGCGTATAGATTTCGTGAATGACCCCTACCCGTTTATCGCTCCTCCGTCGTGGATTATCACAAATCCGCCGTTCAACGTGTCTGAGGCGTTCATCCGAAAGTGTCTGAACTATAACGTGCCGTTTGCGCTGTTACTGAAATCGCAATATTGGCACAGCATGAAGCGCAACGCTTTGTTTTACGAACGGAAACCGATGTTTGTCTGCCCCTTGTCATGGCGTCCGGCGTTTGAAGGCAAAGGCAAGTCTTCGCTGATGGACTTCGTCTGGACGATCTGGGGCAGAGAGAGTGAAGATGCAAGATACTTACCGTTGAAGAGGAAAGCATGAAATACGAACCGCATGAATACCAAAAATACGCATTAGAGCGTATCACAAACACCAAAAAGATCGCGCTCTGGTTGGAGATGGGACTCGGGAAAACGATTATCGCCCTCACCGCTATCCGGCATCTGCGGTATGACGTCTTCCAGGTGCGCAAGACATTAGTCATCGCGCCGAAGCGCGTGGCGGAGGGTACATGGATGCGCGAAGCACAGAAGTGGGATCACACACAGATCCTGCGGATGTCGCTCGTGGCGGGTACGCAGAAACAGCGTATCAAAGCGCTGTGTGATACAGCTGACGTGTATGTCATCGGGCGTGATAACGTAACGTGGCTCGTGGAGTATTACAAAAACGACTGGCCGTTTGATTTCGTGATCGTCGACGAGTCGTCCAGTTTCAAGAGTCACAAGGCCAAGCGGTTTAAGTCACTCGCGGCGATGTATAACCACATCGACCGGTGCGTCCTGTTGACCGGTACGCCGTCGCCGAACAGCCTGTCGGACCTCTGGGCGCAGATATATCTCCTGGACGCCGGGGAACGTCTGGAGAAGCGTTACACACAGTTTCGCGAACGGTACTTTGACCCCGACAAACGCGGCGTAGATGGAATGATCTACTCGTACAAGGCGAAGAACGGATCAGAGGCGTCCATCCTTACAAAGATCGGCGATATCTGTATCAGTATGCGTGCGGAAGACTATCTTGACCTGCCGGACATCATCTATGACAAGGTCAACGT